>Ga0209007_1000081_pt1 | contig 58877 bp, 42 predicted proteins | sample JacPinW_OM1H0_O2_FD_187961 | JGI IMG/M metagenome (GOLD analysis project Ga0209007, IMG submission 187961) | Forest soil microbial communities from Algoma, Ontario, Canada - Jack Pine, Ontario site 1_JW_OM1H0_O2 (SPAdes) (version 2) | ecosystem: Environmental > Terrestrial > Soil > Boreal... | reverse complement strand
AAAGCAGCCGCAGCCACTCGCGAATGGGTTGCTCATATTTCGTTCCGATGACTTCGGGCATTTCTAACCACTTGGCGAATCGCCGCTCCAGGCTGTTGTACTTTCGGTCGTCTCTGGTGGCGAAATAATGGGAGAGCGGGAGCGGCCGCGACGGCGCCCTGTCCATGCGCACGAGCGGTTCCGCGGCGAAGCAAAATTTTGTTTTAAAACTCAACCGAAAAAACAGATCGGTATCCTCGCCGATCGCCATCGCCTCGTCAAATCCCCCGATTTCTTCGACGAGAGAGCGTCTAGTCAGAAGGCTCGAAGTCTGAAATGGTTGGATTCCGGCTATGGTGTATTTAGCCGGCTCTTCCAGAGTGCCTAGCATGGCCGCGCTTTCAAAGGCGACCTCTTTGAACCTCGACTGCGCCATGTGAGGGTCGCCATCGTGAAGGTTATCCGTGAAGCAGACCCCGAATTCATCGCCAAACGCTCGTAGAGCCTCGATTTGACGCTCAATTTTCTTCGGGAACCAGACATCATCACTATCCAAGAACGCGATCCATTCGTTTCGCGCTTCGCGTATACCGCGGTTCCTGGCGGAAGAGACGCCATTATTTTCCTGAGTGAAAATCTTAATGCTCGAGCCGAAACGACTTCGGACTTCATCCGATGTGCCATCCGTGGAGCCATCGTCCACCACAATGATCTCGTCGACAGGCAGGGACTGAGCGAGCACGCTTTCGATCGCGCGAATTACGTGCACGCGGCGGTTGTACGTCGGAATAACCGCAGAAATTCTCATGCGCTTCCTCCAGGGAAACGCCGCCCGTCGGAGATGTCCGGTGCCAGGAATTGAATTCTTGAACCAAACAAAATGGGTCTCATACTCTCAAGCCTGACGGTTTACGATTGAATGCCGACCGCAGGCATTCCTGAGGAGATTGGACTGTCTTTAAGAGCCAATCCATTTTGCGTCCGCGCAACAGCAACTTGTTCGAAGATGGCATCCATGATTTTAGCGGTGAGCAGAATTTCCCTGTAAGGAATTGGCACGGGCGAGTCTTCGCGGATGGACCGGTAGAACGACTCGATGAGATATTTCATCCCCGAATCCATGTGAAAATCGCGGCCGAGGAATAGACGAACGTTGGTAAACAAATTTCCGAGATGTTGTTTCGCAAAGAGTGCCGGCGGAATAAACATATCGGCATAACTCTTAAACTTCTGGCCGCGAAGACGAATCAAGATTTCGTGATCCTGGTCAAGAATGAGACCATTCTTTGGCCCATAAAGTCGAAGCAGGTGCATGGGAGGCTTCATCTGCGAAGAAAATGTGAAGTAGGCCGTGGCGCCTTGCTCTTCACTGATAATAACCCGAAGCTCGTCCACGATTTCGCGTTCGTTAATCTGCTTTAGAAGCGAGCTGACAAAACCATGCGCAATCACATGAGGTGAATCACTCGTCATGAATTCCGCAATTCTGGCGATGCCGTGACTGATCACGTTTTGAAGCAGCTTCCCAGGCAATCGGCGCACCCAGTGATTCTCGTCGCCCAGCAACGCTCGTGCATAGCTTGGGTCGCCAAGGTCATAGGTGTAATAGCTCTCGATGTGCACGGGCGCACCGCCCAAGTAGCCGCTCTGAACCAGAGCTCTCATACGCCGCGCAACTTGGCTGAATTGATCGTTGTGGCCGACCGTCAGTTTGACTCTTTTGCTCTCCGCCACGTTCACTAAGCGCTCGGCTTGCTCGGCGTAAAGCGTGAAAGGTTTCTCGACGTAAACGTGACAGCCATGCTCCAGGCAGAATCTTGCAACATCAAAATGGCTTTCGGCCGGCGTTGTGATGTGAACAACATCAGGCCGGGCCGTTTCCAAAAGTTCCGCAAGATCGGTGAAGTAGGCTTTGACTGGGAACCGTTCGAAGAGCTGCTTGGCCATCAGCGGCTCACGGTCACACACCCCGACGATTTCACATCCTGCTATTCGCTGGATCTGCATGGCATGGAAATCGGCGATCTTGCCGCAGCCCACAATAGCGACTTTAAGCATATCGGCCATCTCGTCTGAAGGTTTCGATATATCGCCGCATTCCCTCTGAAGTAGCCACCTTGGGCGTCCATCCTAGCTTGGTCTTCAATTTAGCATTGCTGTAACGCGTCTTCTTCCACTCCGTGTGCCATCGCCTGCGATTGAATACCGGCGGCAGTTGTCCCTTGGACCATTTCGAATACTTCTCCCACAAATAGCAGAGCGCATAACTAAGCGCGTGGGGTATGTAAATGGACTTAAATCTTCGAGCGTTCTTTTTGTAAAGACGCAAAAACTGGCGGCTCGAGGGCAGGTCATCGTCAACTACATTGAACGCTTCGCCATCAACTCCTTTCACTAAACCAGCCAATACAATGGCGTCCGCGCAGTTATCAACGTAGGTAAATGGAATATTGTTGGACCCACCGAGATGCAAGAAAGGTCCAAACGCGGCGATGCCCACGCGACCAGTAATATCTCCCTTTTTGCCATAAACGCTGCCGGGCCGCACGACCACGAACGGGATTCCACAATTTTTGCCGTATTCGGCTACCAGCTGTTCTTGCCTGACCTTAGCGAAACAATAGGCCTCCCCGCGAAGCTCGGGATGCTCGTCTATCGGGCACGACTCGTCTAGGATCCTGCCGTTCGGCTTGTCGCAATTTGAGTACACCGCAAATGAACTCACCAGCACAAACCGCTTCAGGCTTGCGAATCGCAGACTGGCTTCAATGAGATTGCGGGTCGCCACCACGGAATTCAGAAATGCATCGGGAAAAGACTTTTCACCAGTTCCAGCCGCCAGGTGATAGATGACCGCCGCATCCTTGGTCGCGGCTTCACAGTCCTCGCGAGAAAGAAGATTTCCTTTGCGCACTTCGATTCGAACATTGGGCGCTCGACGCTCGATCATGGCTTCAATCTCAGACAAATCGCTGGATGGCCGCACAAAGCAGACCAGGTTGTGGAAGCCACGATCAAACAAGTTCTGCAGGACGCGGGCTCCGATGAAGCCGGAGGCGCCTGTTACGAGAATGCGATCGTCAGGGCCGACAATAAAGGCTTCCCTTTGCGGAAATGCACCTTCTTGTTTGGCGATATCGGTCGCCGGGCTACTCATCTCGCGGCCTCATAGGGAATTCTGGTTTCCAAGCTCTCTCCCACAACCGTATCAACATAGGAATGAGACACGTGGGTGCTAATCGAGCCTAACTTCCGTGGCGTATGAACTCGCAGTCGCAACGCTGGAAGATTGTCGCGTTGGTCAACCCCAACCTTGGCTCGCACCGCGCCGTGCCCGACCGTGCCGGTTTCAAATCCTGCCGATCTGCGTTTTCGAAACCAAGCAGTCGCCTGGCCGGCTGTTGAGAACCAAGCACCGCGACTCTTTAGATCCTGAATCAAGTCGGAATAAAATTCGCCCCACAATCTTTCAGGGGCAAGACTGCGATCGTGCCAGTTGATCGTCAGCGTACCTCCGAAACGAACTGCATTGTCCAGCATTGGCCGAACCAGAGATTTGGCCTGCTGTCGAGAAAGACCGAGATGACTGGGGTAGAAGAGCGACGTGTCCATTATGTGTAGCGGTAATTCGAGCAGATGATTCGCATTCAGCGGCTTATAAACTTGCGTTGTGCCAGCGCGATAGCCTACCGTCTCGTTGTAACCGATTGTCGAATCGTAGGCCGCTCCAGCTTGCTCCAGCGCAACTGGCGATTGTTGGTCATAGTAAAGCCAGTGCATTCTCACGCCGACTTCAGAAGTTCCCGTAAGGCGCCGGATTTCATCTAGCTCCTGGCGTCCCTTTGAGCTGTCCATCCATGCGTCAATCCCGTGCAACCCGACTTCGCAGCCTGCCGCGGTTAACTTATGGATCGCATCAGCGATATCCTGGGCGCCATAACGCGCGGCGCGGATCGAGGGTGCTGGACCGCTCGAGTTGTCTCCGGGCTTTTTGGCGAAGGGAATTACGAAAAAAGTGGAGCGCAGCCCTTTTTCTAATTCCAGGTACCGATCATCGAACTCGCGCCAGAAGTCTCTTGCCAGACCCAAATGAACGAATGGGAGCTTAAAAGCCGCTGCCCAGTTCGTGAACATATCCCGGACCGACATTCGTCCGCGAATCGCTTTTCGGAGCGAATCGAAGAGGGCCCGATACAAAAAACCGAACATCGTGTGATCCCACTTGTGTTGGCGGACGGCGGGATGGTCCACGTCATGCGTGAGACAGGCCGTGAATTGGTATCCATCCGGAACCGGCGGAATTTCAACCAACGGAATGCCGCAGCCAGTAATCAAATCTCTCAAAAACGCGATGTGCAAATCCAGCGCCGGTAAGCTGGCGTTGGCGACGGGTTGCCCTGACGTCAACAGTGTGCGGATTTCGATGAACAAGTCGTAGCCGATACGCGCCACCACTCTGTCGTCCGACTCGTCAAGATATGCCGAGCACTCCCGGGAAGCTTCATCCACCAGAATGCCATTTCCAATCTCGGGAAAAGTTAGGCAGTTCCCATAAATCGGGATTCGATTTCCCTGATGCGAGAGGATGTGGATGTTTCCCTCAGGACAACGAGTTTGAAGCTTCTCCTGATCCTCGAACGCCATTTTGTTTCCGCTATACCGCAGCACCAGTTTCGCAGTTTCATCAAAATTGAACTCGCCGGCGCAGAGCAAAACTTCATATTTCCGATCCGGCCTGAAAAACTCCCAGGGAGTTTTGAACAGCTCGAAGAACTCCCGCACGACATCGTGGTCCGCGGAATCTGCAAGAACGCCTATCATAGCGAGGCCTTTTAGCCCAACGCCGTTACGGGTTCCTCGTGCGCACGCAGCCATTCTTCAAAAACAACCAGGCTGAAGAGAATTTTATGGTTGTCGTTCTGGCCGGAGCGATGCTCGTCGAAAATTTGCTTTACCGCTGATGGGCGCAGGTAGTTGTATATCTGGCTCTCGGAATCCAGCAGAATTCCTTCCATTTTTTGTTGCGCGCTTCCGCGGAACCAGTCGTCAACAACATTCACGCCAAAACCTCTCTTCTTTCGTTTCAGGATCGTCGCCGGAAGAAGTTCCTGGCATACCTGGCGATGCAGCCATTTTCCCGAGCCGTTCCGGACTTTCAAATTGGACGGCAGCCTTTCCGCATACTCCACGATTTCTTTGTCCAGGAAAGGTACTCTGACTTCGAGACTGTGAGCCATGGAAAGCTTGTCCGCATACATCAGAAGTTCATCGGGCAGCGTGGAACGCAGCTCCAGAAAGCTGAAACCCCCGAGCTCGTCAGTCTCGCCCATCAGCGGCGCCAGATCGCTCCAAGAATCGAGAATTTTGTCTCCGGTGCCGTCGGGAATGATCCCGTCCTGAAAAAGATCGTCAATTTCGTTGCCGGGAAGAAGCGATAGCACGTTCTGATACCGGCTCATGCGGTCTGGAAGATCGAGCGAGTAGACACCGCGCTTAAGCGTCTCGTTTCGCGGCAGGGCGCCAATCACCGAACCTACAGCGATGCGCACCGACTTCGGCAAACCGCCCCAGTATTCTCCGTATCGAACACCAAGATGACGGCGATAACCACCGAAAAGTTCATCGGGACCCTGGCCGACCAGCGCAACCTTCACATCTTGCCGCGCGCGTTGACACACAAAATACATGGGGACGATGGACGAGGAAGCGATCGGTTCTTCCAAACAGGAAACGATGTGCGGAAGAGCTTCTTCGAAAGTCTTTCTGTCCAGGACCACCGAGGTATGCTGGGAACCAAATCGCGCCGCGGTATCCGCAGCGTCGGTCAGCTCGTCATCGGAGAAACTCGAACCATATCCAACTGTGTACGTGCGCCATGACTTTCCGTACAAATTCATCAAAGCAAGCAACAGACCGGAATCAACGCCACCGCTGAGCAGAAGTCCCAGCGGGACATCGCTGAGCAGTTGCCGTTTCACCGATTGCTTGTACAGTTCGCACAATTCTTCGGTGGCTTCGCTGGCAGATTTGGTCGGCGAAAAAGGAACGGGCTTATAGTTGTACCAACGGCGTAAGGCGTAGCTTCCCTTCTCGAAAACCAACATGGTTCCAGCGGCTAGTTTTCGGATACCGCTGAAAATTGTGTAAGGCGACGGTGTGTAACGGTATCGAAGAAAAAGATTTAGCGAAACCGGATCCACTTCAGCCTTTTCATTTTTCGCCGCTACGACCGCGCGAATTTCCGAGCCGAAGTAAACTCGATCGCCGTCAATCTTGTAATAGATCAACTTGATGCCGAAAGGATCTCGAGCGACGACGAGGCGTTCCTTGCGCGCGTCCCAGATCGCCAACCCAAACATCCCGTTCAGGTGGTTGAGTACCTCGTCACCCCACTGCTTGTAGCCGTGAATGATGACCTCGGTATCACATTTCGTTCGGAAAACGTGGCCGTAGCCTTCCAGTTCGCGTTTGAGTTCAGGAAAATTGTAAATTTCGCCGTTGAAAATTACCCAGACGGATTCTTCGCGATCGGACATGGGCTGATGCCCGCCCGCCAAATCGATGATCGAAAGCCGGCGAAAGCCAAATCCGAGCGGTCCCGCTATGTAATAGCCCTCGTCATCCGGCCCCCGGTGGATGATGCTCCGAGTCATCCGTTCCACATCTTGACGGAGGACCGGAGCCTTGCTTCCGAAGTTATATTGTCCGCAAATTCCACACATAAATCGGCTAGTTCTGTCCTAACAAGTCACGGCTAGAGTTCGGGTTATTCCGGTACAGAAAAAAACAAAGGCTGCGAAATAATTGTGACTGCGCCCAGCGATGCATCGGAGTATTGTCCCAGCCCAGTAAAAGTTGGCGGCTTCGAAAAGAGCCGTCGGGCTTTTGCCATCCGTCCAGGCTTATCACGCGGGACGAAATCTCATCGAGTGCGGGGAACCGCCCCGCCAGAAGGACTCCCACATTTATGCACTCCGCATAATCATACAATTCGCGTCGATACACTGTCATGCGAGGCTTGCGCGAAAAGGGTTTCGGCAATCCTTCATCATCGAAGAGGTTTTTGACGTAATAATCAACTCCGCGCTCAATAGCCTTCGTGCAATTCGGATTCTTTGTAATGGCCTCGATCTTCGCCAAGGCCTTCAGTACGAAGCAAGTATGAAAGTGATCCACGAAAGTTCTCACTTCATCCGTGGAGTAAGGCCAGGAGCCATCCGGATTCTGAGCCTGGAGAACGAAATTCAGATTTCTATCAGCAATCTTTCGGAAGTCGTCATTCGAGAACTCAATCGACGCCGAGGTCAGAAGGAACGCGCGATAGGCGCTCGCGTTTATTACGCCGCTCGAATCTTCTTCCCCCGGTTTGTAATAACAAGAAGAAGCGTCCGGCGAAGTCTCCACGTCCCGGTAATCCGTCGCGGCATGTTCGGCAATCGAATGCATGATCTCTCGCCATTTCGGGTTCCCGTCAATCCGGTAAACCTCTTGAAACGCCTCGTAAACATAGGGGACTGTAGTTATGAGCGGAGTGTCATGCCACATGGGTCCGCGCCTGGTCTCCCAATTGAATGGGTATCCCCAACAGTAATGCTCGAAGCCGGGAGCCCTGGTTTCGATCAGAACATTTAGAAAGTGGACCGCCCGATCATAATATTGTTTCTGTCCGAGAGCGCGCGAAAGGAACGCGAAACCCATGGCATAGTGAGCATCAGCGATCGGAAATCGTTGGCGCTTCCAAAAGAATCTGCGGGCCGAAGGTAAAAAAGCCTCGCAAAAGATCATGGGAGAAACCGCTAGCGTTCCCAGCAGCGGTTTTTTGTAATACAAAGCTTTAGCTGCGCGCGCTGAATCGCTGGCGAAGAAACTTTGATGGTCGTAGGAAGTCTCGCCAAAACGGTCAAGCCATCCGACAAACTTGACAAGAGAAGCTTGTACTTTCTTTACTATTCTGGTTTCGGCCATTATTTCGGGTTTTTCGGCTACGGGCGTCATTTAACTCGGCTTGATTTCGAAGCTGTCGATATGCTTCAACTTAAACAAGGACCTGAATATTACTCTCAATTTTGACATCTGTTCCTTGCGATGAAAACGCATTAACTCATCGGACACGGGCCTTTTCATTCGGCGCACGAATGCGCTCAGGTAGCCGAAATATAGGGCAATACCTCCTACCAAATACGGCTTCTTAGTTGCTCGATAGGCCACTCGGAAGGCCTCCCACACCGGATGTCCGCCGAGATAGTAGTCTTTTTCACCATAAGAGAACGTGGAAGCAAGCAGCGAACGCTCAGCGGTCCCCAAACTTCGGTAATGAAAGAAGAATTTTTCCCGAAACGATCGAGTAGTCCAACCTTTCATTCGGGCGGTTGTAACTGCAATCCAATCGATGCCCCCCGCTTTATTGGGGACGTATCCCCCAATTTCTTCGAAGCACTGGCGACGGAAAAGTTGGCAGCCTCCCGCGACGTGGTTCTGCCCTTCAAAGCTATCGGTTGCCGAACTGTAACCGTCTTCCCGGAAAATGGTCCCTGCAACACCCAGACGCGGGTCTTCCTCAAACTTGTTTAAGAGAAACTCGCAGTAGTCTGGATCAAACGAGACGTCCGAATCCAAATTCCCAATCACTTCGTATTCGAAGTTCTGGACTCTCTCAAACCCGGCGTTAAACGCATACACCTTAGCGGCGAAGGTCCGATCCCGATGCGCGGGCAGGTTCACTAATTCGATCCACGGATGTTTCTCGAGGTAGGGGCCTACCAGGCTTGCCGTAGCATCGGTTGAACCATCATTGACGATAACCCATTTAGTCGGCAAAGAAGTTTGCGCGATCATCGATTGAATCAGCTGTTCGATGTGCTTTTCCTCGTTGCGGGCTGGAGTAATGAGGACGTAAGGCAAATGATTTATACGATTTTTGTGCATAGCTAATCAGTTAGAGACATGATTTGCACTGGTAACTTTTGTCAGACTCGGTCCTGGGACGTTTTTTGCGCATACACTTCGGAGCGTTCGATAGTAAGCGATTCGTCGTACTTTTCTTCCGGCTCGTAAACGACCACATGGCTGCCGCGGTCCGTGAACTTTATTGGAACGCACAGCAAGTTTTTGAGGCGCATGCGCAAGGCCTCCCTACGCTCGGGCGGCACAAAGAAAAGCATGAAGCCGCCACCGCCCGCCCCGAGAAGTTTGCCGCCCAAAGCGCCGGCGCTGCGTCCCGCTTCGTAAATATCATCCAGGTTCGTGTTCGTAATTTTCTGCGTCAATGTTTTCTTCACTTGCCAGCATTCATGCAACAAGTGGCCAAATTCATTGATGGAACGATTCGGATTCGTCACGATGGCTTCGGCTTCATCCACCATCTGACGCATCCGCATCAGCTCATTCTTTCGTTGCGGCGTCAGCCGGATCTGCTCTTTGGCAATCTCCGCGGCTATCCTGGAAAATCCAGTGAAGTACAGCGCACAGTTTTGCTGCAGAGCGGCCAACCTGTCGGGCGAGGTTATGATCGGCTTGACCTCGAAACTTCCGTCGGTGTTGAAGTTAATGCGATTAAAGCCGCCGTAGGCGGCGCTAATCTGGTCTTGAGAGCCAACCGCTTCTTTAATCACTTCCTGTTCCACATGGATCGCGTCGGAAGCAAGCTCGTGCTTGTTGCGCATCTGATCCCGCAGGGCATAAAGACCCAACAAGAGCCCGACCGTAAACGCCGAACTCGTACCCAAACCAGTGCGGGCCGGAAGATCGGCTACGTGGTGAATCTCAACCCCTTCGTCAACGCCCATATACTGCAAGCATCCACGAACAGAGGGATGCTCAATCGCATTGTTTTCGTTGACGTTCTCGATTCTTGAGTACGAAATGCGGCTGTGGTATTCGAAAAATGGCGGGAGCCGCCGGCAAGTAATGTAGCAACTCTTGTCGATAGCGGTGGATAGCACAGAGCCGCCGAATTCGCGAAACCATATCGGATAGTCGGTGCCGCCGCCGAAGAATGAGATACGCATAGGAGTGCGGGTTGTGATCATGCAGGTCGTTTCCTTTTGTTCATATGGACTGTCACGTTCTCGTCTAGAATTCAAGTTCTATATCGCTGCGGGAGTAGTGGAAAGCGAGTCGATGGCGACGCCCTCCCGCTTAAATATGCAGCGAATAGCTTCCAGAAATGACCGCGCGGTAATATCGGCGGAAGTAGTTGAGGTAGAAACGCGCGGTGCTTTGTCTGGCGCTTCGTCACCTGCTACTAGCCTAACCGTTTTGCACCCGGCATTCTTGCCAGCTTCTATATCAATGTCGGAATCGCCAATCATCCAGGATGCAGATAGATCAATGCGGTGCAAGCGCGCTGCGTTCAGCAACATTCCCGGCGCCGGTTTACGACACTCGCAGACAGGTTCGATTTCGTGCGGGCAGTAAAAAGTTCCATCGATGATTGCTCCGGCCCCGGCGAGGAGTTCGGTCATTCTCCGGTGCATGTTCTCCAACTCCGCCATTGTCATCAGGCCTTTCGCGATGCAGCGCTGATTGGTAACTACAATTACCGCGAAGCCGGCTCTATTTAGCAGAGCAACGCCTTCTACCACTCCTGGAAGGACGTGAAAATCCTCCCAGCGAGTTACGTAGTCGCCCTCGGGGGGCTTTCGATTGATAACTCCGTCACGATCTAGAAAGACTGCTTTGCTCATACAACGTAAGCCTTTGGTTTCAGTTCGGAAACGATCTTATGAGTGTGAGAAGCGCCAACCAGTTATGATTTGAAAGAGGCTACCTGATAAAGATTCTCAGCGAGCGTTTGAGCTCGCGCGTAATCGTCCGGTGTCCCGATGTCTATGAACATGCCTTGCTGGTCGAGCGCATAGACCCCGCGTTCGAGTAACTTGGGAAATATATCCTTCTCTAAGCTCGATGGTCCCTCAGGAATTTGCTTCAGGATGGAATGGTTGAACACATATACACCACCATTTACGATGCCGGGAACCGAATTGCTCGTCTTCTCGCTAAAGCCAAGCACTCGATGATTTGCATCAAGTTGAACGCTGCCGTATCGCGCCGCATCATCAACCCTGCGAACCGCCATGCTGATCAAACCACCGCGCTCCCGATGAAAGCGGATGAACTCTCGAAGGTCAAGTTCTAGAAATGAATCGCCGTTCATAACCAGGAAGTCGGAAACATTTTGAAGATGGCGCTCGGCAAGTTTCACCGCTCCGGCGGTTCCTAACGGCTTCAATTCCTTCGAATAATCAATCGCAACATCCCACTTGCGGCCATCGCCGAATTCTTCTTCGATCTGCTCGGCAAGATGGCCGGTGCACATTACGATGCGCCGAATGCCTTGTGAGCGAAGTTGCAGAACCAATAGCTGCAGGAAAGGAAGATTCCCAACGCGGGCCAGGGGTTTAGGCGTCGACGGCAGCACTGATCGAAGGCGTGTACCCATCCCGCCGACCAGCAGGATGGCCGGTATATCTTGAAGATTGGCATTCAATCGCGCGGAAATTTTTTTAATGGAATTCATTTTCAGTATACGTTTTCAGATTAATTAAGCGCTGCGACGCACCAGCGTTAAATGTTCGCGTCCCAATATTCCAACATGGATTTCAGGGTTTGCTGGATCGACTTCAGCGGCTTCCAACCTGTGTCCTTGCGGATCTTGCGAGTGCTGCCGAAAATAATTTTCTCGTCAGAGGGACGCATCAATCGCGGCACCGGGCGTATTTCCGCTTTTACTCCCGATAAGCGAATGGCCGTGCGCAATAGTTCGCCAATCTCGTGCGTCTCAGTTGCGCATAGGTTATAAGCCTCGCCAGGCTTTCCTTTCAAAGCAGCGAGGTAAAAGCCTCGAACGGTGTCATCAACATCCAGAAACGCACGGTGTGGCTTTAGATTGCCCACTTCGATTACCGGCAGTTGCAGACCCTTCTTAATGCGAATTAACTGACGCACGAAGTCTGAGGGCGCATCGCTCGTCTTGCCCGGACCAGTCGTGTTGAAGAGGCGTAAATTGACGGCTGGAATTTTGTAATCGAGGAAATATTCGCGCGCCAGCAAATCCAAACAGACTTTGCTAATGCCGTACGGATGAAGCGGACGGAACGGTTGATCTTCAGTGACGGGAATAGCAGCCGGTGGAACGTGTCCGTATTCGGCGCTCGAACACGCGGAGACAACCACAGGAAGCCGTCTTAAACGACGCACAGCCTCGAACAGGTGCAGCGAACCCATGATGTTCGACTCGAATGTCTCCACGGGGTTGGACCATGACAACGTTGGCAGGCTCTGCGCCCCGAAATGAAACACGTGGGTCGGCTGATGTTCAGTCAAGACTTGTGAGACGCGTTGGCCGTTCCGAAGATCGCACTGTTCAAAACTTACATTTGGGAGCTCAGCCAAAGTGACAGCGCTCTGGTTAAGATATGAACCAATTACTTTCCAGCCGCCTGCGTGCAGAAAATTGACCATGTGAGAGCCAATAAAGCCCTCCGCGCCGGTAACCAATGCGATCTTTTTCATGAGAACTGTGGAGTTCCGGAGTTGAGCGTTGCTTCTACTGAACCAGGCCTGCGTGAAGCGGCATTACGAAATTGCAAGAGCCTTCGCCGTTTAGCGGAAAACTCGTTAAGAGCGAGTGCCGCGGATATTCCGATAACTAATTAAAAAGCGCGCTTACGCGATGGACCAAAGTCTCTCGTTCCCGATCCCAGGTATGTTCCACGAAAATCTTTTGTCCCTTTCGCGCTATTTCCAGAACTTCGCGGGGATGGAAAAACGCATATTCGATCTGTTGGGCCAGTTCTGCGGCGTTTCCAGGCTCGAAAAATAGAAGCGAATCTTTGTCGAAGTAATCCAGGATGCCCTGTGTAGAGGGAGCAATTACCGGTTTGCCCATGGCCAGATACTCGAAAACGCGCGTGGGAGTGTTGATGTCGGTAAACGGGTTTCGCTGGTTCGGGATAATTCCTAAGTCGCACCTCTCGATTTCTGTGACGAGATCTTCGAGATGCCGAGGGCCCATAAAGTGGATTTTATCCTGCAGCCCCATACTCCGGGCTTTATCCATCACACGATCCAGGAAAGGGGTCTGTGAACCAAAGATACGCAATTCCGCGCCCGGTATAGCCTCGCGTACTCGCGCAAGAGCATCGAGAGCAAGATCCAACCCGTTCCGCTCCACGATAGATCCGTGGTACATGATGACAAAGGGACGGTCGCCGTCTTGTTTTGGCGATGCGCTCAACCGGGCCTCACGGAAAGGGAAAATCTGCCCATCCGGGGCGTTCATAACCACGGCAATCTTTTCGACCGGGCAACTGCGGGAGGAAAAGATTCGTTTACACGCGACATTTACCGTCACCGCCAAATCTGTCCGCGCGATGCTCCATTTCTCAAGGCGCTTCATCAATCGCACGCTGCGATTCTCTTCCGGCGTGCGGAAGATCGTCATCATCAGCTCGGGCATCGGATCGTGCAGATCCAGTACCACCTTAGCCCCCAACATCTTAGGTATCAGAGAACTGGCCACGAGGATGTCGGGCATGTTGTGCACGTACACTAAATCATAGCGGCGGCGCAGCGAGCGCAGAGCAAAGGTCGCGGACGAGATTAGGATGAAGGTCCCATACCGAAACGCATATTCGAATTTCCCACGGCGAGGATGTTTGAGCGGTACTCGGAGCACTTTGACGCCCTCGGGTACTTCACCCTTGGCATCCTTCTTATTTCCGAGGCAAATTAGATCTACCGTAGCACCCTCCGCTAAGAACGCATCAATGGAACGTCGCGGTCGAGGATCGAACGGATACGAGGAAAAGGTGACCATCGCCACACGTTTCCCGGCAAGCCTCTTGTTGCCCGCAGTGGGCGGGCTTTCGAGGGATGTGGTAGTCGTCGTTCGCGTCATCGTAGAACTGTCATCAGTCTATCGTTTGCGGTCTTCGGCCGCGGTCAACCCGCGACTCGCTGTAGTGCCGGTTTCAACCCCTGGAACGGGTGGTTTCTATCCTCCGTTCATCCAGTTTCTTGCGTGACTCGCGTTCGATTTTCGCACGATTTGAGGTCTGGATAGCCTTCAAAAGTGCTGAATCATCAAACTTTAACAAAAGCTCAATATTCGGCATCACGCAATGGCCGCCGATTACTCCTGGGAAGTATTTGGTCTTCGGAAAAAATCCGATCTCCTCGTAGATGCTCCAAATCTCGTCGTAAGACTGGCCCGTTTTCTCGCAATATCGCTCAAGCTCCTGCGCCCAAGAGATTAGCAACCCGAAGTAGGTGGTCTCGGTCAACTTCGCCAATTCGGTCGCTTCCGGAGCCGCCAAGACCTTCGTTTTCAGACCGGCGCCTTGGAAATGTTCGGCAGCAAGGTTGCCGCTGGAAGCATCGATGGGGCCTATAAATTTGGTATAGGTTTGCAACTCCTGCAACATCCGCACGTGTTTACCGCGTACTGGACTATGCGCCAGGGCCGTGCCGGTCCGCGCTGCCACAGCTCGAGTGGTGCCGATTGCGACCGTGCTATTAATAATCGTCAACGTCGGCTTGAAGAGATCGATGTAACGAGCAGTTTCGCCTACAAAATCCTTGATCTCAAATGGATAGCAGACGTGCAATACGTCCACTTTCCCCACGGGGTTTTCAGGCAGCACAAGGTCCACTCCCACGGTCTTGTAATGCTTAGAAAGGAGTTCGAGCAGGGGTCGGCCCACTTCTCCGAGTCCCACCACGACAACGCTATTTTCTTGCTTCACTGCTGAACCTCCTTGAAGGTCGCTTTCGACTCGCTGATGAAAACTCTCTCGCTACTCTTCATTCTTGGCGGTGGGTATTACACCAAACTAGATGTGTAGAACGTGATCCGAGATACTTAGTCGCTAGCCCGACGTTCCCTAAATGCACCGAGCTAGTAATGGTACTGCCGTGTAACAAGTGGGCTCGCGCCCCGACTTCGCCTCTCCGCGAAGCCCTTGAAACTACGTTGATTATATTAGGAAAAACATGCCTAACGAAGGACGCCGACGGAGGAAAATTCCTGGATCTTTTGTACGACGCGCTCCTGCGCCGCGGGCTGAAGTTGCGGATACATGGGAAGGGAGAGGATTTCCAAAGCAACTTTTTCGGTAACCGGGAAGTCACCTTTTTTGAAACCGAACGTTTCATAGGCCTTTTGCAGATGAAGAGGAATCGGATAGTGGATACCCGTGTCGATCTTGGCTTCCGCCAAATGCTTTTGCAAGCCGTCGCGATCCGAAACTCGCACTACATAGAGGTGATGCACCGGGCGCGACCATGAAGGCTGGTGGGGCGCAACGACTCCGTCCGTCGATGACAACATCTTGTCGTAGCGAGCCGCAGCTTCTTGGCGCTTCCGGTTCCACTCCGCCAAATGTTGGAGTTTCACGCTAAGCAGGCCCGCTTGCAGCGAGTCCAGACGCCCGTTATATCCTTCCATATCGTGGTAATACTTTTTTGACTGGCCGTGATCGCGCAGAATGCGCATCGTGCGCGCCATTTGTTCGCTGTTGGTGGTAATCGCGCCGGCTTCTCCGCAAGCGCCTAGATTCTTTCCCGGATAAAAGCTGAACGCTGCAGCGTGGCCCATGGTGCCCGCCTTCCTCCAGCGATTTTCTTTTTGCGAGAAGTATTCCGCGCCGTGGGCCTGGCAAGCGTCTTCCACCACAATCAAGTTGTAGCGGCGAGCCAGTTCCAGGATGGGATCCATATCCGCGCATTGTCCATAGATGTGAACCGGCACTACCGCTGTGACCGGCGCGCGAAACTTTCTGTGATACGGCTTTCCCGTTTCGCGGTCCAGGTAACATTCCCGTTCAAGGTATTCGCGCAATTTGGCGACGTCCATCGAATACGTGCTCTCGTCGATATCAACAAAATCAGGGCGCGCTCCGGCCTGGCTGATCGCTTCCGTGGTGGCAATAAACGTATGCGGAACAGTGACGACGATGTCGCCCGGTTGCACGCCGGCAGCGGTCAAAGCAAAGCGAACCGCATCGGTGCCGCTGGCTACGCCCACGCAATGCTTCGCGTCGCAAAACGCGGCGAAGGCCTTTTCGAAATTCTCGACCATCGGACCGCCAACGAAACCAGCGGTGCTCAAAACTTTGTGGAAGACCGCAGTCAGCTCAGGCTCGAGCTCCATATGCGGGGTAACCAGATCTAAAAACGGGATTTTCTCGGTAAGGGACATAAACGTTTCCTCATTCCTTAGTAAGTTATTTCTGAAGTGTTACGAAATTCATCGCGGCGATTCCATCCGCGGCCATCTTCGTCCAGTTGTTATGCAGTTGTTTTCTCGCGCGCGATGTGGCGCATCACTCTTGCAGGATTGCCGGCTACAATGGTGTCCTTCGGAACGTCTTTGGTGACCACGCTTCCCGCGCCAACAATCGCGTTCTCACCGATGACAACTTTTGAAAGTATGGTGCAGCCCGAGCCGATGGAAGCGCGCGCCTTCACCAGTGTCTTTTCCACTTTCCAATCCTGTTCGGTTTGCAACTGCCCTTCTTCCGTGGTTGCACGCGGATAGGAATCGTTGATGAAAACGACGCCGTGACCCACAAACACTCCGTCTTCCAGCGTTACACCTTCGCAGATAAAGGTGTGGCTGGAAACCTTGCAATTTTTGCCGATCTTCGAATTCTTTTGAATTTCCACGAAAGCGCCAATTTTCGTGTCGTCGCCTATTTCACATCCATATAGGTTGATGAACTTGGATAACTTTACGTTCTTGCCAAGTTTGACGTCCGGCGCAACACACAGGTACTGGTCCATACTTAGATTTTTTCCTTTTTTAGGGATTTCAGGCCAATCTCGGTTTGGCCTATGAAACGTTGTTTTTGGATTTGGGCTGATAAGATTTCTGCTAGAGCTTGATGACTTTGCCTCTTTGTTGCAGGGATTGGTCGGCGGCTTCCAGCACTTGCACGACGTGTAGTCCCGCGGCTCCATCGTTGAAAGGTTTCTGGTCATTCAAAATGCAATCGACGAAATAGGCGGCTTCCAGCTTCAGAGCCTCCACTTGTTCCACGCGGGGCGCCCACATGTCGCCGGAGCGGTAACTTACGAGCAGTTGATAAACTCCATCGCCGCTCATCTGCACACCCTTGTCATATATTTTTAGCTTTTCGTCGGCTTCCAAATCGTTCCACACCAACATTTTCTTCTCGCCGCCGATTAATGTAGTGCGCACCTTCACCGGAGACAACCAGTTCACATTGATATGACCGATCATGTTGTTGGGATAGTAAAGAGTGAGAAAAGCGATGTCGGCCACGCCATTCAAGTGGCGTTCGCCGGTGGCTACTACGGCCTCAGGCTTGCCCTTGATCAGATAGTCCATGATCGAAAGATCGTGCGGAGCCAAATCCCACAGCACGTTCACATCATGCTGGAAGAGGCCCAGATTCACGCGGGTGGAATCGTAATAATAAAGATCTCCCAAGGTGCCGTTATCGATGAACTCCTTAATGCGCTTCACCGCTCCGGTGAACAAGAAAGTGTGGTCCACCATGATTTTCAGATGTTTTCGGTCGGCCAGCTCGATCAATTCCTCGGCTTGCGCGGTGGTGCAGGTAAACGGCTTTTCGACAAAGACGTGCTTGCCGTGCTCGAGCGCCAGTTTGGCAAGTTCGTAATGAGTCCACACCGGCGTCACAATAGCGATTGCATCAATGTCCGTGGCGGTCAGGATGTCGTTACAGTCCCCAATGACGCGTAATTCCGGGTAGGATTGTCGCGCCCGGCTTTGTGACTTTGGGCTCTGATCGCAAATGGCTACAACGCGCGAGCGTTCTTGCCCGTGAAAGTTTCGGACTATGTTCGGGCCCCAGTATCCGTACCCGACTACGCCCATTCGGATCACATCGCTTGAGCTGCCTTGTTTCTGAGCTTTTATTTCGCCAGCGTCGAGACTAGTAGCCATTTTTCACCTTGGAATGCAAACCCTGAAGGAGCCGAATCATTGCGCCTACCGAAAGGAGAATACGCAGAAGATGGAGAGCGGTCTAAGTGTTACAGCGCGCCAATTTTCCCGTGGGCGTCATGAGATTAATACGCACCATCGCCCGTGAATACCGCGCGGGGAGTCTGAAGCAAAATCTTCAGGTCTAACATCGGAGACCACATTCTGGAATACTGCAGGTCCAGTCTCACCATTTCGTCAAAAGTAGTCTTGCTGCGCCCGCGCACCTGCCACAGCCCGGTGATACCAGGCCTGGACTCCAGCAAACGCCGGCGATGCCAAATGTCATAAGCCTCGATTTCATAGGGAATCGGAGGCCGAGGTCCTACCAACGACATCTCGCCAATCAGCACGTTCCAGAATTGCGGAATTTCATCCAGGCTGGTGCGCCGCATGAATTTTCCAATCCAGGTTACTCGAGGATCGTTGGTAATCTTATAGACGCCCTTCTTGCTTCCTTCTCGAGCTTCAGACTTCGCCTTTCCCGCGATGAAATTTCTGACGTATTCCTTATGGATGGCAGCGTCGGTGGAAACGTACATGGATCTGAATTTCAGAAATACAAAGCGCGAACCAAACTGGCCCACCCGCTCCTGACGGAAAAATGTAGGGCCCTTCGAGGTGAGCTTGATCAGCATCGCGAGAACCAAGAAGAGAGGCGACAAAAGCAGCAAGGCCATCGAAGCGCCGACCACATCCATCACTCGCTTGGTCAACAGCGATAGCTTTTTTCGTTCTTTCACTTCGAAAAGATCGGGGTACATGGTCGGGTCAACCGGACGCTGATGCCCGCCTCCCTTCCAGCCATCAGGAAAGGCGTAAAAAGAAATTTGAAAACTGCTGAGCTGTGTGGCTTTGAAAGCCTTCTGAAGGCCGGCCGTAACCTTCGCTTCGATTGTCTTGACGGCGGCGCTCATATCGCTATCTCCAAACTCGGTGAAGATAACTCCGAACACGGAGTTCGCTTCAAACCAGCCAGCCAAATCTGTCTCGCGGATGGATGCGCCTAACACCACTCCGATCTGCTCGAGGAGGGCGTCCGTCTTTTTATTTTTTAAGCCTCCGTCGATTAACATCAAGACTAAGTGTTTGCGCGATCGTTCCGACCTTTTTCTCTCTCGAGCCAGCATTCGGCGGAAGTGCTCTTCGGGAAGGAAGTTGCCGGAGTCTCCTGAGACATTTCCGTTCCCGTTCGACTTCTCGGCGGACCTGGGTTTAGCCGAGGGGAAATAGCTCCCTAGCGGTTCTCTATCTTTGAGTTCTGCTTCCGATTTCGTTTTCATAAATTTGTAAACTTCTTAGCTCAGACCACTAGCTGAACTGCGCGGTTTCGAGCGTGAGCTTTATTTTCCGCGGACGGCTGCGGTGCGCTAGTCACCGGTGTCACCAATGCCGAATCAATTTCCACCGCCACCGAACGCTGCAATAGCGTGACTGAAAGCACCAGCCGGTGATGGCCTTTGAAATCCATCAAAATTCCTTCCAGCCCGCGCAGCGGGCCCGATTCAATTCTCACCTTGTCGCCAAGTTCCAAAAAGGGGCAGGGATGATTAGGAACACCTGCCGCCATCAGAGTTTGAAGCGCGCTGATCTCAGATTCCTCGACAACCGCTGGTACTCGATTGAAACCTACTATCTGGATCACTCCCGGTGTTTTCAGAACTGGCAGCCGGTCGTGTTGATTGAATCTACAGAATAGATAGCCGGGAAAGAGAGGGGATTTCACTTCCTTGATGCGGTCAGACCAACGCTTTCTGCTTTTGTAAAGCGGCAGAAACCATTCATATCCCTGTCCGTTTAAATAATCCGCAACACACGATTCGTGGCGCGACCGCACTTGCAAAGCAAACCACGGAAACTTGGTCATCCGATTTTTGTCGACCGCCATTCCGGTTTCCGCATCGAATTGCGCTTTTGTTGTCATTCTAATAAATACCCAGCTGTGCTACCGCCATCAGAGTCCCAGTCGACTCTCCCTAAGTCTAACTAGGTTTGCACGACAGTTGCCACGCGCCAACCTAGTCCTGGCTCCCTTAAACCATTGTTTCTAATACCTTTACAGGATCAATAGTTGCTAAGTTAGCTCAAAGAGCTCAGCTACCGTATAATTTCATGAAAATTGCTATCCCATAGTTGCAATAATTTTCCGCCTTGCAACTAAAACTTAACAAAGGACATAAGCTAAACTCTCGAAAATCAACATTCCAGACCCTCTTGAAAGACTTGGGACCTATCCCTGAATCGGCTTACTGTCTTCATGCCCGTAGGCCGTACCGTACCCGTGGTAGTAATAAGAACCATAGGCGTGCGCCTTCTCTACGGCGTTGAGCACTACTCCAACAACGTTCCTACCTTGCAATTCTTGACACGCTCGCTCAGCAGTGGAGGTCTGCGTGGTCGCGGCACGAACAACCAAAATTATCCCGTCAACATGATCAGCGAGTAAGCTCGCATCCGCCACCGGAAGCAGTGGTGGGGAGTCTAAGATCACCCAGTCGAAAACCGGCGTGACGCGCTCCAACAAAGTTTTCAGCCGGCCATTTAAAAGCAATTCGCTGGGATTGGAGACTTCCTTCCCGCCAGGAATAAAACAGAGATTTCCTTCGCCGCCATGTTGAATCACGGCCATCTCATCAGCTTCGCCCAACAGATACTCCGTCAAACCTGGAGAGGGTGGCGCGCCGAGCGGAACGTGGAGGCGCGAGCATCGCAGGTCGGCATCGATAATCAGACACCGGCGGTCCGGCTGGCGAACGATTGCTTGCGCAAGATTGTTCGTCACAAACGTTTTTCCTTCTGCCGGCATCGAGCTCGCGATCAAGAGCGTACGCAATTGCTGGCTACCGCGTAATTGGTAAAGCCGCGATCGCAAGGTCCTAAACTGCTCCGCCGCGTGCACGCTTAGTGCGGGGTTATGAAAAATATTTACATTTAGATCCGGGTGCCAATGCGGATGAGCGCAACGTCGACAGAAATCCTCAAAACGCCTTAGAGTGCCCGAATGTCCAGTGGCTGCCGGAGGTTGCTTGAAAATGTCCGGAACAGAATCGCCGTTGGTCGGCGGAGTGCCGATATCCACGGCCGCGCTTTGCGTGGGTACAGCGCCGTCAACGGATTGATTCACGACCCTTTCTTGTTCGGCCTTTTTCAAGGCTTCGTGAATACGACTCATGGTTTCCTCTCGCGCGTTGTGACCGGCATAATATTCGCCTCGCGTAGGCGGCTGAGCAGTTCATCCAGGTTCTGTAGCAATAGTTGTGCATCCACAGGCGGCTTGTTTCCGTTTGAACCACCGACCGGTGCAATCGGTTCGATCTCATCCAGTTGAAATTCGCGCGCTACCTCTTCCACCAAGTGCGCCGGAACAGGGCGCAAGTGGTCCACGTAGGCGTTGATCAAAGCGTGTTCGCAGAGCAGGTTCACAATGCGAGGGATTCCTCGAGAGTACAGGTGAACGGTCTGAATGGCTTCCTTCGAAAATATCGGATCTCCGTTGGCTCCGGCGATGCGCAAACGCTCGGCGATGTAGCCGAAGGTCTCCTCGAGCGTGAGCGCGCCGGTCCGGCATCTCAAGGTAATGCGCTGACGCAGCTGGCGCAGTTGCGGCAATTTCAATTTCTCTTCGAGCTCGGGCTGTCCGGTTAGCACAATCTGCAGAAGCTTTTCGGTGGACGTTTCCAAATTTGTGAGCAAACGAATTTCTTCCAGGACTTGCAACGACAAGTTCTGGGCCTCGTCCACGATCAGAACCGCGGTTTCCCCGGCCCGGTACCGTTCCAGCAACCAAGCGTTAAGCTTCAGCAGGACCTGGCTTTTGTGGCGTGTCTCGCACGGAATTTCGAAGTCAGCCATCATGAAATCGAAAAGCTGGCTAACATTTAGTTGTGAGTTGAAAACAAAAGCTGTCGCGACGCGCTGTCCGTGCAGCCAATCGAGCAAGCGGTTCAGCAGCGTTGTTTTCCCCGTTCCGACTTCGCCTGTGAGCAATATGAAACCCTTACGGTTTTGTATGCCGTAAGTTAGACCTGCCAGCGCTTCCTGAATCTGTTTTGTCAGGAAGAGATAGCGCGGGTCCGGGTTTACGTTGAACGGGCTTTCGCGAAGCCCAAAAAATTTCTGGTACATTTTCCCCTATGCTCCCGCACTCGCGTGAATTGGCGAATCGCCGGATCTTGCAACCGTTCCTTGCTTTGATTTCTTCGGCATCAAAGGTTCGATTGCGGGAACCATGGCTAGGACCGGCAACCGCAGCGCAAGTTCGACATCTCTTTCGGTCCTGAACGAACTGTCCCGAGATTCCAGGAAGAACGCGATGGCCAAGCCCAAACCAAAACCCGCGGCCAAGCCTCCGAGGGCGAACATCGGGCGGTTCGGAAACGAGGGCTTGTCCGGCAAATTGGCGGGGTCCAATATCGAGAAATTTTCGCCTTCCTGATGCCGCTCCAGATCCGCCGCCATGGCCGATTGATCTCGCTTCTTCAGTAAATCGTTGTAGAACTCGAGCGCAGTCTGGTAATCGCGCGTCAGTTCTTTATATTGCTGTTCGACCGCGGGGCTCGACTGCACGCGGTCCTGATAAACCTTAATGGCCTGTTGAATTTTCTCTTGCTCTTTGGTCTTTTCAGCAATTACTTGATCTGTCGTGTGGACTTGCGCACGCAATTGCGCGATTTGGGCCGGTTCCGCCGTTTTGGGTTTACCTGCTCCACCGGCTTTCGGACTGTTGTCGCTGTCCGCAATCTTTTTTTGCAGCGCTCCAATTTCACTCTTGGTCTTCACCACATCGGGATAATCGTCCGTATACCGAGCCTGCAAATTCGCCAGCTGTGTTTGCAGGACGGCGAGCTGCGCATCCATCGTTTCCGGATTTGAGCCGGTCTGCGCTGCTTGCCACGCAGCAACCTGCTGAGCCAGCATCGACTCTGCAAAGCTCTTGTCCTGCTGAGCGCGCGCCAAAGCCTGTGTGGCGGCGTCCAGCTGCGATGTCAAACCCATCAGAAGGTTCAAATTTCCCTGCTCTTCGTCCGGCTGTGAGCCTAAGTGGGCGCTCTTAAACTCCGCCAGCTTGGCGTCCTGTGCGTCCAGTTTCGCTTTGGCATCTACAAGCTGTTGCGCCAGAAATTGAGTGGTATCTTCGGAACGCTGTTGCCGTAAGCGAAGGTTTTCTTCGATGAACATCGAGGTGACAGCTGCGCAGACTTCTTGGGCGGTTCGCGGATTGTCCAGAGTGACAATGATGTGGAACCCAGGAAGGGCCTGCGATTGGGTTTCGGCCATGGGCTGTACTGGAGTTACTTGGATACTTTTCTGAAGCCGCGAGACTAATTCCTCCACAGGTACGCGATTCATATCCCCTGGATATAAGCCGAACTGACGGATGATAGGCTCCAATCTCGTTCGGCTTAAGATCTCTTCCTGCATGCTCGCCAAGCGCTCGTTGATTTCCGTCGAGATCACGGGTTTTACAAAGTCCGAAGGCACCGTCGGCTGTTCGATGAGGACGAGGGTTTGCGAAGTGTAGCGGTTTGGAAGCAGTCGCGAGACTCCATAAGCCAAAGGTCCGCCCACCAAAGTGAGCGCGGTTATCAGAACCCAACGCCGTCGTAGGATTGCCGTGTAGTCTGCGAATGTTAATTCTCTTTGAATCATTCCATCCTCTTTGCGACTGAAGTTCCGCTAAAATGCTCTGGGCCGCGCACGCCATCCCAGGCCTATGCTAATTAGGTTGCGAGTGAAAGAACCGCCGCATTCCGCTCCCACACAAAATGGCTCATCCGAATTTTGATATTGAAACTGATATCCCAAGAAGAGCTGCAGTGTACGTCCCCACGGATGCGTCAGATGCGCACCGGCAGTCCAGTAATCAAAAGTTCCGTTCAGGACTGAAACATTCGCGAGCGGCACCGCCAATCCCTTATTCCGCGAATAACCGAATTCTAGATCTCCATTAAATGTCCTGGATATTTGTCTCGATACAGTGCCGAGTAGCGAATCGCCAATGGCGCCTGCGAGAATGCCCGATCCGCCCACAACTCCATGGGAATACGTTGCAAAAAATCCAGTTTTCTCAAGCTGGTAATTCACGCCCGTATTCAAAGACCAAAACAATTGGCTCGAAGAGCCGCAAGGCGAACCGCTTCCGCCAGCCGTTCCGCAAGAGAGGCCGGCCTCGAAATGAGCGTATTCGGGGCCAGCCGCAATTTGAAATGCCAGACGTCCGGTGATCCGTCGCCCATAAGACAGAAGTGCGCTATGAGAGTCGATCGATTGCGCAAAATTGCTATAGCGAATACCGTTGTAAACGTAAGAAACGCCGATACTGTCGGTGCGGCCTAGTTGATGGCTGTAACCAGCTAGAGCATAAATTCCCGTGCTATTCAGTAAGTCTTGATCAAAAAAATACAGTTCGGAATACCCGCCCGAAAACGTTAATGACGATTTGCGCGACAGGGCCACGCTCGCTTGGGCACCTGTCGCATTGGTCAGCCGTTGTCCGAACGCGTTCAGGATTGTTTCATCAGCGCCGAAGGGAGGGCTGATCGGAACGCCAATTGAAGTCTGAATTCCTCCGAAACCCACGTTTCCGAATGTAAGTTCTGGCGTATACCTTAGCTCGTCAATTAGCGTCAACGTCCACCGGCGAAAAGAAAACTGAGCGTCAAAATTCGCATCCTGCAAAACGCCATTGCCAGCGCTGCCATCGTTCGAAAACACTCCGCCACCCAGGTACTCGAAGGTCAGCTCGGACTGTCCAGAGTACCGGTGCAGATCGAAACCTCCGACTACCGTTGTCCATGTCGTCCATCCGCCCGATGCGGACTCAGGAGGTTCGGAATCGCCGGTGAAATCCACTTCGGCGTGCGGTTGCCAGTAACTGTGTCGATCCAGCGGCACTCCAAGCGATAAATCTTGAATTCCAGTTAGCGGACGATTATCCGGACCCAATTCCGGCAGTCCGTTGACGGTGTCGCCATTATCAGCTTGTGACGCCAGCGGAGATTTGTAGGCAGGAATCGGCTGTTCTGCTCCTTGCTGTTGTTCCGGCTGCTGTGGCTGTTGAGACTGGTCCGGCTGCGGTGGTTGTTGAGCTTGAGCAGCGCACACACCGATCGCCACTGCAAAAATCATCGCGGCGATTTGATACAAACTACGCATTCATCCCCCTAGGGCACCACAATCGTGTCGCCGGCTTTCATCAAAATGTCTTGCTCCGGGTGTTTTCCGTTCACTACGTCCTTGTAATTGAACGGATACTTCACTTGCTTTCCATTCTCAAGCCGGAGTACGTAAATCCCTTTCATCTTCGCAAACTGTGTAAATCCGCCGGCGCTCGAAAGGCCTCGCAACACAGTCGTTCCCGGCAGCAACGGAAAAGCGCCCGGCCGAGTCACTTCTCCTAGAATATAAATTCGCTGGCTGTTAATCGCGGTGACGATCACGGTGACCTGCGGATTCGTCACATACTTCTTCAAGCTCGCTGTTATTTGGTTTCCCAGTTGCGCCGGAGTCATTCCCGCTGCCTGCACATCATTCAGCAACGGAAGTGAAATTTTTCCGTCCGGGCGCACCGGAACCGTACGGGAAATCTCGGGCTCTTTCCAAACGTTCACGTCGATTACATCCTGGGGCCCGATCACGTAGTTCGGATCAGACGTCGCGCCGTGCTGGGCCGATCCCGACGCCGCGGCCGATTGCGAATCAGATTGCGAAGTCTGCGCGGCTCCTTCCTGCTGAGCCAAGACTGGAATTGAAACCAAAAGCGACACGATCGCTAATGCTTGCAGCCGTTTAATCATTTTTTCTCCTGCTTCCATCATTCAGTCTGCGACTCTGGCAGCCCAATTTGTTTCAATTTATAAAGCAATGATTTGTAGCTGATTTGAAGTTCTTGCGCGGCTCTCTTCCGGTTCCAACGCGTACGCGCCAGCGCTTCCAAAATCATTCCGCGCTCCGCCTCACGAGAAGCGGCTCGCGCCGCAGCTTTCAGCGAATAGCTGCGCGTTTCCGTTGGTTCGGCCCGCATCTCAACCGGCGCCGTGGAAACTTCCGGCAGCGCCAGGTTTTCGTCTCCTAACGCGACGATCTTTTTAACCACATTCGACAGCTGGCGGATGTTCCCGGGCCAGGAATAGTCCAGAAACCTTCGAAGCGTACGCGCGCTTAATGTCGGGCGCGTGCGATTCAATTCCGCGGCGTATCTCGTCAGAAAAGATTCCACCAGCAACGGGATATCCTCCCTGCGGTCTCGCAGCGGCGGAAGTCGCAAGCATGCGCCTGTAATACGGTAATAAAGCTCGCTCCGAAAACGTCCCGTCCGCATTTCCTCATCAAGATTCCGGCTGGTCGTCGAAATCACCCGCGCTCCTAGCAGTCCGCGACGGGGTCTGGCGTCGCCATCCGGCAACGCGTAGAGGAGGCTGCGCTGGCAGGTAGAATCAAGTTCGCTGATTTCATCGAAGAAAACCGTACCGAACTTTTCGTTCACACTATTACCGTTGCTATCTAACCCAAGTTCGTTCGCGAAGTTCGCGAGGTTCAGCGAGGCACAGGATATTTTCGCAAGCGGTGCATCACTATTCGCCGAAAGGCAGTGAATCCGCTGGGCAAACATTTCCTTGCCGGTCCCGCTCTCCCCCACGAGCAAAACCGGAATGTTGGTTAGCGCGATTTCCGCTACCACATTCTCAAGCGTTTGCATGGCGGCAGACATACCGCCAACAAACCCCGATTCCCCTCTTACCGGGGCGATATCGATATTATTGCTGGCCATAGGAACCTATTCTCATCCTCGGTTACGGTGGCCCAGGTGTACATAGGACTACCGTTCGCTGAGGCTTCAAATGCACGGCTGATGCCAAGCTCCTGGATGTGTCCTCATGCCATTTTCTGCTATTAAGCCTTCTTTTTTCTTATACTTAATAGAAACGAGCAGCGGATCGAACGGCGGACGTGCTGCAGTGGAAATCCGTGTAAACTTCCACGTTTGGGTAAAACGCTTCCGCTTAATACCCCGACAAAGAGAGATTTCCTTTCCCTGCAGAAGGTTACTTCAAATCGACTAGGCTGTGTCGGTCTATCAAATAAGCCCATTAATATCTGCGTGATACGAGCAGTTTACTCGAACTTGGCATCCTGCAATAGTTCTCTGGCTTGGCCGAGAATCAGAGGATAGAATCGCGTTTAGGCCCACTCTAACTCGTCAGCTTTTTTCGGGAAGGTCTGGAATGAGATTCGCCAGAGGAGTCCTAATTCTATACGTCGGGACCGTGCTAGTTCTATTGGCGGGGTGCTCTCGCGATCCGCAGGTGAGGAAGAAAAATTATCTCGACAAGGGTGTGTCTTATTTCGAAAAGGGCAAATACGACGCCGCGATTATCGAATACCAAAACGCCATTCAGATCGATCCGGACTTCGCCGCTGCCCACTATGAGATGGCGCGCTCGCTAATAAAAAAAGGCGATTGGACACATGCTTTCCAGGAATTGCAGCGCACCGTTCAACTCGATCCAAAGAATTTCAAAGCGCAGCTCGACCTTGCAGATTTCTATCTCGCCGGCCGCAAGTTTCAAGACGCGCACGATCACGCCGCAGCGGTTCTGCGAAGCGACCCACAGAACGCGCAAGCGCAGGTAATTCTCTCCAACGCAGACGCCGCCTTGGGGGATTCCAAAAAAGCGTTGAGCGAGGCCCAGCAAGCAGTGCAGATGGATTCGAACCGCTCGCCGTCCTATCTGAACCTCGCTTTGATGTATGAACGATCGAACGACTCACAGGCCGCGGAACAAAATTTTCTGAAAGCTGTCTCACTGGATCCCAAGTCCATGCCCGCCGTGATTGCCTTGGGAACTTTTTATCAGCGCCAAAAGCGCTGGGCAGATGCGGAAAAAGAATTTCAAGCTGCTATCGCTATGGATCCCCAGAATCCATCTCCGCGTGTGGCTTTGGCAAATCTTTACCTCGGGCAAGGAAACAAGTCCGCAGCAGAACAAGCCATGCAGCAAGCGAAGAGCGCGCTGAAAGATAATCCGAAAGGTTATCGATTGCTCGGCGACTTTTACCTAAGCCAGAGAGAACTCGAGAAAGCAACCAATGAGTTCAGCACGCTCTATTCCCAGCATCCCAAAGACAATGCGATTGCCGAGACCTACGTTCAACTTTTGCTGCAGCAGAATCACCTGGATGACGCGGCCAAAGTGAACGATGCCATGCTGAAGAATTTCCCGTCGGATCCCGCCGCCATGATCCTACAGGGCGCGATTTTGAATCGGCAACAGAAGCAATCCGAGGCTGTTCACGTTCTTGAACAAGCTGTAAAAAGCGCGCCGGATAATGCCGTCGGTCATTTCCAACTCGGACTCGCTTATGCAGGTACCAAGAACTTCGGACAAGCCGAAGCTCAATGGCGAGAGGCTGTCCGGCTGCAACCCACTATGATCGATGCGCACCGTGCTCTTGCTAGTTTGGCTTTGCCTAAACACGATGCGAAGCTACTGGCGGAAAGCGGTGCGGCTCTAAAGTCCATCGAGCCAGGAGCAGTCGATGGCTATATTTACGAAGCGCAAGCGGAGTTCTGGCAAGGGAATCCGATCGACGCGGAAGCCGATCTGAAGAAGGCCATAGAAGTAGCTCCGCAGAATCCCGCTGGATACATCCAAATGGGCAATCTTCGTCTAGGCGAGAAGAAATTGGACGAAGCCGAAACATATTTTGCCCAAGCGCTGAAACTCGACCCGTCATCGTCCGATGCGCTTACCGGCGTCGTGAACATCGCCGTTGAACGCAAAGACCCAGCGAAAGCGCTGCGCCTGGTGCAAGATCAGGTCGCGCTGGTACCCAATAGCAGCAACTTTTATTTTTTGTTAGGACAAATCGAGCTTCGCAACCAGGATCAGGCGAAAGCGGAAGCTGCACTCCAGAAAGCTGTTGACCTCGATAAGAATAATGTGGCGGCTGTTCCGCTGCTTGGCAGCATTCAAGTGGCCCGCGGCTCGGTGGATCGAGCGATTACAACCTATCAAAACGCCATCAAGAACAACCCGGGCGAAGCTCGGCTGTATGCAAGCCTAGGCGGCGCCTACGAAGCCCACCAGGATTGGCAGCAGGCCCAGGATGCTTATAAGAAGGCCCTCGAAATCCAGCCGGATTATTCGCTGGCGGCAAACAATCTTGCGTACCTCATGCTTGAGCATGGCGGCAACATAAACGTAGCGCTCTCGCTGGCGCAAACCGCGCGCAAGGGCTTGCCCAACGAAGCTTTCTCCGCCGACACCCTGGGCTGGGCTTATTACAAGCAAGGTGTCTATAACGCCGCGATTGAAACGTTGCAGGAAGCGGTCACTGCAAATCCAATTAATCCGACGTACCACTATCATCTCGGTCTCGCCTACCAGAAATCTAATAATGTTCCGATGGCGAAAAAGGAACTCGCGGCTGCGCTGAAACTCAATCCCAACCCGGCTCAAGCTGAAGAAATCAAGAGAACGCTGGCTACTCTCTAGGAGTCAAACTAGTTTTACTCCGAGTATATGACTTGTTAGTATTCGAAGAGTTAGGACATGCTTCTAAAAAGGGTGCCATGCGACGTTATCGCATAGAATTTAGGATTGGATTACTAACGCTATTAGCTCTCGCCGGAATTTACAAGAAGTCGGCCCACGCCGAGCCTCGTTATATGTTCTTAACCGTCACTGACTTTGAGCAGGGGATTTCCTATCGTCAAGCTGAGTGGCACGCTCCTATCGGGCACCTGATTAATCCGTGTGTATATGCCGACCGTTTTAGTGCGGCAATCGATTGGAATGATGGCAGCGGCGAACACAAGCCCGACGCCAACTTTGAACAAAAAATGATTCAAAAGATCGCCGCCGTTCAGGGCGGCACATATCTTTTTTGGGACGACGAACACGTTTCGAACTCTGTGGGCACGCAAATTGTAACGACTAAGTTGATCCTGCACTGCATGGGAGATCCCCCGCCGGACCAGCAATACATTTACCGAAATGTTGTTGTTGTACATCCAAGAATTCCTGTGAACCAAGTTGAATTCACGAAAAATGGAAAACGTGTCGACAGCGCGAAAGGCCACGAAGCCGTCGACTTGACCGTCACACTGAACGCGCCAGCTCCTCCTTCCGGTACCTGGGTGAAACTCGATGTCAATCCCCCGGGAAATTTGAACGCTCTGCCACCCTACGTCCTTGTTCCCGCAGGCGAAACCCAGGACACCATTGGCAATTTGGAAGTGAGGAAACCTAGTGCGGATATTCAGATCTTGGTCACAGCCAGCACCGTGGGCCGCGCTCAGGAATCGCCGAGACTCACCGTGACACCATAGCCTGACGGAATCGGGTTCGGTTATGCAAATGCTTTCCTTTTTTGCGCAGATTTTCTCAACAAGAGGAAATGACTTACTCCAGACCGCGCTCTCAAAACAGCTGATAGAAACGTGTCTAGGTAACTGTCGCGTTTGTATATCATTAGATTCTCTTAAATTTAGTGCCTAGAGGCTGTTCGGTCATCCAGATGCACGTTCAGGCCGTATTCTCATCGAGCAACTCGAGTACTGGAACTAATGATTTCGTGGTATTGCTTCAAAAGGATGAATAATCTGCAAATTCTCCGCAAGTTCTCGAAAGCATTTCTAAGTCGCTTGAATGATTCTCGAGCCTTCAAGGTTAGACCGCGTGCACACCGGATTTCTAGATCTTCGCTGCGCTTGGCCGCAGCCTTCTTCGTCATCGCGCTAGGTTCTTTGCCCTCCTCCGCTCAGACAAGCATTTTGACCCAACACTACGACATCAGCCGCACGGGGCAAAATACCGCAGAAACTATACTAACAACATCAAATGTGAACTACGCTACATTCGGAAAGTTATTCTGGATACCTGTGCAAGGCTACGTTTACGCGCAACCGCTATACGTGCCCGGCGTAGTCATCCCTGGGAACGGCACTCACAACGTTTTGTATGTTGCGACAGAGCACGACATGCTTTACGCGTTTGACGCAGACAGCGGCGTTCAATTGTGGCAGGTAAGCTTTCTCATCAACGGCGCAACTACGATTACGCCGGATGACGTGGGCGGAACTCAAGACATTAATCCAGAGATGGGAATTACCGGTACGCCCACAATTGATCCCACAACGAATACTTTGTACGTGGTAGTGAACACAGTGGAAAACACCCAAATCTTTTACCGACTGCACGCCATCGATATCACAACCGGCGTTGAGAAGTTCGGCGGCCCGGTTTTGATGGGCGGTTCGGTGCCCGGGACGGCTCCCGATGGCAATGGTTCCACGGTGCCTTTCAACCCGCAATGGGCGAATCAACGCCCTGGCCTTCTGTTGCTCAACGGATACCTCTACGTCGGATTCGCTTCGCACGGAGATAACGGGCCATGGCACGGCTGGATTCTGGCCTATAACGCTTCTACGCTGAACCAAACAGGTATTTGGTGCACCTCGCCGAATGGAAAAGGGAATGGAATTTGGGCATCCGGGTCCGGACTTACTGCTGACGCGGAAGGAAATATCTATGTCGCGACCGGGAATGGCGACGATACGGTGACGACACCTGCTCCTCCCCCATCCACAACAATTGATTACGGCGATAGTATCGTCCGAGTCGGCCTGACCAATGGAGTTCCGGTTCCAACGGATTATTTCACTCCCTACAACCAAGCCGCTTTAGACGACGCCGATACCGATGTCGGTTCTGGTGGCGTGCTCGCGCTTCCTGATCCTCAACCCGGCCCTTATCCGCATATTCTGATACAGAGCGGAAAGCAGGGGGAGATCTACGTCGTCAACCGGGACAAGCTGACAAGTGATGGCAGCCATTACTGCAATGGCTGCACCAGTGATCCCGAAATCGTTCAATCTCTGGCGAGTGCCACCGGCGGACTTTGGAGCATGCCCGCCTATTGGAACAGCCAGGTTTACTTGTGGGGAAACGGCGGACACTTGGTTGCGTATTCGCTGACGAAGGGGATGCTTTCTCAAACGCCTACCTCGACCTCTGCCGAATCGAGCAATTTTCCCGGTTCCACTCCGGTGGTGTCGTCTAACGGAACGAGCAATGGAATTGTGTGGGCGGTTGAGTCAGATGCCTACAGCTCGAACGGACCTGCAATTCTTCGCGCCTATTCGGCCGCGAATGTTTCAAACATATTATACGGTTCGAATCTCACGAGTGGACGCGATACGTTGGGACCCGCGGTGAAATTCGTTGTGCCGGTGGTTACCAACGGCAAGGTTTATGTGGGAGCTGAAAACGAAGTTGACGTATTTGGTCTTACCGCTGGAAGGCCTCAAGCTGCGGCGCCTTCTTTTAGCCCAGTAGCCGGCTCCTATAACGGCGGTATTCAGGTGACGATAAGCAGTACAACCCCAAACGCCACCATTTACTACACCACGAACGGAAACACTCCGACGAGCACCTCGCCCGTTTATACGGGACCGGTGAGTGTAACCGATACCACAACGTTTAATGCCGTAGCAACGGCCAACGGCTTTCTCCAGAGCGCAGCTTCCACTGCTACTTATACGGTGCAGAGTCAGACTGCACCTCCTGACATATCGCCGGCCGCAGGAACTTATAACTCGCCACAAACAGTTCAACTTTCCGATACCACGGCCAACGCGATCATCTACTACACGACCGACGGCAGCACTCCGAACCATAACTCGAAACAGTACAGCGCGCCTATTTCCGTCACCGTGACCACCACGATTTCCGCAATGGCATCATCACCAAGCTTGAACGATAGCCCGGTCGTGGTTGCGGTGTTTACGATCAATCCCAACGCCACCACCATCAACTTCGGAATGGGTTTCGCAACTCCGACCGGTATGCAACTCAACGGATCCACCGACCTGGATGATAGTCGTCTTCAGTTGACGAACGGTACTGTGAACGAAGCTGGAAGCGCTTTTTTTACTTCGCCGACGAACATTACAAATTTTACGACTGACTTCACCTTTCAACTTTCCAACGCGCAGGCCGACGGGATCACTTTTACGATTCAGAACTCTTCGGCCGGGCCGACTGCCCTGGGGCCGAGTGGAGGAGGCCTAGGATATGGCCCCGATACCCCCGGCGGAACTCCGGGCATCTCGAATAGCGTGGCGATCAAATACGATCTGTATAGCAACGATGGTGAAGGCGACGATTCCACTGGTCTCTACACTAACGGAGCTTCGCCTACCATACCCTTCACCGATATGACTCCGTCCGGAGTCATTCTGAATAATGGCGACACCATGACCGTTCACATCACCTATGACGGCACCACTTTGACAATGGCTATTACCGACTATTCCGTGAACGCAACTTTCACAACTAGCTGGCCGATCAATATCCCGCAAACTATCGGGTCAAACACAGCATATGTGGGCTTCACGGGTGGGACTGGAGGATTAACCGCCAGCCAGAAAATAGAAACGTGGACTTTCGCGGCTACTCCTACAATTACGCAGGTGCAAACACCAGTCGTCACGCCTGGATCGGAATCGTTCAGCGGCTCCCTGAGTGTCTCGATCACCGACGCCACCAGCGGCTCGTCGATTTACTACACCACGGATGGCAGCACACCTTCACCTGGCCAAGGAACCACGCAGCAGTACACTGCCTCTCTCACTTTAAACGCCACCACGGTCGTCAACGCTATGGCCAACGCGCCAGGCGACTCGAATAGCGCGATGGCGACCGCGACGTACACCTTATCGCAACCGGCCGCGAAGCCTGCGATTGGTCCCAACGCGGGCAAGATATCGACGACACAACCTGTCACCATTAGTGATACCAGCAGCGGTGCCGGAATCTATTTCACCACCGATGGCAGCATTCCTTCTCCTGGCGTGGGGACCACACAACAATACAGCACGTCATTTACGCTGCCAGCCTCGGCTGTGGTGAAAGCGATTGCAACCGGTAACGGATATACCACCAGCCCAACGGCTGTTGCGTCCTTCACTGTGCAACGCGTGGCGGAGCCTGCCATTAGCCCGAAAGCCGGCGCAATTTCCACCACACAAACAATCTCTATTTCTGACGGCACCGCTGGCGCCGCAATCTATTACACCACGGACGGATCCGCTCCTTCTCCGGGCATGGGAACCACCAAGCAATACGCTGGAGCTTTTCTGCTGACCGCCTCGGGAGTGGTAAAGGCGATTGCTACAGAAGCGTCGTACGAAAATAGCCAGATAGCGTCCGCAAGCTATACGCTGCAAAAGGTGGCCACTCCGACCTATAGCCCCAAGTCCGGCACGATTTCCACCACGCAGCCGATTACTATTTCGGATACAACCAGTGGCGCGACGATTTACTACACAACCGACGGCAGCACACCTTCCCCTGGCGTGGGAACGACAAAGAAATACAGCTCAGCCTTCACGCTTTCCGCTTCGTCCACGGTGAAAGCGATGGCAACTGCGAATGGATATTTGAACAGCCCTCAGGCAAACGTCTCCTATACCTGCCAGCGTGCTGTTAAGCCCACTTTCACCCCCACGGGAGGATCTATATCCGCGACGCAAACGATTACCATGAACGATACGACCAGCGGGGCTAAAATCTATTACACGACGGATGGCAGCGTGCCTTCACCTGGCATGGGAACGACCACGCAATATAGCTCGCCAATCACTCTTTCCGCTTCCGCCACGGTGAAAGCGATTGCAACCGCCGTCGGATATGTAACCAGTCCGATGGCATCGACAACTTACACCGTACATTAAAATTTCTTCATTTATTTGCCAGGCGGGAAGCGAACGGCAGATTTCCGCGTCCAGCCCTTTGCCGTTGCAATCTATCCTGTGAGCTACATCAGCCAGCCTAGGAATCAGTAGGAACGGTTCGTCTAAACGGTTATCACAACAGCCACAGTTCTAGCCCAGGGCATTGTTGTAACGCGGCGTGTGATCTTCGATTGAAACCGCTGTCCCTTTCAAGGAGCGGTGGTTGACGGACGTTGCGACCCTTGGAGAATATTGGATCGAATGCAGCGAAATACAAATAAACATTGAGTTATTTCACCATTGTATTGTGAAAACTTGTTCGGGGTCTTAGCGATGGGGACAGCATGTCGGTTTCAATCTAGCGCTCTTTGGTATCGATTCCCGAAACATCTTGACAAAGGTTTATCCCTACATTATAAGCCTCTCCAACACGATAAGCGGTTAGAAGCAAGTCTTTTCGTCACTGAGAGTACGTCTACGGGGAACGGCAGGAAAGCAACGATTCGTAACGGGGCGAAAAAATCTAACGCTCGTAAAATCGGGGGGTGTGATGAGAATTTCACGGTTGGCCAAGTGTTTGGGCATTCTTGTGTTTGCGCTCGCGTTGTTCCCCACCGGTAAACTCATCGCTGGAGTCACGGCCAGCATATCCGGGACAGTCACCGATCCCAGCGGCGCGGTGATCGTCGGCGCCACGGTGGTCGCCACCAACTTGGATACGGCGGTGGCTACCACGGTGACCACGAACTCCCAAGGATTCTACTCGTTCCAGGAGCTTCCCCTCGGAAAGTACTCGATCACAGTGACGCAGGCTGGATTCAAATCGTATGTTCAAACGGGAATCGTGCTGGATGTGAACTCCGCAATTGTCATTGACGTCGCGTTACAGGTCGGGCAGGCCACGGAAAAGGTTGAAGTCTTAAGCTCTGCTCTACACGTGGACACTGAAAGCACCCAGATGGGAGAAGTCATCACCGGAAAAGAGATGACCGATGTGCCGCTGGTCACCCGCAGCTATACCGATCTGTTGACTTTGCAGCCGGGGGTCGCTCCGTCAGCCTCTCAGATGACAGGAGCCTTCGCGGGCCCGTTTATCTCCGCAGGCTTTGCCGCCCCATTGGTGTCGGGCGATTTGAATTCCGGCGCGTATTCCGTGAATGGTATGCGCGAGTCTGAAAATGGCTTCATTCTGAATGGAGTGCTGGTACAGGAATTGGGATTTTCTGGCGCCGGCGCGATTCCCAACCTTGATTCGCTCGCTGAGTTTCGCATCCTGACAAACAATTTCAATGCCGAGTATGGCAACTACAGCGGCGGTCTCATTAACGTCGTAACCAAGTCCGGGACAAACGATTACCACGGCAACGTTTTCGAATTCTTGCGAAATACCGATTTTGATGCTGCGAATTACTTCGACGCGGGCCAGCGTGGCGCCTATCACCAAAACCAATTCGGTGGCACCTTCGGTGGGCCGATCAAGAAGGACAAGATATTTTTCTTTGCTGACTATCAAGGAAACCGGTTGGATCAGGGAATAACTCAACTTATTACCGGCGCTCCGACCTCTGCTCTTGAATCGGGGAATTTGACGAGCGTCGCAAGCGGTCTCGTCGACGCCCATGGCAACCCTACTACCGTGAATGGCGCGGCTTGGGCCACGCAATTATCCAATCAGCTGGGATATACCGTGGCGCCCGGTGAGGAGTATTACTTCCCCGGTTGCACAACCAACACCCAGTGTGTGCTCCCGAATGCCATGCTCTCGCCGAGTGCCTTTAATCCGATCTCGGCAAATCTTCTGAAGTACATTCTGCCGGCTAACGGAACAAACGCGTCTGGTCAGCCAACTTTTACCACAAACTCGGGTGCCACAAATCTTACTGACAACAAATTCAGCGGACGAGCGGATGCCAACACCGGATTCGGTCTCCTAACCGCGTACTACTACTTCGACCGCTACAACCGGGTCGATCCGTACTGGCCAGGCAACGCGCCCGTGTATCCGGGGTTTAGCGTGGACGGGAAAGGTCAAACCCACAACATCAATCTCGGCGATACAAAAACCATAAATTCATCGTCCGTGAACGAATTTCGCATCGGGTATTTCCGCTTGGATACAGCTTTCAACCAACCATTGGGCGGAAAGGGTGTCACTCTCGCCAGCCTGGGATTCGCGTCTGGAACAAATGGCGCTCCGGGTATTGTTCCCTTGGTCCCTTCCCTGGAAGGAGTCCCGGAAATCGACTTCAATGACTTTGTCATCGGAGTGCCGAGCCGTCCTAACGGCCTGATCGATAACATTTATCAGGTAGTGGACAATTACAGCAAAATTATCGGCACTCACACGCTCAAATTTGGAGGGCAATTCCACTACGATCAGCTCGAAGAAGCTCTGATTGATAACGTCTCGAATGGCAACTTCTTCTTTGGGAGTAATTTCAATGGCCAGCCCAGTGAAACCGGAAGCGACTTTGTCGATTTCCTGCTAGGCGCGCCCAGTCAGTTCGTTCAGGGACAATCCTATCCCTCCTACGGTCGCAATTTTTATTTTGGCCTGTACGCTCAGGATAGCTGGCGCGTGAAATCGAATTTGACGTTCAACTACGGGCTGCGCTATGACGTCAGCGCTCCTTGGAAAACAAAGTACAATCAATTTCAGACGCTGATTCCTGGCGATCAGTCCGTAGTCTTTCCCGGATCACCCACAGGCTGGGTGTTCCCCGGTGATCCCCACGTTCCCAGCACACTGGCACCCACCCGCTGGAATAATTTTGCTCCTCGTCTAGGACTCGCTTATTCGTTTGGAGAACATGACGGTTGGCTCGGCAAGCTGCTCGGCAGTCCGGGATCCACCAGCGTCCGCGTCGGTTGGGGTATCTTCTACAGTACGTTTGAAGGCGCTACGGACTTCAATGAAATCGGGGATGCTCCATTCGGAAATTATACCGGGCAGAGTGAACCAACCTTCGCTGCTCCCTTCACCAATCGGGCTGCGGGAAGCTCTATTACAAACTTTTTCCCCGTAACACCGCCGCCGAAAAACTTCTCTCCAAAGCATCCAGCGAGCGGTCCTCCGTACGACACACTCGCTGAATTCTATAGCGCCTTCGGCACCATTAGCAGCTCGCCGGCTTTCTACAACGGTAATCGGCTTCCCTATGCCGAAGAATACGAGCTTTCCATCGAACACCAGTTCACACGGTCCGATCTGTTAACAGTTAGTTATGTTGGGACACAAGGTCACCGGCTACTCGCGTCTATATCTGCGAATCCCGGCAATCCTGCACTATGTCTGGCACTTGCGGCAGAAGGTGCGGTTGTGCCGGGGTCGTCGCCGCCCGTCACGTGTGGACCTGGCGGTGAAAACAATATATACGTTGCTCCTAACAACTCTTTTTCGCTGGGGACGCGTGCCCCGTTTAGCGGAGTTACTCTGCCGTCCTGCGCTGGGGTGAGTGGAGGAACTGTCCTCCCGAACGGTGCATGCGGAATCATCCCATTCGGGAACGATTCCTATTTCAAGACAGTGGGATCCTCATCTTATAACTCCGCACAGGTTAACTATCGCCACACCAGCGGTCGTCTGCAGACTCTGATTGGCTATACTTTCAGTAAGGCTTTCGACGATTCGTCCGGCTATGGTGAACAGATCAATCCTATCAACCACCGTCTGAGCCGCGGGCTGTCCGCCTTCGATAGCACCCACAATTTCGTCGCAAGCTACAGCTATACATTGCCAATCGATAAGCTGGGAGGGCCGAAGGCTCTCACTAATGGATGGGCCATTAGCGGAATCACACGCTTCTCTACCGGCCTCCCCGTTACACTGGTCGAAACGGATGATCAATCGCTGTTAGGGACGGCTTTTGGCGGCCCGATCACTTTGCCAGTGGACACCCCTAATCTGATAGCACCGGTTGTAATCGAGGATCCACGTAAGACAGGCGGCCAGTACTTCTCGCCGTCATCATTCGGACCCTCTGCTCTAGGCACTGAGGGTGATGCCCGACGCCGATTCTTCCATGGTCCTGGCATAAATAATTTTGATTTCGCTCTCCTGAAGGACACCCGAATCACCGAGCGGTTCGATCTGCAATTCCGCGGTGAATTCTTTAACCTGTTCAATCATGCGCAGTTCGAAACACCGAGCGGGATTACAGGGTTCAGCGGAGGCCTGCCAACGTCAAGTTCGTTTGGCTACGTCCCCGGAACTCTACCGGGACGCATCGGCCAGCTTTCGTTGAAATTATATTTCTAGCGAGAACCGAAAGAAGCTAGGGGAGGGAGCAGCGACGCTTCGCGCGGATCGGACGAGCAGTCGATGTTTCTGATCCAGGCTTCCTCTGAAGCACCCGGTCGTCTCGGCCGAAATGCGGGACACGTAAAGAGTACACATCCATGGCGGCCCAAGGCGTGCTAGCGGCGACACTCGTTAAGCCCGGGCACTACGAGATTCGAGAGTATCCCCTGCCGGAACCTGCTGCGGGTTGTGTTGTGGTCAAAATGGAAATGTCCGGCATTTGCGGAACGGACAAGCACACGTTTCAGGGTTACACCACGCAGTACGGCGATCGAAAACTGGAATTTCCGATCATTCAAGGCCATGAAAATGTCGGAACCATCGCCGCGATTGGAGGAAACGGAAAGCATGCTGACTTCGAGGGAATCCCGCTGCATGTGGGAGATCGAGTGGTGGTCGGCGCCAACGTGTCCTGCGGCCAGTGCTACTACTGCCGGCACGATTTTCCGTACTACTGTTGCGAGAGCACCACGGATTATGGCAATAACCTAAGCGCAAAAAATCCGCCGCATCTTTTTGGCGGATGGTCTCAATACCTGTACATCGTCCCAGGGAGTTTTCTGGTGAAAGTGCCGGATGAGTTGCCGTCCGAGATTGCCGTGCTGACAGAAATATTTGCAGTATCGGTCGGGTTGGATCGCGCTAAACAGATGTCGTCTTTCCCGAGCGAGTCCTTTCTGTTCGACGACACCGTAGTGGTTCTCGGCGCGGGTCCGTTGGGCATGTGTTTTCTGATGAAAGCGCGCATGCTGGGCGCCGGCACGATTATTGCGGTCGATCTTTCGGATTACCGTCTGAATTTTGCGAGAAAGCTGGGCGCGGACCACGTGGTGAATGCGGGAAAAGTTTCGAAAGACGACCGATTGAAAATCGTGCGAGATCTGACCAACGGCCGTGGCGCAGACATGGTCATAGAATGCGCTGGAGTTCCGCAAGCTGTTCCCGAAGCGCTCGAGATGTTACGCGTTGGCGGTTTGTTAGTGGAGGCCGGCAATTTTTCCGATCTTGGAGAAGTATCGATCAGCCCACATCGCCACCTTTGCACGAGAAATGCGCGCATCCTTTGCGTAGGTGGCGAAGAACCCGCCGCGTATGGGCCCAGCATGCGGCAAATGGTGCGTTACATGAAAAGTTATCCTCTACGAGAATTTGTTTCGCACAAGTTCGGCCTGCGCGATGTGCAAGCCGCTATGAACAAATCGATGGACGCCGAATCGATGAAAGTTGTTTTGGAGCCGTGGCAATAGAATCCCGAGATCTCAGGGAAATTCGCAATTCGCATCGAAAGAGGACAAGGCATGAGTGAGAGCAGCACACGATTTCAATTTGCTTCGGCGCCCGATAGCTGGGGCGTTCTCGATTACCCCGGACCTTCCTGGGAGCAGTCTTACGAAACCATGCTGGATGAAATGGTGGAAGCGGGATACACAGGTTCGGAACTCGGTCCCTATGGCTTCTTTCCCACCGATCCCAAAATTCTTCAGCCCCAACTCGATCGCCGAAAACTAAAGCTGCTTGCTTCTTTCGTGCCGGTAAAAATGACCGAACCTGGCGCGAGCAAGGCAGTGATCGAACGTATACGCAAAGTCGGCGGCTTGCTCTCGGCTCTTAAAGCGCCATTTCTTGTGATGGCCGACGATCAATCGCCTGAACGAAACGCTTTCTCCGGGCGCGTGTACGATAAAGATTGTCCCACACTGACAGCCGAGCAGTGGAAGCACATGGGAAAGATTGTCGCTGATGCCGAAAAAGTGGCCAATGAGTTCGGACTCGATCTGGTATTTCATCCCCACGTAGCCACTTACGTGGAAACCCCGGAAGAGTGCGAGCTTTTTTACGACGCAACTTCTCACACCAACGTGGGCTTGTGCCTGGACACCGGACATTGTGTTTACGGACACGGTGATTCGGTGAAAGAAGCGGAGAAGTACAAGGACAAATTACGCTTCGTTCACATCAAGGATTGCGACACGAAAGTTCTAGAAGAAGCTCGGCGGAATAAATGGACTTTTGAAGAAGCTATCGAGCACAAAGTTTTCACCGTAATCGGCCAAGGCGATATCGACTTCCCGGCTTTCTTTCGCACCCTCGTTAAAAACGGGTATTCGGGCTGGTCCGTGGTGGAACAAGACGTGAAGTTTGGCGCCACTCCGATTCCGCCGGCGCAGAGCATTGCCGCCAGCTTGAAGTATTTGCGGGGAGTTGTGAAAGACTTGGGACTGGCCGCCGGAGCCCGTTAGCCACGCTTCGGAAACCACATCTTTGTGTTGTAATTTTGCAACCGCAAAATGTCTTGAAGGAACCCGAATGAGAAAGCTTGGAATTGGCGTTCTTGGCGTTGGAGAAATGGGCAAACGCCATGCGGAGAATCTTCGCCGCCTGGTTCCGCAAGCCATCTTGGTCGCCATTGCCGACGCCTCGCAAGAGCGTGCCCGCCAGGTCGCGACGGAGCTCGAAATCGAATCGTTCTACGGCAGCCTCGAAGCGATGCTGGAGAACAAGCAGATCGAAGCTGTCCTGATCGCCACGCCGGATAAATTCCATGCGCAAGCCATTCAGGTTGCCGCTCGAGCGGGAAGAGACGTTTTGTGCGAGAAGCCCATCGCGTTGAATCTTGCCGATGCTCACGCAGCACTCGAAGCCGTATCAAAGGCCGGCACACGCCTTCAAATTGGTTTTATGCGCCGTTACGACCCCGCTTATGCCGCGGCCATGGAACGTATCGAAGCCGGTGAAATAGGAACTCCGGTAATTTTCAAATCCGTTGGCCGCGATAAAGACGAGCCGCCTCTTGCCGCGTACCAATCGATGTTGAACGGAATGGTTTTCTATAACAACACGATTCACGATTTCGATTTGGCCCGCTGGCTCATGCGTGACGAAGTCACCCAGGTTCACGCCTTCACCACCACTGCGATTCGTCCAGAAGTAGCAAAGTACGATGACGCCGTCGCCAGCGTAGTCAACCTGCAATTCAAACAAGGCGCAATTGGAAATGTTGAATCCTACGTGCAGGCGGTTTACGGCTATGACGTGCGCACGGAAATCGTCGGATCAAAGGGCTCAATTTTCATCGGAAGTCTCGAAAAGATTCCCGCGGTTTTCCTTACCGCTCGCGGAGCCGAACGAACCCTCGCGGATCATTTTCTCACACGCTTCGCCGACGCTTACCTGGAAGAGGTCCGGGATTTTGTCAAAAACATTTTGGACGGCCGCGCTCCCCGTGTGTCCGGCGAAGACGGCTTGAAAGCTTTGGCCATTGCAGTAGCCGCTGAAAAATCCCATCGCGAATCAAAACCGGCAGAGGTCACGCAGGATCCGGCAAATCCAGCCTCGAAGACGACAGCCAAATGAAATTTCTCATCTCCATTTCGTTAAATCATGGTGAGCACTCTCTCAATCGTGCCAACGGGAGAAACTCATGACTCGCCCAACGGCCGCCGCATACAAAAGTCCGCTACATCAAATGACCCAAACCACTCCCACTTGCCTCTGGAACGATTCCGCATCCGTGGACGAACTCAAATACTCCATCGAACATGGCGCGGTGGGAGCCACCTGCAATCCAGTGATCGTCCTCGGCGTCTTGAAAAAAGAATTGCCCACATGGAAGCCCCGCATCCAGGCTTTGATCCAAGAATATCCCACCGCCACCGAAGACCAGATTGCCTGGCACCTGGTCCGCGAGATTTCCGTGCAAGCGGCCGTCGTGCTCCGGCCAATTTTCGACCTGCAGCGCGGAAAGAACGGGAGACTTTCTATTCAAACCGATCCGCGATTGTTTCGCGATTCACAGGCCATCTTCGAGCAAGCCATCGAATTCAGCAAACTTGCTCCCAACATGATTGTAAAAATTCCCGCTACTGCCGCTGGAATCACGGCAATCGAGGAAGCCACCTATCACGGCATCAGCATCAACGCGACTGTGAGCTTCACCTTGCCGCAGGCCATCGCCGTAGGTGAAGCCGTGGAGCGCGGCCTGAAACGACGCGAAAGCCAAGGCAAAGAAACTGCCTCCATGGGACCGGTCTGCACCATCATGGTCGGCCGTTTGGACGACTGGCTAAAAATTCTCGTCGATAAGGACAACATCGCGATCGATCCCGGATATCTGGAATGGGCGGGCGTCGCAGTGTTAAAGAAAGCCTATCGCTTATACCGTGAACGCGGGTTCCGTACTCGCTTGCTCTCCGCCGCCTTTCGCAACCACATGCACTGGAGCGAGTTCATCGGCGGCGATCTGGTTATCTCCCCGCCCTATTCCTGGCAGGTGCGATTCAACGCCAGCGACATAGAGGTTCGCTCTCGCATCGACGAGCCGGTGCGCCCCGAAATCGAAGCGGAGCTTTTGAAAAAGTTTCCTGACTTCCATCGTGCGAGTACGGAGCACGGTCTCACCGTGGAAGAATTCGATTCTTTTGGGCCAACGCGTCGCACACTTCGCCAGTTCATCACCGCCTGCCATGACCTGGATGCAGTCGTCCGCGACGTCCTGATTCCGAATCCGGATGTCGCTTAAGTCGGGGAATTCTACGCAGAACAATTTCTTTCGATTATGAAACTGGAGGATGGCACGTGGGCAAGCTAGCGATCACCGGTGGTGAGCCATTACGAAAAACTCCCTTCCCTTCGTGGCCCATGGCTACCAAGGAGGAGTCTCTCGCGCTTGAAGATGTGTTGACAAGCTCAAAATGGGGAGGCCAGCCGTTCCCAGGCAAGCATGCCTCGATGTTTGCCAAAAAATTTGCAGAAGCCCACACCGCAAAATACGCCCAATGCGTAAATACCGGCACCGTCGCAATTCAGGCCTCGCTAATTGCCGTGGGCATTCAGCCCGGAGACGAAGTTATCGTCCCCGCTTACACCTGGGAAGGGACGGTCGGCCCCGTTCTCCTGGTGAACGCAGTTCCAGTCTTCGTGGACGTCGATCCCGATACTTATTGTCTGGATGCGGAGTTGATTGAGAAAGCGATCACTCCGAAGACTAAAGCTATTCTCCCCGTCCACCTCGGTATGCGCTTCGCCGATATCGACGAAATCGTGCGCATCGCCAAAAAACATAATTTGAAAGTTGTTGAAGATTGCGCGCATGCGCATGGCGGCATGTGGAAGGGGAAAGGCGCTGGCTCCATGGGCGATCTCGGCGCGTTCAGCTTTCAATCGAGTAAGCTGATTACGTCGGGAGAAGGCGGCGCCGTCATCACCAACAATCTTGAGTATATGGAACTCGTCCAAAGCTATATCAATGCCGGGCGCGCCAGCCTTACGGATCAATTTCACCACAGAATCATCGGCTTCAATTATCGTTTGGGGGAATTTCAAGCTGCCGTCCTCGGCCCTCAACTCGACCGCCTTCCTCAGCAAAGTGCCATCCGCGAAAAGAATATGAAGCATTTCGAAACACGTTTGCAAAACACTCCGGGAATCGGTCTTCTAAAACCCGATCCGCGCATCACTCGGTTGGCGCCCTACGGTTACGTTTTTAAATATTTTGAAAACAAGGTGAAAGATATTCAGCGCGCTGCGTTCGTGGCCGCGTTGCAAACCGAAGGCATACCTTGCGATGGTCTGTTCTATGAGCCCGTGTACAAAAGCTCGCTTTTCCCCATTAAATCATCCGATTTCCCGGCCCTAAGTTGGGGCCGCGAAAAGCCGCTGGATCTGCGGAACATGTATTCCTGCCCCGAAGCCGATCGCGCCGCGTATCACGAAGCGGTTTGGTTCCCGCACCAGAATTTTTTGGGCAGCACCGCCGACGTGGATGCAATTGCCGATTCGATCCACAAAGTCCTGACCAACGTCGAAGAACTTCGCGGTTTGGATCACAAAGCCATAAGAAACCAAAAACTGGGCCGCGCAGATCGCGAAAGTTAAACGAGCAGATTTGCCGGCTTCCAATCTTCACAGCAATCTGCCGAAGAAATCGTGCGGTATTCCGATGTCAGGCGAGCGGAAGTTCTTTCATCCATGACTGCTGAAAACAAAGTCGGCTTTGCTGTAGTTGGACTTGGCGCCATCGCTCAGGGTTCTGTCCTCCCGGCCTTCGCGCATTGCAAACGCGCGAAGCTGGTGGCCCTTGTTGGTAGCGACGAGAAAAAGACCGCGCAACTGGCAAAAAAGTTCCGCGCCAAGACCCGCTATCGCAGTGATGAATACGCTGCGTGCCTGGCAAATCCTGAAATTTCCGCCGTGTACATCGCCACTCCGCCGGGCGCGCACGCTGGCTTGACCATCCAAGCGGCTCAGGCCGGCCGACATGTCCTATGCGAAAAGCCATTAGCAGCAAATCTGGCTGACTCCGCTGCTATGGTAGAGGCTTGCAGAAAACATGGTGTGTTGTTGATGACCGCCTATCGAAAATTTTTTGAGCCGAGCGCCCTTTACTTAAAACAGCTGATTCAGCGTGGCGGCCTCGGCCGCATCGACGTGATTCATACCGCGTTCAGCGAATTGCATTCGCCGAATGGGTCATTGGCCTGGCTGCTCGACTCCAAGATGGCAGGCGGCGGCCCGCTGATGGACTTGGGAGTCTATTGTGTGAATACTACTCGTTGGCTGGTGGAGGAAAACCCCGTTGAGGTCACTGCCAAGTCCTGGGTTCACGACACTGTGAGATTCTGGGACGTGGAGCAAGGCATCTCGTTCCGCCTGCAATTTCCGAGTGGCTTAGTGGTGCAAGGCAGCTCGTCGTATGGAGCAGTCTTGTCCTCGTTCGTCTTTGTTCAGGGAACAAAAGGATGGTTGTCGTTGAGTCCGGCTTTCCCCTTTGATGAAGACCGCCTGCTCATCGGAAGAATCGGTAAACGCCAGATTCACAAACAATTCAAAGTCACTGACGAGTTTGCGCCGGAAGTGGACACTTTTGCTTCGGCCATTCAGAATAAACATTCCCTGGAAGCGGACGGCGTCCAGGGACATCGGGATATGATCATCCTGGACGCGATTTATGAAGCAGCAAGAACGCAGCAATCAGTCGCCATAAGATACTGAGCGCCGGTCGCTCAACGAGATTATGCCTTCGGCGAAAAAAGACGAACGCAAAAGATCCGCGAAGTCCGCGAGCATCTATGATGTTGCCCGTGAATCGCGCGTCTCCGTCTTTACCGTTTCCGCCGTCGTCAACAAAAAGAGTCACGTCGGCAAAACACTTCGCAATCGCGTCGAAGCCGCCATTCGCAAACTCAATTACCGCCCCAACCTGATTGCGCGCAGTCTTGCGAAACAACGCACCCACACTATCGGGATGATCGTGCCGGATATCGCCAACCCGTTTTTTCCTATGGTGGTTCGCGGCGCCGAAGATGCCGCGCAGAAACACGGGTACAATCTGCTGCTCTGCAACAGTGACGACACTCTCGCCAAAGAAGAGCGCTCCGTGGAATTACTCCTCTCAAAACGCGTTGACGGCATCCTGCTCACTAAAGCGGCCGAAGATTTTCGCCCTTCGTTGCGCCAGATGATCAAGGAAGTAAACATTCCATTCGTGCTGGTGATGCGCACTTATCCGAAGCTCACGAAAGATGCCGTCATCACCGACGATTATCAGGGCGCGCGCGATGCCGTCTCTCACTTGGCGCGTTCCGGACGCCAGCGCATCGGATTAATCGGCGGACCTTGGAAAGTCAGCAATGCCGTGGCGCGCTTTGAAGGCTTCCGCGATGCGTTGAAGGCCGAGGGTCTCGTTTACGATCCGAAATTAGTAATTGAAGGCGATTACCGCATCGATTCCGGCTTCCGCGCCGGACATGCCTTGTTGTCCCATCGCCCGGACGGAATTTACGTAGCTAATCATTTGATGACCATCGGATTGCTGAAGGCTGCCGAAGAGATGGGCTTGCGTTGTCCGGAAGATTTCGGCCTGGTAAGCTTTGACGATTATCCTTGGCTGGGAGTTTTTCGGCCGAAATTAACCACGGTGGAATTACCCAAGCATCAGCTCGGCAGCGAAGCCGCCGAACTTTTGATCCGCCGCATCGAGGGCGATCGCAGCAAGCCTGTCCTCAAAAAACTTCAGCCGGAACTTCGCATTCGAGAATCCTGCGGTTTTGCCCTACAAGTTTCGCGAGACCCGTTCCAGCCAGCCGGCATCTCGAAGTCAGACACCTCTGTCGCTTCTCAGAAATCATAGAAAGCCCTGACGGGGCGTCGGGATTACGACTCGCTGAAATCGATCAATTTAGGACGCATCGTGAACCCGCGCGTTTTATACGCGCTGTAAAGAATTCCCACGACCAGCCATGTAATACCGGCATATTTCGTCCAACTCTGTAGGCTGATCAGCAATACGAAACAGAAAGCAATGCCGAACCCCGGCACAAAACAATCCACAAAAAAGTTTCGATGCCCCACCGCCTCGCGCGAAAACCAGAAATGCTTCAGCGCCGATAAATTCACGCCCATGAACGCGAGTAAAGCCCCAAACGTCACAATCTCCGCTGCGTGCTCCCACGGAATCGTGATTACGCCAATATAGGCGAGCAGCCCGATAATCCACACGTTGTAAATCGGATTGCTTTTTTTCGGACTCAGATAGCCGAATATTTTTCGTGGCAGCACGTTGTCTCGCCCCATGCTGTAAAGTAAACGCGACGCACCCACGTGCCCCGCGAGTCCGCACGCAATACTGGAAACCAGCAGCATCGCGCCGTACGCCGCAAATAAAAATGGACCGCTGGCCATTTGCGCCACATCCATAAACGCCGTCTCGGGATTTTGAAGCGTGGTGTAATCCGGCCACACGCGCTGCGCCATGTAAACTTGCAGCCCGCTGAAAAGCCCGGTAAACACGACCACCAGCACCGAAGCTAGCAAGACATTGCGCTTGGGGTCTTTCACTTCCTCCGCCAGAATCGAGACACCGTCGAACCCGATAAATACCAGCGCAGCCAGCGACGTTCCAGCCGCCAGCGCCCGCAGGTTGAATGTCGCCGGATTATAAATCGGTTGCATCGACATCAATCCCGCGTACCGGTGATGCAACACTATGTAACGGAACGCCTCCACCAAAAACACAGTCGTGACCAACATCATGAAGCCCAGCAGGACTTCATTCGTTCGCGCCGTGAATTTAATCCCCTGCACCGTCATGAACGTAATTAGCCCCACGGCCAGCGCGGCCAAAATCGCGAACGGAATGCGCGGCGTCATCCGCTGGATCGTAAGCACCGCATACAGCGCATTCTGAATAGGCTGAAACAAATACTCCAAAAACATCGCCCAGCCAATCACAAATCCCAGGTGAGGATTCAACTCGCGGCTGATGTAGGTATAAACGGAACCCGAAGAAGGGTACACACTCGCCATGCGTCCAAAGCTGACCGCCGTCACTGACATTGCCACCATGGCCAACAGCAGCGTTGCCACCGTGTGCCCGTGAGAAAGAACCTGTCCTTCGCCAAAAAGAGGAACTGCCGCGATTGGTGAAGTTAAAATGACTCCGTAATAAATAAGGTCCCACAGGCTCAACACGCGCTTCAGATGAGGCTGCGCAGACTTTGCTGTTTGAACGGCTTCAGTGGATGTCGCCACCCTCACCTCATTTGTTCCGGCACCTCTGAAACGACACGCCCTCTTCAAAAATTACTGTGCGCAGTAAATCCAGGTGAGCCTCGAGCGCGCTAAAAGAACAACCGTTCTTTCTTTCGCTTTTCTTCATAATCTTTCCGCGCAGCCTCCACGGAATCGCGCTCCGAAACTTCCGCGATCGGAACGTCCCACCAGGATTCGTAACCCGGCACTCTCTGGTCGTAGGAAGTCTCAATCACAATTACCGACGTCCGATCCTGTTTTCTGCCCGCGGCTAATGCCGCCTTAAGCTCTTCCGTCGTTCGTGCTCGGGTCGTCCACGCGCCCAGACTTGCAGCGTTGGCGGCAAAATCCACGGGCAAAATCTGGCCGTCATATTTCTCCCCGCGACGGTATCGATAGTCGGTTCCCATTCCCTCGTTACCGCACGCGCGGCTGAGCCCACCGATGCTTGAAAAACCATGATTGTCCAGCAACACGATGTTGATCTTGTAGCCTTCCTGTATCGACGTCACAATTTCCTGCGCCATCATCAGATATGAGCCGTCGCCGACCAAGACGTACACGTCTCGCCCCGGCACAGCCATTTTCGCGCCCAGCCCGCCCGCGATTTCGTAGCCCATGCACGAATATCCATACTCCATGTGATAGCCGCCGGGCTGCCGCGTGCGCCAAAGTTTGTGCAAATCGCCCGGCAGGCTCCCTGCGGCGCAAACCACGATGTCCGACGCCTCCAGAAAATTATTTACGATCCCGATCACTTCTCCCTGCGCGATCGGAGGCTCCTTCGCCAGCGCGTAAATTCTGTCAACTTCAGTTTCCCACCGTGCGCGCAGCTTCTGAATCTTGTCCCGGTAAATTTGCTCCACTTGGTAATTGCCCACCGCGCTCTGTAGTTCCGCAATGGTAACTCGCGCGTCGCCCGTTAACGGCAGCGCCGCATGCTTGTACGCGTCGAATTCCGCCACATTTATATTGACGAAGCGCACGGAAGGATTCTGAAACGCAGTTTTCGAAGCGGTAGTGAAATCGCTATAACGCGTGCCAATCCCAATAATCAAGTCGGCTTCCCGAGCCATAATATTCGCGCCCGGCGTACCGGTCACGCCCACTGCTCCAAGCTGTTGCGCATGGTCAAATGGCAACGAGCCCTTGCCCGCCTGCGTTTCGCACACTGGAATGCCGGTGGCGCTGGCAAATTCTGAAAGCGCCTCGAACGCTTCGGAATAGAGCACGCCGCCGCCCGCAATAATTAAAGGATTCTTCGATCCACGAATCCACTTAGCCGCCTCGTTCAAAAGATTCCGATCGCAACGTGCTCGTGGGATCACCCACACTCTTTTCCTGAAGAATTCCTCGTGAAAATCGAAGGCCTCCGCCTGCACATCCTGCGGAAAACTAATCGTAGCCGCGCCAGTGTCCGCAGGAGAAGTCAACACGCGCATTGCCTCAGGGAGGGAAGTCAGCAATTGCTCCGCACGCTCGATGCGGTCCCAATAGCGCGAAACCGGTTTGAAGCAATCGTTCACAGAAATATCCTGCGTCAATGAAGATTCCAACTGCTGCAATACCGGCGCGACGTTTCGCCGCGCAAAAATATCTCCCGGCAGCAATAAGACAGGCAAGCGGTTTACTGTGGCAACTGCTGCTCCAGTTACCATGTTTGTTGCGCCTGGGCCCACCGAAGTTGTGCAGATCAGCGTCCTCATCCGGAAACTTGCTTTCGCAAATCCCGAGGCCGCATGAACCATTCCTTGCTCGTTGCGAAACAGGTAGTACCGCAGCCCAGTATCTTGCTCCAGCGCCTGTCCGATTCCCGCAACATTTCCGTGTCCAAATATTCCCAGGCATCCGCCGAAAAATTGATATTCCTTGCCGTCTCGCGCAGAAAATTGATTCCTGAGGAATTTTACTGTAGCTTGCGCCGCGGTCATGCGTACTGACATCAGCCTGTGCCTTTTCGTTGCGGTTGCGTATTTGGCAGCAGTGTATCGTAGCCCTGCGGCTTGCGGACCACAAAGAGCTGTGGTGAACCGGAAGAGCCACCTGAACAGGGTGGACTATCGGGGCTTTCCTTGCTTCGACTGGGATCTGCACCCCAAATATCGGGGTCCGTCCAAACTAGGTGAATAAAGGAGGAAGCTTCTAAGCGATTATAATACTCAGCCTGTCGGAAACCGTGGCGGACTAGAAATCTAACTTGGGGGCCGTTCCCGCAACAGGATGTGAGCATGGATTTTTCCCTGGGACGGCAAACCACTATTTTTTAACAAGTGGCAGGCGAGGGTCAGTCTCCTTCCACGTCGAACGTATCCAAACATGCTGCGGGTCTTCCGTCACCGCGAGCGCGCGGGAAGATCCAGCAAGGAAATTCAGGTAATACACATCGTAGCCCGGACCGGCCACCACGGGATGAAACCCGCTGTGCACCAGCACGGTATCTCCGTCTCTGGTCTTCAGCATCTGATCTGCACCGTGTTTTCCCGAATACAGATGCTGGATCGCGAAACCTTCCGGCTGCCGAATCCGGTAATAGTAAATTTCATCGAGATCAACTTCGCCCGGCGGATTGTGCACGTCGTGCTTGTGCGGTGGGTAGCTCGACCAATTTCCGCCTGGCGTGTAAACCTCAATGACCATAAGCTTATCAGCGGGAAACGCAGGACCGATAATATCGATGATTTGGCGCGAAGCGTTCCCACCGCCCCGCAAACCGCTCACCACATCCGCCGGAGTGATCAGTTTTGGCGCCAGCTTCGCTTCCGATGGCACGCGGCATTCCGCAATTTCGCAAACCGTTTCCGCGGTGAACGCAACGTCATTCCCCGGCGGCAAATATAAAGTGTACGGAAAGCCGTCGAACACGTTCTTGCGTTTCCCGATGCGCTTCGTGTTTCGTTCCCAGCTAATCGTGCAGGTTCCGCCCAGAAGCACGAAGGCAGCTTCCTCATGTTCCGTGCGCGCTCGAAATTCCTCTCCCGCCTGTAGACGCCGCACAAAAAAACTCATCCATTCCCATCGAGCTTGCTGCCGGGACAAATGAAGGAGTTCACCGCCCTGTCCGGACGGCAGTTCGGTCGAATGGAAGAGAAAACTGCCTTCGCTCACGGTTTTCCTCGCGTGTTACCAGTCGCGCCGAAGCAAATTCGTCTAACCGCTTTGAGACTATCGCAAATGCATCCTATATTGTCAATTGTCGCAAGATTACGGGTTCCCTTCTTCCGGTTACCAACGATTGCCGACCAGCGGACGGATTTTTCGATCGTAAATCCCTCGCACCGCCGTCATCGTTTCATCGCTCAGCACTGGCAAGTCCGAAGCCCGGCAGTTGTCAGCCACTTGTTCAGGACGCTTACCGCCGGGGATGGCGCAAGTGACCGCATCAAACATCAGAATCCACCGCAAGGCGAACTGGCTCATCGAAACGCCCTCCGGCAACAAGCCCCGCAATTCCTCCACCGCCGCAAGCCCAGTCTTGAAATCTACGCCCGAAAATGTTTCACCCACATCAAACGATTCGCCGTGACGATTGAAATTCCTGTGGTCGTCCGCAGGAAACTTCGAGTCCGCATTGAATTTTCCAGTAAGCAATCCGCTGGCAAGCGGCACTCGCGCAAGAATTCCCACTTTTCCCCGCTTGGCTGCCGCGAACAATTCTTCCGCCGGGCGCTGCCGGAAGCAATTGAAGATGATTTGCACTGTCTGCACATTAGGGTGCCGTATAGCCTTCAACGCTTCCTCTACCTTTTCAACGCTCACTCCGTAGTAACGAATTTTCCCGGCTTTGACTAAATCATCCAAGATTCCGAAAACTTCCGCATGCTCGTACAACGACGTTGGTGGGCAATGCAGCTGCAATAGATCCAGACAATCGGTCGAAAGATTTCGCAAACTATCTTCCACCCAGTTCGTAAGATTCTCTTGGCTGTATCCAGCTTCCGTTTGTTTCGGAAGCCTCCGGCCTGCTTTCGTTGCAATGATAATCTCTTCTTTGCGCTCCTTCTTAAATTTGGCGATCAGTCTTTCGCTGCGCCCGTCGCCGTAAACGTCCGCCGTATCTATAAAATTTACACCGCATTCCGCCGCTTTATGCAGTGTAGCCAACGATTCCTCGTCAGATACCTTTCCCCACGAGCCACCGATTGCCCATGCCCCAAAGCTAATGTCCGAAACCTGCCGGCTCGTCCTCCCAAGTGCTCGATAGCGCATCGCTCTCCCGCCTCCGGTTTTAGATCATCGCGAATATTCGATAATACAAGACTCTAACGATAACTTCCGTTTGAGCCTAAGCGTTTCTTATTTCGTTTGTTTCCACACGGAATCGGTCTTTCGTTGGGGGTATGATGAGTTCAGAATATGGACGCTAAAGCGAAACAAAAAAACCTTCGCCTTCTCACCAACGGCATCTACGTGTTGACCTCTCGAGATGGCGACCGCTACGGAGCGGCCACGGTAACCTGGGTCTCTCAGGTTTCGTTCAAGCCGCCGTTATTGATGGCCGCCTTGCGAAAAGATGGAAGCGTGCTCAGTTGCCTCGCGTCAAGCGGCTTCACGGTTTTGCATATCGTGGGAAGTGAACAGGAAGGAATTGCGCAAAAGTTTTTTTCGACCACCAGGGAATGCGATGGCTTGTTGAATGGAGAGCCATTTTATGAAGGGAAAACTTCCGCGCCGGTTTTGAAAAATTTGAAGGCTTATGTGGAATGTAAACTGGTCAAAATTTGGGAAGACTACGGCGACCATGCCATCACAATTCTGGAAGTGGTCGAAGCCGGCAATCGCGGAGAGCTGGATCCTCTCGTGGTGGCCGATTCTCCCTGGAAATACGGCGGCTAGAACCAAGCTTGAATCCCGCCTTGTGGCCCGTTTTTGCGCATGAATCTGATTTGGGCTTCGCGGCAAACTCCACTATAATCGTTAGATTCGGTGTTGCTACAGGAGTGGCTAGGTCTATGTTGAAAAGCATTCAGCAGCGGGATCTCGACAAGAATCGATGGGTGAAGATCACCATGTGGGTCTTGTTGATTCTTATCAGCGTTAGCATGGTGATTACTTTGGTGCCTGGCCTGGTTGGCGGATCGACCACCAACAGCCCCGACACGGTAGCCTCCGTTGGCGGCCAGGACATTTCCGTGCTCGACGTGCAGCGTCACTTGAATATGGTCCTGCATGGTCAGAACGTTCCCGAAATGCTGAAAGGGCTGTACGCCAAACAGGTTCTCGATCAGATGATTTTTTCCCGCGCGCTCGATCTCGAAGCTCAGAGGCTTGGCATTAACGTGACCCCTCAGGAAGAATCGGATCGAATCAAGCAGTTGCTGCCCGCGGCATGGGAAGGCGGCGCCTGGACCAAGGATCGTTACGTCGCGGAAGTTCAGAATCGCACGGGAATGTCTGTTCCGGAATTCGAAACCTTTTTGCGCGACGACATGCTCATGGAAAAGTTCCGCCGGCTGGTCACCTCTTCCATCAGTGTCAGCCCAGCCGAGATTGAGAACGAATTCCGTCGCCGCAACGAAAAAGTGCAGATCGAATACGCGCTGGTGAAACCCACCGAGCTTGCTTCTTCGATTCAACCCACGGACGCCGAACTTTCAGCCTATTACAACAAGAATGCCAGCCGTTATCAGGTTCCCGAAAAGCGTTCCGCGCGGTACGCGTTGCTGGACCTGGCCAAGTTGCGAGACACCACTCAGGTGAGCGACGCGGATCTCCGCGCGTATTACGACGCGCACATCGACCAATACAAGGTGGAAAACCGCGCTCACGTCGAACACATTCTTTTCAAGACCATCGGTAAGACCGATGCCGAAATCGCTGAAATCCGTCAGAAAGCCGAAGACGTGCTGAAGAAAGCCAAAAGCGGCGCCAATTTCGAAGATTTGGCCAAAAAATATTCGGAAGATGATGCGACCAAGGCCAAAGGTGGCGACCTCGGCTGGATTGTTGAAAAGCAAACCGTTCCTGAATTTGAACAGGCCGCCTTCAGCGTTCCCAAGGGTTCTGTTTCTGATCTGGTGAAAACGCAGTACGGTTTCCACATTATCAAAGTGTTGGACCGCGAAACCGCTCACACCAAGCCTTTCGAGGAAGTGCGCAGCACCGTCGTTCCCATCCTCACGGATCAAAAGGCCGCCGAACAGGCCGACAACATTTCCACGCAGATGGCCGGCGCCGTTCGCCAATCCAATCGCCAGTCTCTGGACGACCTTGCGCGAAAATTTAATCTAAAACTTGGCGACACGCCGCCCGCATCCGTCACCGACCCCGTCGGTGATCTCGGAAATTCCCCTGAGCTTCACCAGATCCTCTTTCAACTTCGTCCCGGCGAACTTAGCCAGCCTCTTCAGATCCCACAGGGTTTCGTGATTTTGACGCCGAAAGACATACTACCTGCTCACCAGGGAACGCTTGCGGAAGTTCATGACAAAGTTCTGGCAGACTACCAGCAGGAAAAGTCCGTTGAGCTGGCTCGGACCAAGGCTCAGGAACTCGCCAAGCGCGTGCAATCCGGCGAATCCTTTGACCAAGCCGCCAAAGCCCTGGGTCTTACCGCAGTCACACCGGAAGCATTCGCACGAAACGGCTCAGTGCCGGATGTCGGCTCTGCGAAGTTGATGCAGGCTTCATTTGGAATGTCGGTTGGGCAAGTCAGCCCTCCCACCCAGGTGGCAGGCAATTGGCTTGTCTATCGCGTCGTAGGCCACCAGCCCGCCAACCCGGCGGACTTGGCTAATCAGTCCGAACAAATTAAGCAACAGCTATTGCAAGCGAAACAGACGGCTGCGTTCGAGGCTTTTCGCGCCGCCCTGGAGGATCGGCTCAAGAACGAGGGCAAGCTGGTCATCAACGCGGACGCGATGAAGCGCCTGTCGCGCGCAAGCTAGCTCCGACCAAGTCCGTTAGACAATCCTAGGCAGACTCCGTTTCTAGTTTCGACTGCCCAATAACCTTGGATCACTTTGGGAGTTCGTTGCAGTTCTCCGCCATCTAGAAACTCCAGCTTGCACTGTAACTTACTGTAAATACATGCGTTAACTATTTCAAGGACGCTTCTTGCCTCCGTTCTGAAGCTTCTATAAAATGGTGTGTATCCGCAGAGCCTGCCCCGTCGCCAGCGGGGTTCTGACCTAAAGCGAGAATCTTCCCAATTTCCGCCCGGTCACGAATTGCTGAGCGCCATCTTAAGGAGCATTCCGATGCCTGAAAAACGGTCCAGGGCTAGCAGGCTTGCGGTAGCACTCACATTGGGAAAGACCCGCCGCCGAGGGTCGAAAGCACTCGACTTTGGGGCTATGGCGGAAAAACTGGGGACCAGGATGCATACCAAGAGAACTTCATCAGGGAACGAATATTTGTGCGCGATGGAGAAGAACCAGAACGGCAAGTACAACGTCCGCGTGCGTGCCTTTTTCGGACGGGGCGCATGGTCGCTGCCCGTTTATTTCCTAGCTTCGACATTTAACGCTGCGATGAAGAAGCTGGAAGAAGCGCTGCAATTATTGCAGAAGAATGAAGAGCGGCTTCGGTTTTGGGGCGTAGAGCGCTCCGACGATCCGGGCGTCGCTGGAGATCTCTTAAAGGAATTTGGACTGTGGCTTGACCGCCGCAAGGAATACCCGCGCAAGGTGGCCGAGGTCAACGTCCAGCGCGAACGGCCGGTGCCGGCCTCCATGCTGGCTCCAATACGCCGCGTGTTGGCCGACTCGGTGTCGCAAGAGCGCGTTTCGCTCGCGGCGGCCGGCGACTGACCGCTGTAAATCTCATAATTTTCCACTGGTGACTAGGCTCCGGAGTCTCGGAGTTTTTGTCGCTGGCTTCCTACTCGCGAAGTCACACAGAATCAAATTCACAGCGCCCAAATTGGCAGCGCTTGACAGCGCCGCCTCAAATCTGCGCGGCACCGCACGACTTATCTCTCAACGTAAAACCTGCTGGCGAGGTCTTACAAGGCCTGCCGGCCACACGCCCTGCTCCTCTCGGAATGCCGCGCCGAGGGCCGCGGCCCGCCCTTCGTTCGCGACATCGGATTGAATCGCATCACGCCTTTGGGCGGAGGAAGATTTCCCCGTTGGCGACGACCGCGTCGTTGAGCGATAGCTTATAGCGGTACGCGCCGGGGTTCAGGCCGGAACGAATGGCGCCGCTTTGCAGGCGGACTCCCGGCGGGGCCTGGAAGACATTTGAGGAGAAGGGGCAGCGCTGCGGATCGAATTCGATTTTGAGGTTCCCGGCGTTGGAGAACCACTCGACTTGATCTCCGGGCTCAAGCACCACTACTTCGGGAAGCACTCCCACAACTACTAGCTTGTCCGCCACTCAGTTTCCTCTCTAACTTTGCTGAATTTTTCCGCCGGGTCTGGCTACCCTGACTGCCCAATCTGCCGCGGAGCTTTTCGCCACCCAGATCGCGGCGTCCCAATCTTTCGCTGAAATTTTATTGCCGGTCGGCTGCGTTCGCTCGGCCGAGCGTGATCTTTGTGAGGCTTCCGCCGTTATGAGATGGCGCGGACGGCTTCTACTATGTGCTTGGCGGAAATGCCGAAGGCTTCGATCAGCTCTTCGGGCTTTCCGGAATGCGGCATGCGGGTGACCGCGATTAGTTTGAATTTTGATGGTGAAACGCCTACTCCCGCCAGCGCCGTTAGGACGGCTTCGCCCAGGCCGCCTTCGGGCCAGTGATCTTCGACGGTAATCAGGCGGCCGCCGGTTGCGTTGATTTGGTCGGCGATGGCTTTGCCGTCGAGGGGCTTGACGCAGTAGAGGTCAATCACGCGGATGGCGATGCCTTGCGATTTCAATTGGTCCGCGGCTTTCAGCGCTTCGTGGAGAGTGACGCCCGCGCCGATCACCGTCGCTTTGTCCTGGGCGCTCTGCCGCAGAATCTTAAATCCGGGAACGGGGAACTTCTCGTCCTTGGAGTAAAGGATGGGCATCTTGGGGCGCGACGTGCGCAGGTAATTTATTCCGGCGCGGCGGGCCATGTGTTCGGTGAGGCGCTCGGTGGACATCGCGTCGCTGGGATAAAAAACTTCGGAGCCGCAAACGGCGCGAAACATGGCGATGTCTTCGAGAGCCATCTGCGACGGTCCGTCCTCGCCGATGGAGACGCCGCAATGCGAGCCGCACAGATTAATATTCGCGCGGCTGATGGCGGCCATGCGCACGTTGTCATAGGCGCGGGAAAGGAAGCAGGCAAAAGTGTCGGCGAAGGGGACTTTGCCGCGGGCGGCGAGTCCAACCGCGGCGCTGACCAGGTTTTGCTCCGCGATGTAGCCCTGGAAGAAATGGTCGGGATAGGCGTCCTGGAAAATTTCAGAGAAAGTTGAGTTTTTCACGTCACCGGAGATGCCCACGATATGCGGGTTCACTTTTCCCAGGCGTTTCAGCGCGAAGCCGTAAGCTTCGCGGGTGGCGATGGGTTTGTCCTGCGCGTATTCGGGAGCGGGCGGCTCGGGAAAATCGGGCGGCTTCGGCAGATTGGTGCGCTCGTAAGATTTTCCCGGGTCGGGAGGAACTACAGGCGGCGTGCCTCCCAGTTCCTTAATCGCCGCGGCGAGCTGCTCTTTCGAGAATGGTTTGCCGTGCCAGCCCATTTTCCCCGCAACTTCGCTGAAGCCATGGCCCTTGATGGTTCTGGCGAGGATGGCTTGCGGACGGCCCTTGACGGCTTTCGCGCGATCGAGCGCGGCGAGGACGGCGGCGACGTCGTGGCCGTCGATTACTTCTGTCGCGAAACCTTCCGAGTCGAATTTGCGGCGATAAACTTCCATGTCGTGCTGATACATGGTGGGGTCGCTCTGGCCCAGCGCGTTGATGTCGCATATGACGGTGAGATTATCGAGCTTGTAATGCGCGGCGAAGGCGGCGGCCTCCCAAATTTGACCTTCGGCGAGTTCGCCATCGCCGGTGAGGACGTACACACGGGTGGGACTCTTATCCATTCGCGCGCCGATGGCGAGTCCGGCACCGACCGAAAGGCCCTGGCCGAGAGAGCCGGTGGCGGCGTCCACTCCGTGGATGCGCGGGGTGGGATGGCCTTCGAGTTCGCTGGAGAACTGGCGAAGAGTCATCACGCGCGATACGGGGAAAACTCCAGCTTCGGCGAGCGCGGAATATAAAAGCGGAGCGGCGTGACCTTTGGAGAGCACGAAACGGTCGTCGTCATTGGAGTTGGCATTCTTGGGATCGAACTTCATGGCGTAGAAAAAAACTCCGGCGGCCAGTTGCGCGGCGGACATGCAGGAGGTGGGGTGTCCCGAGCCGGCGGCAGTGGTGGACATCATGGAATAAATACTGAGCAGTCGCGCTTTCTCTTTTATGTTGGCGATAGTGGCGGCGGACGGCCCGGTGGTGGG
>Ga0209007_1000080_pt1 | contig 59081 bp, 82 predicted proteins | sample JacPinW_OM1H0_O2_FD_187961 | JGI IMG/M metagenome (GOLD analysis project Ga0209007, IMG submission 187961) | Forest soil microbial communities from Algoma, Ontario, Canada - Jack Pine, Ontario site 1_JW_OM1H0_O2 (SPAdes) (version 2) | ecosystem: Environmental > Terrestrial > Soil > Boreal... | reverse complement strand
CTCGCGGTCGCGCATCGCCTCCTGCTCTTCAGTCGAGCGGAATGGGCCGCCGGAACCTTCGGACGCCGCGGGCTTCTTTGGCGCGTTCGGATCGGGGCTGACGAGATCCGCATCGCCGGGTGACTCCTGCGCCTTTTGCGCGGTTTGTTCGGTTTTCGATTTACCGCCCATCTTCAGCAGGTGCGGGCCCATGAGCTGCAGCAGGTCCTTGCCGCCCTTCGGAGCCTCGCCGGTGAGCAACTGAAGGTACTGGTTTTTCTTCTCGGGCGCAACCTTGTCGTCGGGCATGCCCAGCATCGAGGCGTAGGCGTTGAGCTTTGCCACGCGCTCATCGCGCTTCTTGGTCAGTTCGGCGTCGATCAGATTCGTTAAGAGTCCCATTTACCCGTAATCCGACAATAAGCGCGCCAACCCACTGAGAGCAAATCCATCCTGGGATGATACCCGCGAATTCGTGGGACCCTCTTTGGGAACCGCGAAACGTAAGCAAAGAAGTCCGTACCTGAGACCCAATGATCCCTCATTTGCCCCGCGTCTTCCGGTAGCGCTTTGCCTGTTTCTTTGTGAGAACCTGCTCGCCCTTCTTGAGTCGCGCTGGCCCTGTCCTGCGAACGCGCCCGCCCTTGTGGTATGAGTCCTGCACGTCGCCCGAGGTTTGATCGCTGGGCTTGGTCTCCTGCTTGCGTTTCTTCTTCAAAGACTTGAGGAGTTGCCCTCCGAGCCCCGAATCATCACCCCCGCCCGCCATGCTCGTGAGCAATCCCATGGGCCTCCTAGATCAAAGCGGAAATTAGCGTGTCGGTCAACTGGTACTCCATCTGCTGCTGCTGAATGTTCTGGCCGCGCTGCTGCAAGGCCCCGGCGAACGATTGGAACAACTGATCGTTGCCCAGTTGCGATTCGGACAAGCCCAACTGTCCGATCTGCCCGGCGATCCCCGCGCTCTCTTTCGCGGCCTGCGGGCGCAACTTCTGGAGCAAGCTAGCCACGTCGCCGGCCTCCGCAAACTCAGAATTGGCGACCGCTTCGTTCGTGCCACCAGACCGCGGCGAAGACGCGGCCATGCTCCGGCGCCGCGCACGGTACTGCGAGAGGATGTCCGATTTCTCTGGCGCGATCGCAGATTCCATCTGAGATTTGTTGCCGCTCAGGATGTCGTTCCAGTAGCTGAGCGCCGGCCCGTAGTCTTGGATGCCCTGCTGGTATGCGTCCTGGCCGAGCCCGAACGTCGCTTGGCCGCCCTTTGACAAGACTCCGGTGAGCGACTGGAGGAAATTTGTCATAGAATTTCCGCCGGTGCCGGGAGGGGCTTGAATCGTGCCCGACAGTGGGTTTCCGTAGGAGGCCATAATTTACGACCAGAACTGCAAGTTCATCACCGGAGTCCCGCTGACCGCTTGAACCCACATGAGAGAGATGTCAACGTTGTCCATCGGAGCCCGCGAGGTATCGGACTGGCCCACGAGCGAGATGCCCTTCTGGACTACTCCATTGAGCGTATTCCCCAAGTTTCCATTTCCCAAACGGACTGTAAGGCCAGGGCTGGTCTCGGGGTCCACCTGCCATTGAATCTCACGCCAGATTTTAGCCAGCGTCCCTACAGGTCGGCCAAGCATCGTCTCGATAACGGTGCTGAGGAGTTGGGGAGTCGTGGTGACTTGGATGCTGACCGCAAGATACGACGATCTAAACGGAGTGTTGAAAACCGGGTTCTGCGTCTGCATGCGCCTTATTTTACACCTTTTACATGAAGACGACCGCGCCGACGATGGCTTGGACCAGCCAAACACCGTTGAATGCCATGAGCGTCAAGCCAGCTCCGGCGTGCGGCGGGAAGGTCGCAACGCTGTTGCCAGCCGCACCGGCGAGCAAGAGGTTTGCGGTTGTAATCGTGTGAGAAAAATTGCCACTGGAGGATACGCGGAGAAACGCTCCATTGGCCGTCTGAGGCGCGACTAGGGTAGCGGCGAACACTCCAGCCTTGGCGATTACGAACGTGCCGCCGATGGGGTTGAGTGGGCCATCGGTGAACAGAATGGTGACTGGCGCGCCAGTGTTCTGGTTGTTTTGCTGGTTCTGCGAGGCGAGCACCGATGCGACGGCTTGGTTGGCGATAGCTCTCGACTGTGCCGGAGTCACCGCGCCCGCCTTGACCGCTGCGATCGCCGTGTCCTGGTTGGACAGCGATTTAAATATCCCGTCCAGGCGCCGGATGACGTCGGGGTGCAGCCCCGGTTGCCCTAGGAATGTGCGGCTACCGAGCGATGCGGGCATGCTTCAGGCTACCGTATCGGCGTGGACTGGCCCAGCGTCAGCCCGGTTGGCCCGCAGTTGGCGACCGAGAACGAGCACATCGCCGTCGCGGTGTTCGCCGCCGAGTCGGTGACCTGTGCGGTGTACGGGTAATTTCCGTTGGACGTGGGGATGCCTGATATGACGCCTGTACTGGTGTTCAAGGCGAGGCCGGGAGGCAGCGAACCGGCGATTATTGCGAAGGTGTACGGTGGCTGGCCTCCGGTGGCGATCAGAGCGCTGGAGTACGGCGTACCCACAGCGGACGTGCTGGAGGGACAAGCAAGCATGAGCGGCGGTGGTGAAACAATGATCGAGCACGTGGTCTGCTGCGTTGCTCCCAGCGAATCGGTTACCTGCCCGGTGTAGGAATAGATTGAGAATGCAGTTGGCGTTCCGCTGACGAGTCCGGTACTGGTGTTGAGAGTTAGCCCCGGTGGGAGTGCGCCAGCGATGATGGCAAAGGTGTACGGAGGTGTCCCGCCCGTCGCGGTGAAAGATGAACTGTAGGGCACGCCCACCTGAGCGGTGCCAGTCGGGCAGGTGAGCGAGAGCGGTTCGGTTCCCGGCTCGAAGTACCACATCGTGAGCGATTGGTACTTGAGGCTCGGTGGCAGACTGGGCGTCGGACTCTCGTAGTTTGCGACGAAGGTTGCCGACCCGCTACCGGACCCCGAGAGCGTCCACGAAACCACGTCGCCCACCACGAACGAGATCGCGCTGATATCCACGGTGACCGTGTCGCCCATTCCGGTTGTATGCGGTATTGTGATCGTCGCGACCTGTGTCCCATTCAAGAACAGATTTGCAGTCAGGTCATTCGACAACGTTGTATCGACGGTACCGGTTAACGTGGTCCCTGTGCCCGCGTGCTGAATAATCGAGTTATCTGGCGGGAGGATAAAGTCCGGAGTGCCCGCCAGCGTGACAGAAGTTGTGATCGCTACTGCGTAGGGGTCTGGACTACCGGCGACCGCGAGGGGTGCAAGTATATTTGCAGTCATCAGACCGAACTTCGTCGCCGAGATCGCCTGAGGAAAGGGGCTCAGGAAGAAGGTCGGGCCTGGGGGCTGCATGATCACGGTGGGTGTGCTCCACCCATTGCTACCCGCCGTGGTGTGCGACTCGCAGAGCAAACCCTGGACGGTGGTTGAATTTCCTCCGTTGTTTACGCAGAAGATCATGTACAGCGTAGATCCGATCTGGACCGCTGCTGCGGGGAAGTAGTAGCCGGTGATGAAGAACCCGACCGGGAGTTGACAGCCGATCTGATAACCAGCCGCCGTCAACGCGCTGGTATCGATCACCTCATCCGTCCATGTCGGATTGTCGGCTTGCATGCCCCGCTGGACGTGTAGGAGTCCATCGGTCAGATCTAAGTAGGGCAAGATGATCTGGCTGAAGGCGTCGAACATCGACGGCATGCCGACGTACTGCTGCTGAGTGGGAAAATAACCTGCGTTTGTTACCAATGTCTGGAGCGTGTTGACCGTATTTGGCTTGTCTACCGAGACGTGATCGAGCGTCGTGCTTCCATCGAAATAGAAGGCATGAACTCGGTCGGTTGTAGTTTCACGCAGCGCCCACAGTGGAAACGGGTCGCCCCCAGCATTGTTCAAAGTGAACGGAGTGCCCCAGGAACCGGGCGCGGTCCAGATCGATGCCTTTCCTACACCGTAGATGAACAGGAGCGAGCCGTCCATCCAAGGAACCAGTTGTGGGGTACGGGAATTGCCACCTGCGTCGGTCGGCCCCGCGTAATCGTCCGTCAGGAACGTGTCCGATCCAGTCTGAAATCGATACATTCCCCACGTGTTGCTGGGCGATATATCGGTGTCGAAAAGTACGATGTAAATGATGCTTCCGACGAGCGCAACAGCCGGCAGGTTCGTTGCCGAATAGTCCGAACTGTTGACGATCTGTGTCCAAGTCACGCCGGAATCGGCAGACTTCCAGATCATCAGATTACCGGTGTCTTCATCGACCCCGACCTCGGCTTGTGCGATGAAATAGCGCAGTGTTGTGTTGGGGACCGCTACAAAGAACCCGTCGTCGGCGTAAGTCTCGAACCATTCCGGGTTCGGGACCGGATGCGGCGTGAAGACGTAGCCGCTCACAGAACGCTCCGCACGAAGATGCCAATGATGCCGCGCCGGCCAAGCGGGGTGGAGACGAGTTTGCTTTCCACGAACCCGCCGTCCAAGAATTCACGCCAGCGAGCTTCTGGCGCCGGTTTCATGATCGAGTCAGCAGGGATCGCTTCCAGCGCGACGAGCATGCACTCCTGGAGTTCCGCGAGGGTCGGAGCCGAGATATCGATATCGAGCATGTAAAATCCGGTCGCGTCGTGCAGCACGTGTGCGATCTTCAGTTTCTTGCGTTGACGTGTGGCGAGGCTCGCAAGGGTGTCTTTAACGAACTGCTCGTCGGCCTGCATGTTATTCCGAGAACGGCGCAGCAATCCGATACGCCGATTCTCTCCACCCTTTCACGTGCAGATCGCAGGCGAACAGGCCGAAGTCTAGACCGCTACCCTGCAAAGACCACTCGTACAGCATTCCCTTGTTCGCCGGGAGCCGGACGTATTGCCGATACGGTCCTTGCGGGATGTTCAGCAGAACGGTGATTGTACCGGGAAATTCCGCGTTGATGACAAGGTTCGCTGTGAGCGCCGCCTTCGAGACGGTGTTGAGAATTACCTCGCGAACGTGGCCGTATCCGTCAAACAGAAGCGTCGTCGGGTTGGAAACGAAATCCCCGGCGAGCATCGGATTCTGGAGATAACCGAGATCAAACTCGATGACTTGCTGGACGCCGGTCCACGTGAGATCCACAGCGAAATCGAGATACAGTTTCGTCGCGTCGTAAGCGGCGGCAATTGGCAGGATGATCGGCGTGCCCGCCGTGCCGGTCACGGCAGACGTGTAGTCGGAAACCGTCCACGAGTTCGCGTAGACCGTCAGTTGCACCGTGCCGACCAATTCCAGCGCAAGATCGATTACCTGCTTGAGTGACCGCAGATCGCCGTAGTTCTGCGAACCGAGTCGCGCCTGGCAAGTGATCGGCCCCCCGGTGTCGGCCGACGCCGTCGAGAATTGCTCAAGGGTGCCATCCGCGCAACCGCACAGCACCAGGCTGCTGTTCTCCGCTTCGTCCTGGTAGTGCAGCATGACGGCAGGCGTGTAGCAGTCAAACCACCATCCCGGCTTGGTCGTGTCGAATGCGAGCGTCTTCTGGTTGCCGCCCGAATCCTCGAAGTCGAAATAGAGCCAGCCGTTTTTGCAGTAGCCCAGCCGCGGCATGACGTTGAGCATCGGCGGGAGGTAGCCGTTCACCGCTTGTCCGGGAATGCCCTCGTGCGGCAGGTATGGATAGAGATCGGCGGAACTGATCGGAGTTGCGGGGCCGAGTTCCGTAACGGCGATCCCATTGCGCGTCCAGAAGAATATGCCCGGTCCAGTCGTGAAGGCCCACGGCGCAAGCAATCCGCAGCCGACGCCGGTCGTGGTAAACGCGTAGGGGTTGCCGACTTGGCCGCTCGTGGTTCCGATGAAGAACTGTTCGGCAGTCATCGCGACAACGTACCCGTTCCAAACGCAGATTCCTAAGATCGGTTCGGCGCTGCTCGTGAGATCCACGAAGTTGGATGTCGCCGCGGTGTCCGGATTCGTTCGGTTGGCGAAATAGACCCGGCCTGGATTCACCGGGTCGCCGGCCGCGAAGATAGATTCGTCAAACGGACCAGCCTCAAACGGGAGTGGGTTGCCGAACGTCGTCGGGCTCCAAATCTGGAGGCTCACGCCGTTCGCTGTGTCGATATTGTCCTCGACCTGAAACGTGTTGGTGCCCGGCAAGCCGCGGATCACGGTCTCCTGGCCGTTAATGAGAACGTTGGTTCCTTGGCAGAGATTCGTGGGGATTGTCACCGACGTCGCAAAAACCGTGGTGCCTACCACGGAACACGTTCCGATGATCGGGGGTTGCTGGACCGGCCAAGGCTGGTTGTCGCCTGGGATGATCTGGTCGCCCAACTCCGCATCTTGGAAATTGTCCACGTAGGTAGCAAACCCGCCCGCCGTGTTGTTCGCCACGCTTGCCAAATACTGAGGGGTCCCATTGATGCTAGCGCCAACCCGCGCGAAATCGATCGTGTCCACTTGCGGGTCAGTGCTGTATGCCGCCCCGGTGATTCCGATGCCCTGCCGCTCGGCGAAGATTCCCCCGCGTGTTAGTGGGCTCCACGTGCTCTGCGCGCCGGTGATCGTAGAGCGATAGCGGTAGCAGTACTTGATCGGATTCTCGGGATTGATGGCTTGCGGCGCGTTCGGCCCATAGGTCCCGCCACACCACCACGAGTCGATCGAGATGTTGATGGTATCGGTGCAGACAATCTGAATCTGAATCGCCTTGACGTTGTAAAGCCCAACCGTCTGATCGTTGCCGACTCGAGTCAGCGCCGAGAGCGGGACGAAAATCTCCGACCACTGCGATGCGCCAGTGACGAGCTGCGCGTTAATCTGCGCATTCAACTGCGAGATGGTGTTCTGGAGGGCAGCGGCTTCCACGTAGTTTCCCGCCGCCGCGTACTCTTCTGCTTGCGCGTAGAGCGCCTGCAGCTGCGCCTGGGTGCCTGTAGCCTGCAAAGCGGTGGATCCGGCAGTCACGACCGCCGCCGCGCCGCTCGATGCCTGCTGCAGAACGTTCGCCGTGATGTCTGCGTAGTAAAAATTATGGGTGAAGTCGTTTGTCGTGTTGTCGACGTCGAGCAGAATGCGCACGTCCGAAAGGTTGTCGAGGTTGTCGAACAGCAAACTGATGTGCATCCAATCATCTGTTGTGAGCGGGCGCCCGTTGATCTGCGAGAGATCGCGCACCATGCCGAGCGGGAGGGTCAGCGTTCCCAGCCCGACCGTGACGGTAGACGTGAGACAATTTCCGAGCACGGCGGCGCCGACCGAGTGGTTCACCGTCAGATACATGCGCGCGCAGTTGTAAAATGTCACGCCCTCGCCAGCCGCGTGCGTTCCGACCGTGACGCATCGAAGGCTCACCGTGTTGTCCTCGCCGATTGCTACCGACAAGATCCGAACGTTCTCGGAGCCTAGCTGGAGGAAGGTATCGCGCGAAAGGTTCTCGGTGGAACTGGCGAGCGTGAAACAACACGCTCCGCTGGCCCCGGTGTCGTATTGGATCGCCGCAATCGTCGTAGTTGAATCCGAACTCTGCGCAATCATGTCGGAGACCTTCGACAGTTCGTTTTCAATGTAAATGCTTGCGCCCTTCGTCAGCCAAGTCGTCGACGGGGTCTCGAAGGCCACGCACGCCCAGCCGGTGGACCCCACGTCGTACAGAATCGCCGCAACCGTCGTGCCCGCAGGAACGCGATCGACTGCCGTGGGAGCGCCCGCCGTGCCACCCGCGCCCCAGCCAGGAGCGCTGTCAAACTCGTTTACAGATGTGTAGAGCGGCTGAATTAGATTCGCGTCCGGTGGGCCGGGCGGCGGCACTATCCCCACGTTGAACTTTGCCCCGTCCGATGCGCGAAACTTCCGATAGCGCGCGCTGTCAGCCACGTAGAGGAACGGCTGGACGGCTTGCGACGGCTGGTAGGCCGCGAAGCTCAGGGGATTGCCGCTGTAGCCGGTGTCCACAAGCGCGGTGTCCATCCACAAATTGGCAACCGCTCCAGTGAATCGTCGCGTGACGCCAGACGCCGAGAATGTCTTTATGCTGTGAATCGGATTGACTGCTCCGACTGGCGTGATGAATGGCGCGATTGCGGGTCGCGTGCCGAGGGTTCCCTGTTGGGTCGGGCGCACGTTGGTCGCGATGCCGAGTTGATCGGGAGGGATCGCGTCTACTGCCGCGTTGAGATTCACGCCCTTGAATGCCAGGCGCTGTTTTTGCTTATTGTAGTTTGGCACCCGAGTACCATACTAAACTAAGCGGGGTACCGCTCCCAGCAGGTTCAACGCGGTCGGTGAGTTCACCTGAGCTTATTCCAATCAGCTATTGCAACTGCCAGCCTTTTGTTCGCCAACCCATGCACTCACAACCGAATGGTTGACTACTCGCTATGCCCGTCTTCCGCGCTTCCCTTACATCACTGGGCCTACGGTACCCCTTCGCGTGTGGGATATCGAAAAGACAGGATAACACAGGTCACGCTTCAACCGGCTCGCTTTCGTACGGGACTTCCGCTTTTTCCTCTTCCACCACGCCGCGCAACGCGTTCCAGTTGATCGACTGGGAACGTTCCCGATCCGCGTACTCTTCGGCCACGGTCAAGAACTCGTTGTACAGCGGGACGGTAGCCTCGAACTCTTCGCCCTGGAGTTTCAGGCAGGCTAGGTGCTGTCCGTTATCGAGGATCGCCGTGACGATATCCCCGGCCAGATCGAACGTCGCCGTCCGGGATGCCACGCTCGCCGGGGAGTTGACGACGCAATCGAGCGGAATATTGCTCGCTGCGCTTGGGGCCGGCGAGAGCACCACGAGGTTCCGGCCTGCCACGGCCACAACGTTGGGTTGACCGGGAGTCACGTTGCGCCAGCCGGCCTGCCAGTGGTCTAGCGCGAACAGCGTGCTCGGGAGGTACTGGATGCCAGCCGGGTACGCGTTCATGACGCAGGGCCACGACTTCAGCACGGTCAAGGCATCTCGGAATCGCTTCTGGGCGTACATCGCGCGCCGATAGTCTCGCGACTGGGCGTCCTGGTTGAGCATGCTGGCGAGAATCCCCCACGGCAGGGCGTACGCAGAATCGTCCGGGATGTTGATAAGTTGCGGAGTACCGGTGAAAGTGTATGGATTGCAGGCAGTTATCAAAAGCCCGACCTGTCCCGGATTGCTCGGAGGAGGGATCAACTGGACTTGGAACGGACGGGTGACAGCCACGCTATACGCCTGGGGATCGGTCGCGGGCGTGCCAGCCCACTGGTAGGACCATCCGTACGCCCCCAGTTCATCCGTTCGGTTCAGCAGGTTCCACGCGGAACTTATCGCGTCGAACCACTCGGCTCGGTGGATCTGGATCACGCCCGACGAAAGCACAATTCGGCTGGCCGGCGGAGTAGGGCCCGGAGCGTTCCCAGCGTACTGGGTGACGACGAGGCGCGTCTCCCCGAGCATTTCCTCCCGGCGCTGGTCAAACGCTGCTGTAGCGGCTCCCTGCGTGAACTGGAGGGTGTTTATGAAGTTCGGCTGGGTGCCGTCGTACTCCAGCAAGTGGTAACCGACCTGCGCCAGGATGTCCGTGTCGTTGACCGTGTAGGGGATGGCACCGAGTGCGTGCAGGTCGTAAAAAGGGGTGTTCGCCGCGGCGGGCAGCGTGATCTTGTTCCGCCAGTAGTCGGTGAGCACCTGAAACTCGCGGATCGCCTGCCTGACGTAGAGGTCAAGTTCGGCAGTGACCCAGAAGTCCTGGCCGGCGAGGTTGGCACCGAGGCGCTGGGCAAGCAGTGTTGTCAGGCTAGAGATGCTGACAGTGACGGCAGGCGGCCCGGGCATTGATCCATTCTACTGGTTGCCGACCTTATCACCGTACATCCATTTGAAGGTAGTACGGTTGAGAGCGTCCAAGTGAGGCCACTGCTCATTTATCTGAGCGATGTGGGCGGCCTCCCATTCGAGCCTGAACTCCTCGTCCTGCCTGATGATTTCGACCAACAAATCCATTACTTCTGCGCCCTCTTTCGCTTACCTTCCTTGCGCCGCGCGCTCATCATGATCGCGACCGCCTGGGATCTTTTCTTTACCTTTGGACCGCGCTTTGACCCACTTCGCAGCGTGCCGTGCTTGTACTCGTGCATCACGCGCGAGGCTGGCATAAGTATGGACTAGTTAAGCCGTTCTTATGCTCGTGCCAGTCGGGAAGGTGCCCTTCTGCGGCTGCGATCCGCCCAACTCTTCCGTGATCTGCATAGCCAGGGGATCACCGTTTCCGGCGCTGCTCGGCGGCGCTCCCAGCGCGACCGTTTCTTTCATGCCGCCCTTGTCACCCGGGTGCGATCCGCCCTTGCCTGGGTCCGCGTACGGCCGGGAAACCATCGGCGAATTAAGGCTTCCGCCGGCACCATTTCCTGAACTTTCTGGTCGCCAACTCATGTGATCTCCTTTACTGTCTCGGACGGGCTGCGCGGCTTTCGGAGTGGCCTTCTCGATCTTGATGGCGAGCGCGTCAACCCGCTGGGTTGTCTCGTCAACGGCCTTCTGATCGGACGGCGCGGCGGCGGCTTCGTAGGCGTTGAATTTCTCTTCGAGGTTCGCTAGCGACGATCTCAGTTTTGAAAGGTCGGACATGAAATTCTCCTGTTCTGAATGCTACCACTATTTGACGGGAGCCCCGAACACTTGCCACCCGAGGATCGCCAGCAGAATGAAGATCAGAAGATTTCCCGGCAATTGTCTCAGCGGATACGGCTGGCCGGGCACGTAGTCAAACCAGAGTCCCACGATCAGCCACAGAATCATCAACACCCAAAAGAGCAGTTCACGAGACATGTTGCCTCCGGCTACAAGCCTATCACCTATCGGCCTTCGTATTTAGAATCCGGCTTTGGCCCGACGCCGCCGATAGCCTGATGATTGGTGCGGGCGAAGTAGAATCCAACGATCATGCCGAAAGCAGTGCTGAAAATTGTGGGGATCTGATCCGTCTTGCCTTTGATTTCCATGTACATTGCAGTTCCCATCGTGGAAAACACCACGAATATCGCAATGACCGCTTGAGTGTATTCCCAAATGAGATTCACCTTGCGTTGCCCAGCGGTTGTGATGTCCTGCTGGTGAGTGGTGGTCGGCGGCAACGGAGACTGCCCGGACGGTTCCAGCGGATCGGGCACGGCGTTTACTTGCCGGCCTCCGGTGGCTTCGCGACGGCCTTCGTAATCGTGTCCTGATTATTGGACGTGTTCACGCTGCGATCCTTCTGTCCTATGAACCACTGCGCGTTGGATAGCAGCCAGCGCGCGTACACGTTTTTAGGCACCGGGGCCGTATTGACCAGGTTCGCCAATAGACCAAATCCCGCTCCCGTCGTAAAGAACGTGATCGCCAGGTGAACCACATTCCAGTCGCCACCGAGGTGCGCTGTCACTGTCATGGGTTGAGTCTATCACGCCGCGAAATATCACGGTATTAAGAACAGTTCGTGGGATTGCAAGAAATTGGCGTCGTACGGGCCAGAGAGGGTTGGGCCAGAATCCTCCTGAATTACCGAGGCATCAAAGATGGAATTATCTAAAAGCTTGTCGTGATTTAGCAGATCGAAGTATTCGGCGTCGACGGCCTTGCGTTGGTTCATGTGGTAGGCCTTGACCTTCACGTCCACGTTCGGCTGGTTCGCACAAAGCTCGTGAGCGTAGTGGCGCGCGCGGGCCATAATCGTCTGGTCGGTGATCTGCTGAGGTAGCAGCGAAGTCAGCGTCACGGAATCCCCATTCGTTTGATACTCGCAGACGTAGCCCAGTTGCTGCACAGGATGCGGCCACAGTTCATATCTCGGTCTCGCTTGGGTATCACCTGGGAGCGTCACGTAATCGTGAGTCGCGATGCAAATCGGAAACTCATACGCTGTGCGTTGAGGATCAACGCGATCCAATTCCTTCTGTGTCCTGAAAAGATTTCGGTATCGTATACGATATGCGTTAATCGGGTCCAGAGCCGACAGCCAGCGGCGGAAGTCGATTGACAACGCCGGGATGTAAGGTTGGTAAATCATGTAGCTGCCGCCCGCAGCGCTCTCTTCGGTGTATGCGCGATCCAGCGTTGCCGTACCGAGTCCCGTCGACGGTGAGTTGAATACCCAACCCACAACGTTATACAGGGGGCCTCCAGTGACTCTGAACTGGCGCAACGTGAGCGGCATCTCGGGCGGCGTGGTTGTCGCGACCGCATTCAAGAGCGGAGCGGCTGTCGCGTCAAACACGACCGTGTTCTGGAGGAACGTGACGGCCACAGTGCCGGTAGTGATCGGCGACGGAGTGAAGAACACGCCCTCTTTTTTCAGGAAGCTCCACTCGCGCGACTTGCGGATGTCCTGGTAGGCGCGCTGCACGAGCGTGTTGCAGGCGAGTGGGTCGATCTGGGGGAACCAGACTTTTGTCTCGGCTGCGAACTGTTGAAGCGTGCTCATAAAGCCGAAGGGCTGCGCCCACGGAAGGAAGCGCAGCCCCAATTCACCCTGAGTACAGATTCCAGCGTATCACGCCGTCCGGGACTTGATCAGCAGGAGCACGAACTCGGCTGACAGGTTAGTGGTCGCGACAGCTTCCAGTCCGGTAGTTTGAGCCTGCCCGCCGACAGTAGCCGTTTTCAGTGCTCGCCACTCGAGCGTCCACTTCGTTGTTGACACGCGAATAGGAACCACCTGGAAGTTACCGCTGTAGGTTCCTCCACCGACGATCATCAGGATTTCGTCAATGCCCAGCAGAATCGCTGGGATTGAATCGCCGCCAGTCGGAGGGTTGCCAGGCGTCACGACCGTATAGCTCGTCGGGCCCTGCCACTTGATAATCCCCTCCGGCAGGTAGGGAGCGGACAGTTTTTGAGCGTATGCGCTGATGGGCATCGGTTCTCCTTACGTGACGAAGTTGACGGGCCGCAAGAGCACGAGGTTCAACTGGTTCGTGACCGGCGCTCCGATGGCGGTCCCAATCGCAGCCTTGAGCGTGGCGTAGGTCGGGCTACCGCTCTGCGTCGGATCATCCGCAAGCCCGGTCCCGCTATCGATCACGATCATGTCGCCATCGGCGGGGGTCGCGGCGGTCAATCCATTCTTGAACAGAACGCTCGCCTTGCCGGTCACCTGGATCCAGCCGTACTGCCCCTTGGTGAGCGCGTTGATATAGACACCCGCGAATCGCCCGGTGCGGATCGCGCTGTTCGTATCGGGCGTAACGATGTACGATTCGAACGCCGCGTTAGCCTGGTCCCAGGCCCATGCCGCTGGCTGGCCCACTGCCGGCGCCGCGGTGGAGGTCAAGAACGTTTGCACGTACTGATACTCGCCACCGTAAAGCGTCCCGACCGCGCTATCGTACCGGACACCGGACGGGCTGCCGTCCACCCAGATGCGAGAGCCGAGAGCGGCGGCATACTCGGTCACCGAACCGGAAATGGTCGGCGTGCTCTGAAACGGATAAACGTCGTTGACGTCGTTGAGTGCCGGCCGCGTGGACCGATACGGGATGTTCTGAATCTGATTCGGCATTGCTGTCTCCTCGAGAGGCTACGCTTCAGCCCCTAAGCTGCGATTCCATAAAATTGCTTTTGGTGGCGGGCGCTCAGGCCCACCAGATTGACTGCCGCGTGCGTGCGCGCCACGACCTTGGTGCTGTCGGCGGCCGGGTAGAATCCCCACAGGCCGAACTGATACCGCGGGCTGGACGACAACCGGAACTGCAACTTGGTCGTGTTGAACCACGTGAACACCTCGCCGACCGTGGCGATCGCACCAGTCGCCGGCAGGTTGCTCTTGCTCGACACGCCGGCTGGTACAGTGAACGTGCTGGTAAGGTAGTTGCCGAGGATCGGATCGTTGACGCCGTAAGCGGCGCTCGGGAAGTAGTCGTCGGGGAAGATGATCGCGTCGTTCATCGCGACTCCCGAAACGCCCCAGATGGCATCCTGCTTTGTCACTAATTCGCCGCGCTGCAGGGGCTGGATCTTTTCCTTGATGAAGGCGAATGCGCGCTTGGTCGTCACGCCGAGGTCGGGCCGCTCACGACCGACCGACGCATCCCAGTAGCCTTCTTCGAGAACCGAATAAGTCAGGGCCCCGGCCGCCGAAGTGTTGCCGGTCGTCGTCGTCGAGTCACCGCAATAGCGCGGGATCGAATTGAACGTGGAGCCGATGGCGCCGTTTCGCGCCTGCCCGCCGTAGGCCGTGAAGATCGAGCCGTCCCACCCGGGCGTAATCCCGTCGTTGATCAACTCGATCCAGCCGTTAATATCGTACGGCCGGTTACCCACGATGCCGGTACCGCTCGGCTGGCCGTGCAGCGAGAGCGCGATCGCCACGTCCGCGCAGATCGAGTTCATCATGTTCGCGAGGTTAAGGTTCAGCAGCGAGAACACGGCGTTGGGCCCGACGTTCAGCACGTCGATGTTCTCCATGTACTCCGGATAAATCGACACGTAGTACTTCGGATCGAACCGAGTGCCCGCGATGGTCTGGACCTTTTCCAAGTTGAACTGCGCGCCGATCCCGTAGGAGTTGGTGATCAGCGGCGCGTAGAGGAAGGTCTGCTGCATCGTCGACCCGCCGCCGAACGTCGCAAGGCAGTGATCGCGGATGTAGGCGAGGAACGCCACGTCGTTGAAAAAATTGTCTTGAACTGTGCGAGGCCAGATCTCGTACAAAGTTGTGGCGCTGAGCTCGTCAAGTGCTGGATCGAAAGCCATAGTTTATCAACCTGCCTTTTCGCGAGGAGATTTGGAATTGTCCGCTATCTCGTCGAACTCCTCTTTGGAATATTCTCGGTGTCGCAGGACCTTCAGCCTGCCCATCATGTCGTTGCGGGACTGCACTACTTCGGCGCTGTGACCCTTCACTCCCACGCGTTTAACGGTCGCTCGGAACGCAACGACGATATCGACCTGTTCTCCCTTTGCCAGGAGATAAGGGCGACACTTCAGCAGAGCGGAGTGAAGCTTTTCACACGTGAGATACCATACCAAGGTCTTACGCCACTTGGGATTTCTGCGGTTGTTCCAACCGCGCTTTCCGATGAATCCACCGAACGTTTCGTATAGCCACAGCACGATTCTCGGGTCAGTGTTGACGATGGTCAACTGAGCAAACCAAGACTTCTTGTTTCGCTGAATGCCGACACTGCCCTCGCCGTCAATATAAGCGGCGAGCCTTGCGTAATCGATCTCTGAAGGTTCAGGACGGTTAACCATTTAATGCGTGGACTCCTTGCCACCGCCAGGACGGTATTTGCCCGCCGCGAACGCCGCTACGGCGTTGGCGATGGTTTCGGAGGCGCGCCCATTTCGATCTCTCGGACTGCTGAGTTCTTTGTGCGCGGCGGCCGCGAATACCGGACTGATCGGTATATCTGTCCGCATTCCATTGACCATCTGGCCGCTATACTTCTTTTCGAGTTCTTCCTTGGCCTTGGCCGCACCCTCGGCGCGGTACTTGTCGGCCAGCAGTTCGCCGCGCTTTGCCGTGGCGCCGAACTTGTCGTCCCAGACCTGCGTGGGCGAGCGCCGCTGCTTCACCGCGTCGTCGAGTAGCTCCTTCATCACGAGCGGCTTGTCCGGGAACAACTCCATGTGCTGCCGGACAATGTCGTGCATCTCCACTTCGAAGTTGACGTTGGTCTTGAAGAGGTCTTCGAGAGCTTCGAGTCGCTTGCCGATGGCGGAAGCGTCGGCGGTGGGTTCCTCGCGTCGGGCTGGCGGCATCACGGTTGCTTCGCCGAACAGTTCTTTCACGAGGTCCACGCCGTAAACGTCGCTCGCTGTCTTGGCCTTGGCGCGAAGCGTGGCGAGTTGCGATTCGGCTTGCTCTCGCGTGGTGAGCGCTCCCATGTACTGCTCGTTGATCGTCTTCTTGGTGGCCTCGAAGCTGTCCATCTGTTCCTGGAGAGTCTTCTTGGCAGCTTCGATCTCAGCTTTCCCAGAGTTCATCTTCCGGTCGTAATCGCTTTGTCGTAGACCTGATTCATGCCAGTCCTGAATCGTCTTGGCCGCCTTCTCGTTGGAAACGAGCTGAGTAACGACCTCCGGCGAAATTCCGGCTTCAGTCAGAGTCTTGGTCAATAATTCAAATGCCATAGTTCAAAACCTTCCTTCCCTTACGGGCTGCGGAATATCAATCGGACTGCGCCTCACCCCAGTGCTCCGGTCGGGGCTTGGCTTTCCGTTTGTGAAGAACCAACGATCTTGACCAGTACCTTCGTCAATCCCTGCTTAAGCATCAGGATGTCCTGTGCGGCGGCGGGGAATTGCTTCGCCAGTCCGTCGAGCTGTTGACCTACGGAACGAATCTGCATCCCAGCGGATTCCATCTGCTGTTTGCGAAGTTGTTCCGCATTGTTGGTCGGGGCTCCGTTCTGAACGCCCATCATGTCCGCGTAGGGAGCCATCTGAGTACCGGCAGATGGTTGGGCGTGATCAGAAGACGGGAAAGGTTGAGGGGAGGTCATGCGACTACTTTCGGACGGCCTTTCGAGCCGACTTCATCGGCGTCTTGAGCTTGGCCTTGTCGGACGCCTTAGTCGCCTTCTTACCGTGTTGCGCTAACTCGTAAGCCATAAGCTCCTTTCAGGCTGAGATTGAAGGTGGGGCAGCGCCGGGTTGCGACCTGCCCCGCGTGTACCCTGCTTCGCGAGGGGAACCCGAAGGTTCGATCTACGCGGAGTCAGGCACGATTACTTTTTCATGCGCTTGTGACGCCCGCCCTTTTTCCGGCGATTCTCCACGCGACCAAAGCTGATCTCGTTCATTGGGTGTTCTCCTTTCTGCGATTCAAATAGAAAAGGCGCACCCGGTTTCCCAGATGCGCCTCTCTAACTAAGAAGTACGCGATTCCTATGCGGGATGATAGTGCAAGTTACATCCCCTTGTCAAACTAACGGTTTAGTCCACAGCGAGCAGTGAATGACCGTTCGGCAGGTTTTCGATCCACTGCACGCCACCGGTCGGTGTGCCCTGCGAGAAGTTAACGAGCAGTTTGCCGGTGCGCTTTTCGCGCGTCACGGCCTTGATCGCAGCCGCGAGCTTGTCGTTAGGAACGGTTACCGTCGCGGGTTGCTCATCCATCGAGTTCTGAGAGTGGATCGTTTTGGTGGGCCTGCTTCAAATGCTCGTGTTGACGCCATGCACGTTGAACGATGTCCAGAAGTTCTTCGCGGCCCTTATCTGTTGATATAACCACGCCGTCAATGTGAACCGCATCGCGAGAAGCGCTCACCTCAACCTCTCCGGGAGAATTATAGCCGACGTTATAACGCACAACGCGACCGGACATGACCGTCGCGTAATCTCGCCGCTGCCATTTCCCCTTCTGCCAAACAACCTCTGCTTCAAGTACAGGCATTGAATCTCCTTATCGGCTGGTCACCGTCGTGCTGCGAGTCCCATTGTCCTTCGATTTAACGGCAGGCGGGTTCTGGTTGGTGGCCGGCCTGCCGCGCTGCTGCCCTTGCTGCTGGCCCTGCTGCAAGTCTTCCGCGAGCGCGTGGGCCTGCTCCTGTTCCACCATGAACTTGTCGGGCTCGCTCACCGCTGGCTGTCCGTCGCGCATCGGCGGCAACTCGCCCATGTTGAGGCCGAGTCCCTTGCCGATCGTGTTGTTCGACACCCACACCCCCGCTTTCTTTGCCTGGAGCAACGTGAGGTTTCGGCCCACGCGCGAGACGCTGGCCTGCGAGTACGGTTCAATGTCGTAGCTCAACTGCTCGATCATCCACCGGGCGCGCTCCCACTTAGAGTAGATGGACGGTTGCTGGTTGTCCTCGTCGGGCAAGTGCGAGGGGATCAACTCTCCCGGCTGGAAGTCAAACGATTCCTTGATCGCGCCCTCCTCGCCGAGTTCCTGAAACACCTTGCCAGCGGGCCAGAACTGAATCGCCATTGGGTAGAACAGTTCGTCAAACTGCTGGCACGCCACTTCGCCGCCGCGCGCGATGTCCTGCACGACCGGGCCGGCCGCTTCCATGATCTTCTCAATGGAATCGGCGCTGGGGATCTGTTTGGCCTTGGCGACGGCCATCAGGTCCTTGACTACGGCCAACTCGTCCAGTTCTCCCTTGAGCAATCCGATGACTTGAATGATCCACGCGGGAACGTCCCAGAATTGGACGGGTAGCAGCGGCGTGACCGGGTCACCCATGCCGAGCGATGCGGCGATAGTCTGCGCTGGGATGCGCGTGTTGATGCGCGCCATCGCGGTCGCGTCCAACACGTTCGGATCGTACTTGAGCGGGGGCTGCAATCGAACGAGCAAGCTATCAATCACCGCACGCCAGATTTGGTTGATGGCTTTCTGGATCCGCCACGTATCATGGATGATCGAGGTCCCCAGGAAATCCCACGGGTAGTCATCAAAGCGCAGTTGCACACGTGGCACGCGGCCATGCAGGTATGGGCTAGTCCCATCCTTCAGGATGCAGGTGTCCGTCCAGATGACTCGGCGCCGCAAGGGGAACAACCGGGCATCCTCTTCGGTCGCTCGCTTCATGAGCATCTGACCGGACTTTGTGCGAATGCCAGAAGGAATCTCGCTGCCGATGGACGGCACTTTGTATTCCCAACTCGTCCCCGGATCGCCCATCATGATCTCGTGCCCGGTGTTGTTCACGCTCGGGTCCATGATGTAGGTCGTGTACACATCGACCATCGGCATCTCGCGCCCTACCGAGCGCTGCGGGGTTTCCAGCACGCCCATCACGCCATTCGCCTGCCGCGCCGAGCCGCGCACCTTGTCCCACGCGCGCTGAATCCAGCCGGGGAAGTTGCGCGATGGCTCAATCATCCCGGCGAACGCGGGATAGTTGGAGAGCACCAGATGTAGCGGAACCTCTTCGGGGATCGTGACCGCGTAGGCTTTCTGCAGGTCATTATCTTCCGTCATCATGACCGGAAGAACCGACGATGGGCCGCCCGTCTTGCACGAGATCTCACCACGGTTGTAGCCGTAAAAATTCGGATCCCACCACGGTTCGATATAACCGGTGCCCAGCCCGCACGCGTACTGGCAACCTTCCCGATATTTGCGATCTTGCGCCGTCTTTCGCCACCAGATCTGTTTCATCTGGTTCAGCCGCCAGATGGAGTTCTTTGCCTCTTCCTTGTGGGTGACCGCCTGGCCGGTTGGCTTCAGGTTCGAGATCGTCGCCACTAGGTCGCGGAAGTCGCGCTTGATCCGGTTGACCGAAATTGTCGAGTAGCCGGACACGCGCAGCGGAGCGCTGTCGAACGAGAGAATGTCGTAGGCGCGCGGGATCTCCTGCCATGCCGCTTGACATTCCAGGAACGCCCGCCCGGTGTCGCGCAGTTCCTTCAGGCGTCCGAGGGTCAAGTGTTGGATGCCGCGCTTGTCGGCGAGTTGGTCGAGGTAGGAAGGAATCGCGTAATCGGACGGTCCAGGCATCAGGTTCGCTCGTATGTAGCGGCGAAGATATCAGGCTTGCAGGGATAAAACTCTCCCTTGACGCCTTTGATGATCCAGTCACCAGGATTAGCGAGGTGATTCCCCTCTAACGTCTTGATCTCGACGTGGTCGCTGTTGACGAGGCTCCATTCGGAGAACCCACCTAAAAACTGGCGTAGATCCGAGACGTTGGTTCCGTCCCAACACATCGCATCAATCACAACTGGTTTCTTGCGATATTTCATTTGCGAATCCTTTGGCCGTCTCGCCCGCGCCCCTCTTCACGATTGCTCGCGTTCTGACTGAGCGCTTCAAAATGAAAGACGCCCTCGTACTTCTCGCGCGGGCGGTTGTTGTTCGCGTTCATGGCGTGCCGCGCGAAATCCTTCTGCGCGGCGCTCATCGGGGCGACGGTGCGGCCATCGGGGAGCTTACCGCCGTTGGACATGATGTTCCGCAGTTCAGAACGGTTCTGCGATTCGATTTGTTCGGCCATCATCTGCTTGCCGACTTGCGCGCGGCCCCATCGTTCTCTGTGCTCCCGGTCGATCTCGCGCTCCACGCGGCGCTTGTCGGCAGTCTCGCGCAACTCGACGCGCTCGTACTCAACCGGCATGCGGGCGTTCTTGTCTCCCGGTACAGCGAACGTGCCATCGGGTCTGCGCCACACCACGAGGCTATCTAGGTAGTCGCGCGGGCTGAACGCCACGTAGATGCGGCCCGACTCCCCGCCGCACTCGGGGCACGGTTGGCGCTTCTCGCAGTCGCTCATGCTGGCGAACGCCTCAAAGTTGCCATGCTCGGGACACGACCAGTCGTAAAGCGGCATTAGTTGAGCCCCATCTTGTAGGAGGTTTCCAAGTCATCACCGACATCGTAGGTAACGCGACAATAATTCTTGGCGCAACGGACGTGGCAAAACGGGAATCCGAACTCGAACAGTTTATACCATCGATATTTCATGTCTCTTCCTCCCATCCTCCGCTCGCCCCCGGATGCGCTCCGACCGCCTGCCCGGCGAAGAACTCTCGCAACGCCGGACTCGCGCTGCGTGCCGCCTGCTGGGGGCTGATCACGAGCGGCGCGTAGTCGTCGCCTGCCAGGACCTCTCGATACATCGGCGACGCCTCCTGTTCGCGCTGCTGGCGCAGATAACTGACGCTCTGCGCCTTCCCAGTAAGTTCCAGTATATGCAACGAGAGGAAGATAATACCGAGTGCCATGAACCGGTCATCATGCTGCCCCTGTTCTGCGCGGGCTGATTGCATGCCCTCGTCGCGGTGTAGGGCCTGCATCTCGCGCACGAACTCTGGCGAGTTAATGTCCAGGTCGCCATCGCGTAGCGCCTTGATCATGTAATCAATCAGCATCGGCCGCGACCAGCGATTCGTCACAAAGCCGATGCGAACGGCGTCCTTCGGATTCATCTTCTTGCGGTCGTAGCGCACCCATGAGTGGAAGTTCGCCCAGCCCATCTTGCGCATCTCGAGTTGCGTCACTTCGCCGTTAAGCCCGGTCTCAATTGCCATCTTCGGTTGACGCGCGGAGGCTCCCTGGTAGAACAGGCCGACACAATGGCAGATGGCCGCAAAGTCATTGGCGTTCACGTACTCGGAGGCAAACTCGCAAATCTGCCCGTCGACGCGGGTCAGAGATCCTTTACGCAGACCCTCGAGGACAGTCCGATCCTGCCCGATGCCGTCCGAAGTGTCCACGCCGAACCCGTACTCTTCGCCGTATTCCGGCCACTCGAAGATCAGTAGCTTTCCGGTAGGATCGCTCTCCTGCCAGCCCTGCCAGCGCAGCGGAACGAGTTCGTAGGGACCGACTTTGATGATTCGCTTCGTTTTGTCACGGTCGTTCTCGTCGGCCTGGAGGCGCGGCGGGATCAGGTGAATGGGCGCGCGGAACCCGAACACGCCGACCGGCTCGCGGCAGGAGTTGTTGTAATCGTTGATTGTGTCGACATCGAACACGCTCTCGCCAGATGCCGCGAAGGACTCCAGGTCGTCTGAGGCAAACTCTCGCAGGAATCGCGCGAGAATCTTCTTGGCCTGATACTCAGCCCTCATCACTTCCCAGAAGTACATTTGCTCCAGCGGCATCGACCAGTTCTCGGGAAAGTGACGGCGTAATAGATCGTTGGCGTGAATAAACTTCCTGGCCCGCTCGGCGTGCGCGATCGTGACTCCCTGAGGTTTCCAGCCCTGCGCTCTGAGTTTCTCTCGTGCGGCTGAACGGACAGCGTCAGCGTCATCGGTACGCATATCCAGACGAAAGGATCGTTTTAACCAAGTCACTGTGGGGTAGAGGTCTGATGCCACGAACCAAGGAATGAACCCCGGCCTGAATTTGGCCTGCCCTTTCCAGTACAACTTTTTGCAATGGACCCAAGTCTTGTACCACCAGCCGTAGGGACCTTCTCCGGTACTTTCTAGGATCACCAGTTTTCTCGGACTCTCGTGGACGGCGGGAACCAGTCCCGCATCGATCAAATCTTCCGCGTTCAAAAACGTGGCGCACTCCGAAAGATGTACTACGCTGGGCGTGTTACCGCGCCCGATATCATATTTCTGAGAGCCGTGCTGCACGATGAGTTTGGAGTTAAGTTCTCCAAACTCCATGCGCGTACCCATGCGGTCACGCGTCATCGCTGGCTTGAGCCAATACGGAATCCAGTCGTAGAGAGCCTTGAATTTGTCCAACATATCTTTACTGCGCTCTTTGTCGGAAGATCCGCTAAGCGCCGTGATGTTGTCAAAGAAATAGGTCCGGTGGCCGAGCGCGATTTGGGAGTCGGTCGTTATCCCACACTGTCTTCCCTTCAGCCACATCTGCATGATGGCCCAGCCTAAATCTTCCTGCTCGGCGCGAGCATCGTTAACCACGAGCTGCGCCAGATTGGGATTATAATGGATCACCTCGTCATCAGCAGACAAAATTCGAGCGTAACGGGTAGCGAAGTAAAGATAGTCGATTTGGCAAAGGAATTTTTCGTTCTCTCTCCACTTGATCTCGTCTGGGGAGAACTTCATTTTTGGAGCGTTGGGAGCTTCCCCGTACTCCTCTACGTGACGATGACGCTTATCATCAAAGTGAGCAGCGGCCTCGTCGCAAGCTTCTATTGAGTGATACAGAAGCTCGTAGCCCAAGCTCTGGTCGGCAATCTTTAAACCGGCTTCAACTGATCGCCTAGAATACAAAGCGAGTTCCTTTTTGCTCGATACTTGATGACCCGCGCTCTCTGACACTCCTTGCAATTGCGAATACCCGTCTTCGGGGCTAAGTATAAATTGACTCCTGACAGGGGATGGCCGAAGCGGCAATTGGCACCTCGCGGGTACTTACCGGCCATTCCTCTTCTGCTGTTCTCCCGCTGAGTCACCGGCTCAAGATGATACGGGTTCACGCAAGATCGAACTCTGCACAGATGGTCTATGTGTAGACCTTCCGGGATCGGACCACGGAAATGTTCATATGAGAAACGGTGCGCGTATTCGCGTCCAATTCTGGCGTATCCACCCTTAATAACCCCGCCCAGCCAAAGCCAACACCCGCTGTTCGGTTCCGGAGAAACCTTGTCTAAAAATCGGTCGAGTGAACTCATTCGTTTGTCCTCGCCGGTATTGCTCGCAGTTTAGCGGCCATGTCTCTGATCCCAGCTTCAAACGACGGTAGCTCCCGGCCGCTGGGCTCCACCACTTCGGCGTTCGCGCCCGCCTGCGCATTGGCTGACGTGTTCACCTGGACGCTTACCCCACCAGTTCCGGCACGCTTGGCGCCGGCCACTTCCATGAACAGCCGCCGGTCCACGGCACCGATCGGCAGTTGCGCCATCTCCGCCATTGAACTTGCGACGTCATGCGCCCGGTTGGCCACGACCGCGCCGATGACGATCTGCGCCACGTCGAAGTGATAGCGGTGGAGCACGCGCGCCACGGCGCCGAAGATAATCGATCGGTTGGCACCGGAGCGCTCGCACACTTTATCGAGCGAAGGGCTGTCGCCTTTCCCCGGAATGTGTTGCTTGCCCATGAACATTTTGTCCGCGGCCTTCACGAACTTTTTCACGTCCTCTTCGCCGCGCAGCAGTTCCACCAGTCGACGGCGCGCATCGGGCAGCGATTCGAGATCACCCTTGACCAGGCGCGCCAGGCCGTCGATCGAGCCATCGAACACCGGTGGTGGGGGCTTTAGGATAACTTCGGCCTTGGGGATCTGCGCGAGTTGTTTGGACGCCTTGCGCTTATTTGGCATTTGTTTCGCGAGAGCGACGGCCTTCGTTCTTTCTCTTGGACGCGCAAGAATGACATCTACCGCTATGGGTCTTTGTCCGAAACACGGTGCGACCACATCCTTCTATACACTTCGCCTTGACCTTTTCCATCCAAGGTGGGAATGCTGGAGGGAACGGTTCGTTGATCGTCCTCATTTGACTCCGTATTTTTTCAGGATACGGATGATCGTGCCGGGGTTCCAAACCATTCCAGCGCGCGTCGGGAATCCGTGTCGCTCCATCGCCTCTCCAATTGTCCTAAACGGATGGCCCTCTCGCCGCATGCGGATCATCATTTCGAGCCCGTCCTTCTCGTGCGGGTACTCTCCGTACGGGATTTTTCCCTTGTTCATGCGCGCCTTGTGGCGCGCCTCACGCATCCGAGCGATCGCCATCTTGTGGCCTTCCTGGATCGTGAGCGCCACAATGTCATCCACGAACTTGTCGGTCATCTCGCGCAGTCGTTTGCGGAGTTCTTCCATCCAGGTTAGTATTTGCCGCTGTGGGTGATAGCTGAGTTCGCATCCATCCGCGCTTCGCGCAGTTTGCGGATTGCCACGGTGCGGTCAGGACACGGAGGCACGTTCTCGATGATCACTCGCACTGCCTTTGCAAGGGCATCACGGACGGCCACGCCTTTCTGCGTCTGCTCGGCGCTCCAAGGGTGGTAAGTGAAAAGGTCTTCGACGGTCTTGTCAACGTCGGGGCTGACTTCGGTTGCTCGATTGAAATCCATGCTTCCGATGTTGCCATAAAGCGTTGCCATACTCAAGTGGTATCATTCGCGCATGAAGCGGCTGCTGCTCTTTTTCGCACTGTGCGGCGTGCGCCTGTGCGCGCAGCCGAGTCCCTTACCCCAGATTCAGTACGTGACCAGCGCCCCGAGTGGAGCCTGCACGGTTGCCCAGCCGCTGGCGCTCAAGATCGTCGTGCCCACGCTCGCGGCTTGGGATTGCGAGGGGCCTACCATCGGGGGCGCTGGCACATATGCGTTACTAGCTTCTGGAGGAGGCGGTGGCGGCGGTGGAATGATCGGCGATCCCACTGGAGGCGATCCATTCGATGTGCTGTTCGTTGGGCCAACGGGGAATCTGGATCAAGATGATACATTCCAATGGTACCCGGCGGCTAATCCTACGGTGACCGGCATGACTGGACTTCAATTGGGACTCGCGGAGCCGGATTTGTCGTGCTGTGATGGACCGGGGAATTCGCTGAGTGTTACAGCAAATATCGCGAGCGGAAATCTCCAGCAGAACACGGTTGCCGCCTATTCTGACCTGAACGCCGAGTTCATTGTAAGTAGTTTTTATGTGTCAGGTGGGACCGTCACTGCTCCTACTAACATTAGTCAAATTACTCAAATTTCAGACATAGATTATCTCGCTTACTTGAACGGTACGTATTTATACGAGGCATTTTTTAACGTGGAGGCAGGACCTACAAATGGTGGAGAAGTTGGATGGAATGTAGCTGATGCACTGGGGAACTTAACAGGCGGTTTTGACTTGGGTAATTTCGGTGACGATGTGGAATTGACCATTTTCAATCAGAGTATTAGCGGTAGCATGAATGGATTCTCTCCGTTAGGTGTGAATATCTTAGAACTTAATCAAGGAGTTCCAGTCGCCGATGGTGGTTCTTTGGCTCAATTGAATCTCGCAACGCTCAAGATGGGAAGCGCGACCACGGCGCTTCCGAATATCTTTCCTAAAACATCCGCCTCGGCAACCGCGCCGGGTACTGGCGGATGCACTCTTCGTATGGAGGCAGGGACCAACTCCGGTACCGGAAAGCTCGTCGCCTACTGTGGAACGAGCGCAACGGGCGTGACCATCGCCGATAATATTGGGGCATCCTTTTAATGAAAATACTCGCTTACGTGCTCATTTGTTCGATGCTCCTATTCTCCCAGGTCATGCCTCCGGTTAACTCTCCGATGAGCATGTGCCCTGCTGCATCCGCATCTCAGACAGGTTGTTTGGCCAGCGCTGACTGGGTGACGTTCAACGGGAAGCAAGCACCGATCACAACGGGTACGCAAGATCAAATCTTGAATGGCACTCTTGCTCTGACTAGCTTGGTTAACTGTACTGCAAGCGGTGGTGTCTATCAGTACTCAACAACTTCACACACGTTCACTTGTCACGCCCTAGTATCGGCCGACATACCGAATAACGCGGCCAATACTTCCGGCACCGCTGCGAGTCTGTCAGGTACCCCGGCACTTCCAAATGGTACGACCGCAACTACTCAGTCTCAGGCCGATGGAAGCACAAAACTGGCGACCACGTCTTACGTTGACACTGGACTAGCAACCAAGCAAGCATCTCTTGGGTTCACTCCATTCCAGGTTCCCTACGCCACCGCCATCCAACTGACCGGCCAGACTTCCGCAATCACCACGACAACAATTGCCACTCCTGCGGCAGGAATCTACAACGTCTGCGGCTATCTGGTGACCACTACGACAGGCAGCGCTGGTACGGCAGGAGTCACGTTTGGCTGGAACGATGGGACGCAATCTGAGACCGATACGCCGACGAAGCTGACAGCGGTGACATTGACGGCGCTCGGGGAGGGACAAGGCTGCACGTATCTGAAATCGAATGGTTCCGCGATCACTTACGCGGTTGCGCTGACGAGCGTGATTGGAAGCCCGCAGTACAGTTTCTACTCGACAATTCAAAGGATGAATTAAATGAGATTATTTTGTTATTTTCTTTTCGTGATCGCGTCTAACGCCGCTGAGATTTCGATCGTCTACACCGACGATGCAGGGAAGACTCACCCAGCAATTACGATGCAGACGACCGACACCGCGAGCAACGTGTATATGGCGCAGACCAGCGCTCGGCTGACGAGGATGGCGGCGCAGGAAAAGAGGCAGGGCAGTTCTCCACTCGTAGTGCCTAGCAGCATAGAGGCAGCTATCAAGGCGAGTCTCATGCTTATCTGGCCTAAGACGGAGACGGATGAGACTCGTGCGCTCGACGCTCAGATGAAAGAACTGGCGGCCAAGAAACAGGCTATCCTCGATTCCCAGAACAAATGAGCGAATACGACAAGTGGCTCGCTTCCCTCTGTCTGTGGCGCGAGGCCCGAAGTTGCAGCGCAGCCACGCTCACCTGTATCTGGTGGGTGATCCTGAACCGTATGAACGATGCACAACGCCGCTGGCCGCGAACGATCTCCGGCGTGATCGCGCAGCACCTTCAATTCTCTAGTATGACCGCGAAGGGCGACCCGAACATCGTGGCGTGGCCGACCGAACCGACGCCACCACAGCAAGCCGGAGCGGACTGGATAGCATGGCTGACTTGCCAGGCGGTTGCGGAGTGCCCTCTGGGAACCGATCCCACGAACGGCGCTAACTTTTACGAGAGCGAGCCGGAAGATAAACGCCCGCCGTGGGCCACGCCGGATTCCCTTACGATGACGAGCGGCCCGTTCCGTTTCTACAAGCGCTAGTGGACCGCTAGCGCGGTCGGTGGCGATCCAATCGCCTGCAGGATGCAACCGTTGGTGCATTCTCCGCCGACGACCGGAGTCCCTTTGACCAGCAGCGGTAGTATCCCCGGACCAAGGTTGATCGTCGCTCCGGCGCCGTTCGCGAACTGCGCCAGCCACCAGTTGCCCTGCACGTAGGCTGGGACGGTGATGCCTGTTTCGGCGGTCCAGTTCACCGGGCCACCAGTGACAGCGAGCCAGTGATCGGAACCATTCACGTCGGTTGCGCGGGACAGGATAACCGACGTGTCGACATTACAAAGCGCGCCAGAGGCGACGAGGCCCGAGCCACATGTGACAGTAGGCGGGGGCGCGGTGACTGTGATCGTGAACGTCTGCGTGCTCTTGCAGCCGCTTGCGTTGGTGTACGTCGCGATGTAGTTGTTCGCGCCAACGCTGAGAGCGATTCCGTCAAGCTCCCGCGCGGTGGATGCGAAGTTATTCGGCCCAGTCCATCCCCAAGTGCCACCGATGGGCTGCGGCCCGAGGTTCACAACGGTTGTGACGGCTGCGACGGTAGCGGTGGCGAGTTGCTGCCATGTCGCGGTGCCAACTTGGACGTAAGGCACGATTGGTGTGGGAGTGCAAACGGCGCGAGGCACTATCTGTGCGTGCAGGAGCGCGATTGGGGCTAGAAGTAAGGCGAGTCTCATCAGAATAATCCTTGACTCGGGATCAGCGTCGCGTCGCTCGAGCCTGCGTGATCGGTCTATTTTTCATATCGTTATATTGTAGACGCTCACGGCAGATTCTGTGAAGGAATTAAAGTCGGGTCGCTGATGCTCAATGGTTGGAAGTTTGAATCACAGTACAGCGTCCGGTACCAGGCGTTGATATTGTGATGGTCAATGGGCACGGTCACGCCGGATGTCGCGTCGAACACCGGGTCATCCTGCATCCCGTCCGGGTAATATCCGACCTGGATCAGCATGTGGACTGCACTGAATGGCAACGGGCTCGGCGGTGTAAATGTGACCTGATCGAGCGCAGTGTATCCGGGCGGCTGGCTGACGTAGACCCACGTGTAACCGGGCGACGGGCAGAATTCCTGCGTAATCGACGACGGGTTGCCTGCGACGGTTGAGACGCGGGTCGAATACCCATCGCTTGTGTAGAGTAGCGTCGAGCCGCCGGAAATCGGGTTGAGCGGAAACGTAATTGCGCCATACGGCATTTCAGATGCACATACAACTGTACGTTCATTGCCGTAAGTCGCGCTCAAGTGCGCGTCGGTCTGGAAGTACGGCCCCAAGTACGGTTTGTTGTCTTCCGGCTGCAATTCCGTATCCTCGCGCATCACGAGTAACGCATTCGTATGTGCCATTGCGGCCCATGTCTTAGGCGCCGTGTAGGGGCTCATGCCCGCGCCGGTTCCGAATCCGCCGTTGCCTGGCGCGTTCCAGCCGAGGCCAAGCTGAGTGTAGCCAGAGGATGTGTTCTGATACCCGTTGTAGAGCCTGAGCCCACGCACTCCAATCGTCTTCATCGACATCATCTGAGTGAGCGTGGTTTCCGGGCGCCAGTTGAGCCCGTTCTGCGCCGGTCGGTCTGTTGAAGGGTCGAAATAAAACGAGCGCTGATACTGGACCATGTTGCCGCCGCCGATGTAGCCGCCGTAGAACAGCATCGAGCGTGGGGCAAGCTGGTAGGCGCGGGATGCGATCCCGGAAGTGGACTGACTGTAATTTGCGACCTGGTTGACCGAGATATCCGCGCCGGTGTAGTTGGGCGGTCCTTGGGGCACGTAGAGCCACGAGGAGTCCGTGTTCACCGGGTTGCCTTGGTAGCTGTAAACCGTCGATGGCGTGAAGAACAGCGTCCCGAGCATCGAGAACGCTTTCAGTGGATGATTCGGCACCGCGTTAACCAGCGCGTAAAACTGCCCTAACGGATTTGCGCCCCAATTGGGATCGACCGTCAGGTAGAAACCAGATGGGTCAGTTGAGTTATTGTAAGTGCCAGCCGCGGGCGGCGTCCCCCCAGTTGTTCCCGTCCAGGTGATCGTGAGCGTGTTCGCATCCGTGACCACTGGGACGCCGATGAAGTTCAGGTTGGTGTGTGCGCAAGCGAAGCAATAGAGCCGGATCGCGGTTCCGGATGTGACAGCATGGCCGGTCCAGTGGATCGTGCCGGTCGAGCCTGACACCACGATGCTCGTCAGGTTACTGTCCCAGGTCTGTTCCGTCTGGCCTAGGTTCGCCGGGAGCGGTCCGGCGTTCTGCAGCAGCGTCGTCCCCGAGGTGGCTAGTCCGGGGAAGGGGAGGTTCATGGATGCACTGGGATCGCTCGTCGCGTTGATTGTTAAACCATTCCCACACGAGCCTGCCGGTGCCGTCAATGTAGAAGACGACACAGTTGTCAGTAAAAACCATCCGTTCAGGCATGAATTTGTTGTCGCTCCTGTGATTTGAATTGCATTTCCCTGCCCGGTCGCTTGATTGAATGCGGCCAGCGACGTGATGTTCGCCACATTGAACGTGGCCACGCCGCCTGCTGTTGTCGCGCTGATGAAGTTGCCTTGGCCGATCAGCGGATTAGGCTCAAGATAGTTCCCGATAATATTTGAGACTTCGTCATCGGGATAGATCCTCCAGACACGCCCAAGACCGATCAGATACGATACCAGCGTTGCAAGACACGCACGCCGATTATACCCAGTGTTGTTTAATATCGCTGCAAGCGATGTGGCGTTCGATCCCTGCTGGAACCAGACCGGGTACATGTCGTATTCGAGCGTCAGGTTCCAGGTCTGCGCGAATGTCGCCCAGGTGCTCATGGTCGAATCCGGCCACGTCGGGCAGCTGGTCGCGGTCGGGTTGGTAAGATTGGTTTGGTACGTGAACCCAATCGGCAGCGAGTTCACATTTGACCGCATAAGTGCAGGTCCCAGCCACGACGGCGCTTGCGCGGGATTGAACTGATACGCGCTGATCGGATAGAAGGATTGCCCTGGCATGAACGCGTTCGCGAGCACGCCGGATCGGGTGTAGTGCGGGAAGGTAACAGAACCCGCATGAACTTGGACAAAGACGGTCACGGTGGGAAGCGTTACACCCCCCACCGCGCACGCTGTGCAGGCTACATTTACCTTGCACCATCCGGCCATGATCGGCGTCACGTTACCTGACGCATCCACCGAGCAAACGCCAGACACGCCACCGTCGTCCACTTCGGTCCAGGTAAGCCCCGAAGCGTTGCAGGCGGTCGCACTAAAGGTCAAATCCGTATTCTCGATCAGCGTTGCCGCATTACAAAGCGCGGTCGGACTCGCTCCAGCTACTAGATGCATCTCACCGAACTTAGGCATCAACTGCATCGGCGCAGCGCCGTTGGAGAACGTGACTAGCTGATAAATATTCGCAGGGCCGCCGTACTGCACGTAATCCGCGCCCATGGTTTGCCCCGGCACAAATCCGCCTACTGTGTAGTAAGGCGACCGCGTGCGCGACTGGATCGTCATGGTGCCCGAGCCGGTATTGGTGAGCGGTATGGTCGAGCCGCCCGGTGTCGCGGAGAATGACACAGTGTTACCGTCCACGTACTGGATCCAGATCGGGTTAATGTCTACTTCCAGGTTCTTGGCTCCGGATGCTCCGTTGCAAACCGCGGGCAGGTTCACGGTGAACGAGGTACCCGACCCTGATGCCGCTGTGTATTGCCCGTCGCAGTTCGGTTGCCCGGTCACTTGGTTCGTCGATTGGATGTTCTCGATGTTGACTGTTGTGCCGGATGTGACGCCGCATGCAGATGAGCATGTGAACGTCCCGACACCGCCGGCAATCGAGACCGCGACTGTGCCGGCCGCCCATGTCGGGCTTGTCGTCCAGAAGAACTGCGCACCAGCCACAATCGGCGCGGGGCATGCGCCTAAGCAGACCGCTGCGTTGCCGTTCTGAAACGAGTGATTGGTGACCGTGATGTTGTTGCCGCTCACATTCGCGCTGGTGAACGTCTGCGTGACCACGTATGGATCAGCCGCGCCGGTGGTCGGATAAGTTCCCGCCACGATCAGGTGTTGTCCGTTCGGCCAGCAGGAGGTTTTGAGCGCCGGGATCTTCCAGCCTCCCGCCTGCCCGGTGCCGCCATCGAGCCCGCAGAAGTGATAAAGCGGATCGCCGAAGTAATTGGAATTCGACCCGTCTAGGCCGTCGAGCATAAAGTGCGCGCCCGGGCCGTTGGAGAGGACTCCGAATTCGCCGGTGCCCGAAGTCGGCAGCGCATTGACCGTCTGGTTCGACATCCCTTCGAGCCGGACGGTGAAACTCACGGTGGGCGTGGTAGCGAGTAGCGTGTCGAACTGGTAAAACTGGGCGAAGACCGTGTGCGATCCGTCCCCATTGAGCCCCGGCCACCAGGTCGCGCAGAACGGACCGCACCAGGCCGTGCTGAAATCGTTGATGGTCGAGCCGAGGGATGGATTCGAATATCCCGTAGCGACCCGCTGGTAATCCACGAAGTAAATCGCCTTGGTCGCAGTGGGTGCCGTGGAGCACGACGAATTCAACTGCAGGGGCGCCGCAGCCTGAATCAACTGTGAGGCCGTGGGGCTCGAGATCGTACAGGGGCTCGGACTGATGATCGTATAGGTTGCGCTGGCTACGGACGAGTTAGCGAACGCAGCCTCCGTAGCAAGCGCTTTGAGCGTAACCGTGGCCGGAACGCTGACCGTTCCAGACACGGTTGTTCCGTTCGAACACGTTCCTGGAGTGGTAGCGGTCGGCGCAGTTCCATCGCTGGTGTAGCACCCTGTCGATCCCATCGGCAAATTCACGGTCACTGTTTGCGTGCTGGAATAGACCGCGCCCGGTGGGGAGAATGTTGGAGCGCTCAGCGTCCCGTTGATCGTGAAGGCGGCGCTTCCAACTGTGGAATTGCTCCAGCCTGCTTCCGTGGCGATAGAGAAAAGCGTCGACGTCGTGGACACCGCGACCGGCGCCGAATACATAGTGGCCCCAGTACAGACTGTTGGCGTGCAACTGGTGAACGTACCCGTAAAGTTGTACCAGCACGTCGCGCCTGCGGGACAGGTGATCGAGACAGTCTGAGGAAGCGCGAACGACCCTCCGTTTGGCGAGAAGGTCGGGGTGGATAACGCTCCGTTGATCGTGTACAGCGCGCTCGATACCGAACTATTGAGGAACGTTGCCTCGGTTGAAATCGCCTTCAGGGTGAGTGTGGACGAGACGCTGACGGTCCCTGAGACGGTCGTCCCATGTGAACAGGTGCCCGGGGTAGCTGCCGCCGGCGTGCTCCCGTCCGTCGTATAGCATCCTGCCGCCCCGGCCGGCAGGTTTATGGTGATGGTCTGGGTTGGCCCGTAAGATCCAGCGGATGGCGTGAACGTGGGTGCGGGCAGAGCGCCATTGATCGTGTACGCTGCGGTCGCCACCGCGGAATTGGACCAGCCAGCCTCGGTTGCGAGAGCATGAATTGTTTCCGATGTTGCGACAGTCACCGGAGAACTGTACATCGTCGCTGTGGGGCAACTGCTCGCCGTGCATCCGGTGAACGTCCCGGTGAAGTTGTACCAGACAGTCGACCCCGCCGGCCCGCTGATTGTGACGGTTTGGGGACCCGCGTACGTTCCGGTAGCCGGCGAGATCGTCGGGGCTGCGAGCGCTCCGTTGATGACGTAGACCGCATTGGCAACGGCCGAATTGGTGAATCCTACTTTCGTCGCCAGGGCCTTCACCGTAAGACTCGTGGACACAGTGATCGGAGTGGAATAGGTCGTGCCATGAGAGCAAGTGCCGGCCGTGGTGGCGGTAGGAGTACTCCCATCGACGGTGAAGCATCCGGTCGATCCGGAGGGTAGCGAGATCGTGACGGTCTGCGCAGGACCATAAGAGGCCCCAGGCGGAGAAAAGCTCGGTGGTAGTAGCGAGCCGCCGCCGGAGATCAATGGATGCGGGTACGTGTAGGGTGTGTAGTGAATCGCCCATGTGTTTGTGGAGACGCAAGTCGACAGCTGCCCCTGCCCGAATCCATTCGATGATTGATTCCAGTTGCCTTGATCTGTCGCGAAATACCCCACGCCAACCGTGCATGTAGTTGGACGATTCGCAAGTGTCCCGAACCCTACGCCTGATGTGCCGTTGAACGGTGACGTCGGCGACGTGTTTGCCTGCGGACTGCCGTTTGACCCGTCTGTATACCAGTCACGATTAGCAATCGTGCGACCAGTGTCGGTGCCGACGTTGCCATGAAACAACGTGCCGACAGTATTATTCCATTCGTAAATTGGATCGAGCGCTTGGGACAAAGCGCTGGCTGGAGTAGGTGTTCCACCTGAAATATAGTTGCCTTGGCCGCGCCCCCCTTGATCTGCGCACACTGTCGCTCGCAAGATCTGGTAACTATCGCCGCTGTTAAAACTATTGCTTTGCTCCGGAATACTGCCGTTGATGGTAAGCGTATTTCCGGTATTACTTGCGATTTCGGCCCACCATCCCTGAGTTACGTCGTAGACAGAGAATGGCGCGCCGTTCGGAATGAATTGGTTTGTAGTCCAAGACTTCGACGTATCTGTGAGCGTTTGGCCATTGGTCGAGGTAGTACCAGAGTAGTAAACCGTCCCATCATTCGTATCCCAAGCGCTCGACCCGCCGCAAGACCCGAACGAACTATTGTTAAATACTGTGCGGAACACTAAGATCGAAGCGATCTGATTGTAGAACCCTCCACCAGAGACAGCCGCTGTGTTGGCAAAGGTGAATCCAGTACCCGAGCGGTACACTGTTATGGCTTGGCAACCGCCAAAGGATCCGCTAGTGCAGTTAAGCGTGTTGCCATAAACCTCAATCTGCCTGCCGCCTTGCGGCCTTCCATCCGTATCAAGTCCGTGGACGTAAACGAACCCGTTCGAACTGGAGGCGCTGGACTGATTGAACCGGACGGCGATTCGGCAGCCACCAATCGCACCGCCTGCTGGATTATTGTCGCAGTCGCTAAAGCCACCTCCGTTCACTATGCTATTTTCGACATACATCACGTTTGCGCCGCCAAACGAATCCGGTTGCGCCCAAGAATTGTCGCCGAATCCGCCTACGCCTAAGTACGCGGACAGGTTGCCGTTTAACAACGCAACATTGCTGCCAGGCGGAAGACTCGTGTGATCGATCACGCCGACGATATTGTCGGTGCGTATCATCCAATCCGCAGGTGCGCCGTTCCCCGCCTCTGTCCACTGCGTCGTCAGGCCAAAAACAATGTTGTCAATACGCAGATTCGGACATCCACTACTTGTACAGGTACCAGCTGCTTGGAGAGGCGACACTAGCGCTGTCGTAGCGGACTGTGGCTCGATGTCCAGAGTCGAAATCCTGCTTGTCTGCCCGAACGGAATCCCTTGCAGACTGATAACTGCGCCACCCGGGTAGTTGTCGATAAGGACGGTATTGGTCGTACCAGCGCCGAATGTACCGGGCGTGTTGTTGGGAGTGCCATTACCGCTGATCGTGATACCAACCGTGACTACGATGCCGTTCGTCCACGTGCAGGTACCTGCGGGAATTTGGATTATGTCGCCTGCGACAGCGACGTGGGTAGGCCCGTTTACTACCGCGTTTACATCCGCGTAATTGCACGTCGCGGCGGTATAGGTACCAGCAATCGCTGGTATCGCGAGCAACGCCAGAAGCAGCAAATGGGCCTTCATACTGAAGACCCATTATACGCGCTACGTTACTTGTGGACGATAATCAGCTTGGCGCGGACCATCGCGTTGTGCCGGGCGATTTTGGGAAGGACTTGCTTGTCTGCCGAAGTCATGGCCACGGTTTGAAGCGTGGAGAGGAAGTTGGCCACGGCCTGAGCTACGGAAGCTACCACCGACACTATCGCGGCCCCGGTCCCCGGCGGAAGATTCGGGACAACGATCATCGCGAACTCCTGCGTGATCTTGGCCGCTTTGACTGCGGTTGAGTCCGTTGACGCCAATTCGGTCGTAGCGAATTCCACGCCGGTGGTCACTTGGCCGAGGTAGCCGGTGATTAGGGATGCGGTCCCTGGTGGAAGTGTGCCGGTACTCTGAAGAACGCTCACTGCGGCGTCGGCAGCGGTCACCACCAGGTCGAGCGTGGTTGTGACTTGGCTCTGGCTGCATCCAACCTGAAACAGCAGCGCGCCCAAGAGTGTGAATGTTAAGAAAGTTCTGATCACGCGTTTCCTCCCGCTCCATCGAAATACGTTTTCATCTGTGCCCAGTCCAGACCGTTCGGGGCCTTCGCCATCGCGGCATTGAGCGCGTCTTGAGAAATCATCGCGTACAATTCGCCGCCAGCGCTCAAGGGACAGTAGTCACCGATGGCTTCATAGGTGAACGTCCCGAGCATTCCCCACGTGGCGATGGTCACTCCTTTGGCGTTGTATCCAGCCGAAACGATCCAGTGACCGTTCTCAGGATCCGGTTCGCCCGCAACGTCCCACGTGAATCCACTGGCAGCGGGAGCCGGATTGATGTAGGGATCGGGAAGATCCAGCGCGAATCCGACGCCGCCGCCGAACAGCCAGATCGCCGAGCGAAGTTGCACTCGGTTGTTCGGATCGAGCGAAAGATAGCCCGCGATCTTGTGGCTACCATCCGGCAGCAGTCCGTTCGTTCGCCACCACTCGATGGCTACTAGTGGTTCGCACCCTTGGTCGGTGGATGGGTCGGACGGATTGAACTCGCCGCCCGACATGCCGGTGTAGTTGGCGTCCGTCTGGGCGTCGGTGAACATAGTCGGGGCGCCCGAAGCGTTCCCAGTCCACACTCCCGCGAGATGCTGGTTTCCAGCCGGAACGCAGTCCCCAAGCGTGTCGTTCAAATAAATCAGGTCAAGCGCTGGCATCGCTTTGGGTGTGAGATCCAACACAAGCGGAACGCCTGGCAGTTTCTTCGGGATGAAATCAGCGAAGCGCGCCGGAGGCGTGCCAGTAGAATGCCTCCGGCCAAGACAAACGGTTCCGAGAGTCGGATGGGGGATCGAGCGGACCATTAGCGCTTACGCTGCGACGGAGCCGGATCCCAGACGATGCCCAAGCTCGCAGCCGGAGCCGGAGGAGGAGGAACGACCGCATTGACGGTCACGGTGTCCACGCCGGAGATCGACTCGGTGGTAACACCATCGGGCTCGGTCGCGGTTGCACTGAATGTCACGGTCGCGGCATCAGTCGTCAACCCACTCGGAAGGCTCGTGGGAGCGGTGACAATGATTCGGGTGTTCGGACTGGCCGGGTCAGGCACGACGGTAAACGTCGGGTCAGAGAAAGACGCGCTGAGACCGCTCAGGGTGGCCGGCGAAGCGGCTCCAGCGGCGGTGAGTGGCGAAACGGTTCCTCCCCGGGATTCCCCGGGCTGAATAGTTACTGGCATAGATGGTTCTCCTTGGTCCCAGGTTACGGTAAGCCTAGCGGCCCTGGGTGGCGGCTGAATGTCGGCAAGGAGCAGATTGACTCCAGCGGCTATCGCTGCAAGCGTTTTTTGGTCATCCCGCTCCTGATCTTCGAGCCTCTTTACTCTGCGGTTTATTTCTTCGACAAGCTCGTAGATATCCGGCATTGGCTTCGGCTTACGATACCACAGGCGCGATAACGACTCAATGAATTTGAGGCGGACCCTCACTACGATTCATGCGGGACTATCTTGACGTGAGCCATCACTTGCGGAGTTTGGCCATCCAGATTTCCGATTACTCGAACATTCCCCAGCTTATTACCAGTTGGGACCAGGCATTCACCTTGGATCACTGCGATTTCAGGATTTGAGGAACGTATCGTCCAAGATACCGGCTCGTCCACGCGTATTCCAGCGGCGTCCGCAGCAAAGGGATGAAACGGCAACTTGCAGTTGACTGGCAATACGATAGTGGGTATGTCCAGCGCGAACAGCCTCCTGAACCATCTACGTAAGTTCATCGCGGGTTTCTCCGGTCGCGCTCAAGATCTGACTCCCAACCGTCCGATTCCTCGTTGCCCCACGCTTTGCGCTTCTGCTGGTACGGAGTCTCCGGCATGCGCGAGGTGCGGATCACGCCCCAGACGAGGAATAGCATCAGCAGAACGGCTCCGATGCAGACGGCGGTCACGTGCGGACCTCTGCTTTAGCCACTAGCGTTTTGGCAGCATTCAGCAGTTCGGGATAATCCCCGAGGCATTCATCTTGGTGGTTAATGCTCCAGCGCAAGGCGTTCAGCAGTTCGGGGGCGGATTCATGCAGAGCACAGAATGTGAAGCCGGTCTCTGATCCCCACGTGCATTTGCACCCTTTCATCCGGCCACCGCCCAGTAACCGAACAGGCACCCGGCCACGATGCAACCCGCCAGCGCCCAGTTACCGAAATTACGGAGCACGCGACGGCGCTCGGCTTTACGACGCTCGGCTTTACGAAACTCCGCTTGAAGAAACGTTGTAATGTCTTCCATGCCGAGATTCTACCCGAACAGAGATTGACTTGTCAACTCATTTGTGAAACAATTAGAAGCATGAGACTTGCGAGACTACTGAAGCACTGGAGAACAATGAGCGATTTGACGCTCCGTGAGGCGGCTAAACAAATAGGACTTTCCGCTCCGACCTTGTCGCGGGTTGAGCGCGGCCTGGCAATGGACGGCAGAACGCTGGCCGCAATTCTGCGCTGGATGACGGAGGCCGCATGAAGGGCCGCCTGGACTACGAGAAGGATGTTTTCTATCGTCTGTGGCTGTCACCGAAGAACATCAACCTCGCGCACATCAACGCGGATCATGTGGAGGCATGCCGCGTGGCCGGCCGCTCGGTGAACGACGTGGTGCAGGCGATTCTGTTCGGCGAGTCGCTGCGCGAGTTGGCGCATGTCGGTCGGTAGAGTGGTCAAGCCGGGAGTCGCGCTGTTTCAATTCGAGATTTCGAGAACTTTGCTCGGAGTTGCTCTAGAACCGTTAGTGGTGTGGGTCATTCCAGAGGACAATTGGACAGGCGACTGTGATTGCAAAACTCTGTACCGCCTAGACCCCTCCTCTTACAAAGAAGCGCTTGAGTTTTACAAAGCGCAGGGAGCATCCGGGCATTATGTCTGCCTTCACATGGGAAGGTTCATCGAGTAGTCAGTTGCCCACGCAAATATAGTGCACTACGTCCGTAACGGTGCTCGGCCCGGTGATCGTGAACGCCGTCCCTGAAACGTACCCCGCCGCGAGAACCGTCACCTCATTCGCCGCTGTCGTCGCATCGCTCACCGTGCAGTGGTAGGTGGATGCCGACGTGAACCCCGGAGACAGCCCGGTGATGGCCGCCGTGCTCGGGGTGCCGCTCGACAGAGCCACACTACCGGTCACGATCTGCGGGACGCTCAGAATAGTGTGCGAGCAGGCGATAGTCGTCCCACAAGATTGCACGGTGTTCGGTGCGTAGGCGGTCGGCTGCACCACGAGCGCGGTCGGAGGACTTCCCCAGGCGGTGAGCATGTAGGGCAGCGCGGCGACGAGTTGACCAGCCGCCACGTTTGTCAGTGTCCCGTTGATATTCCACTGGAGGGGCAGCGGTCCGATTCCCGTCACGTTCAGCGTGGGCGCCGCTCCGCTCGTCGTCTGCGGAACAAAATATATCCGCATGTTGCGCGTGTACCCGGTGAGCCCGGGCGTGACCGAGCAGGTGTACGAAGTCCCGCTCCCTGACGCGTCGATACAGGTCGCATCCGTTCCATTTTGGTCTGTGGCGCGCGACAAGGCGTAGGCGGTGTCCAGGGCGGGCGTGCAATCGTTTCGCGAGGCGCCCGCGTTGTACGAGCACGTCTGGTTGATGCCGCTCCCCGAATTGAAGTTGAGCGTGGCGCTGGCCGTCCCTGTCGAAGTCCCGCCCACCTGGACCGTCAGCGGACTTCCGCCTCCGCCGCCTCCCATGCTGCACGGAAATCCAGCATCGATTATCGAGGGCGCCGGGGTGGTCGAATATTCGAGGCAGTGGCCGACCGTGAAAGCGCCGTTCAGGAGCGGCGCGATGATGAAATCCGTCCCTGCGATCCCCAGCCGGTAGGCGTTCGCGGTCGTGTCGTAGCCGATCATGCCGCTGTTGGTAGGAGCATACCCTGGCCCGCTCGGGATCGTCAGGAAGCTGGCCGCGGCGAAGTTCTGGCCACCCGTCGAGTACGTGTTGGCCTGATTGTTGTAGACGATCGTGCCTGGTAGATCCGTGGCGCCCAGCGAGCACGGTCCGAAAGTGGTGGCCGACCCGCACGTTCCGATGACCTGGTTCGAGGCCTGCCCGGTCGCCACAACAATCGAAATTGCCGGCGTCGTGGTGTTTGTCGCCACGGAAGCGGTCAGCCAAGCGGGAATTGTGGGAAATGTTACGCGTGTTACAGTTCCTGGTCCTCCACCGCCACCTCCGCCCGACCCGCCGGCCGCCGCCACGTCCCCCAGCGTGTAGGGGGTGGGAATTCCCCCCTGGTCAAACGTGATGTCGACGTGATCGGTGTCCATGGCCGGGTAGAAGAACCAGTAACCATTCCCCGGCGTGAGGGTGAAAGGGTTCGCCAGTGGCGTCATCATGTTGTCGGCGTAGATAGTTTCTTTGGTGATGGTTCCCGCCTGGAACACGGTCACCCTACACGCCGGGTAGCTCGCCTGGACCAGCGTCGTGGGCGAAGACAGCACCCCGCCGACGTTGATCTGCTGGGCACCCTGCTCGCACCAGCCCGAGATGCGGAGTGTCTGCGCGAACGCGGGGCCAGCGCACAGCCAGAACAAAAAGATGAGCCATCTCTTCATGGATGAATTATACGCTTGACACGCAATGGGGAACGTGGCATAAACTGTGGGTGTCCAGCTTGCAACTGGATAGCAACACATCTGAGACGGCGGGACGGTAGGTCAAGGTCCCGGCCCGCCTTCAGACCTTGACGATGAAACCAATTCTACATCCCGACAAACCGCTCACGGACGGCCAAATAATCAGGCTCGCCCAAGCACGCGTGTTCGCCGTTTTGACCCAGGAATGGAAGACCGTCCGCGAGATAGCATCGGAATTGTCGATGCCAAAATATCAGACAGCCCGAGCTCTTCAATCCTTGGAAATACACGGAGAGGTCGACTGGAAATGCTCTCCCAAGTCGAGCTACCGCCGAAAGCTTAAGGGGAGATGAGCGAAAACACACCCAAACTCGACATTGAAGCCGCCTACGCTGAAGCGATGCGCGGAAAAGATGACCCCAAACGAGGATTCATAACTATCCCCGACATTGGCTTTGTTCAACTCGGCCCGCATGAAATGCTGGTCGACGACAAGCCTGCGACCAAAGAGCAGCGTGAAGCGGTCGACAAGTGGCTCACGCAGTACGCCTGCGCGGTCGGAACCGGATGGATGAGGCCACAGTTTGACCCGCGACCCTACGCCGCCGAACATCCGATGGATCTCGAGGTCGAAGACATCACCCCGCGCTCCACCGATGACGATCCTGAGAACGTTGTGGACATCCTTAGGGATCGCATGCGGCGAGCGCTGGCCGGAGAAGATATCGGCCCTACGAGCGGTTTGACGTACGGACAGGCAGTGCCTCCCAAGACTGAGGAGGAAGCTACTCGCGAAATTGCTGTGCTTAATTTCAACCGTGGTGTCGCCCAGGAACGCGAGCGGTGCGCCCGGCTGGTCGAAGCATTGCGCGAACAGTTTGATCCCGCCAACGATTGGGGTTTCGCCATGGTAGAGGAGATCGCCGCGCGCATCAGGAGCGGCGAATGAAACCGCTCGCTATTGATCTCTTCTGCGGGCTGGGCGGGTGGACCGAAGGCTTTCTCGCCGAGGGCTACGATGTGGTCGGCTTCGACATCGAGCGCCGACCGTATCCAGCACAGCTCGTGCTTCAGGACGTGTTGACGTTGCACGGCTCGCAGTTCCGCAACGCAGCGGTGATCGTGGCAAGCCCGCCATGCCAAGCGTACAGCTACCGGGCGATGCCGTGGAAGCGCGCCAAGGCGTTGCCTCCGCCGAGCGACGAACTATTCGAGGCGTGCTTTCGTATTCAGAGAGAGGCGATTGAGGCCACAGCACAAAATTGCTGGGATTGCTTCCCTGTCGTTAACCGTCTAGATTGCCATTCCTGCGGCGGTCGTGGCTGGTTAACGCGGTACATTCCGCTGGTGATCGAGAATGTGTGCGGAGCGCAGAAGTGGGTGGGACGTGCGAAGTGGCACTTTGGCAGTTTCTATCTGTGGGGTGACGTGCCGGCGTTGATGCCTCAGACCATGCACAAGAAACTGGGAGGTGCAGACACTCATCTGTGGGAAAAGACCGGCAAGCACGTTGGAAATTGGTCAACTCTCGCGCTCAGGGGTGTCAAGCAGGTAGGGAGCGGCGAGCATTGGTTTGACAACGGACTGTGCGGCTTATCGTCAAAGGGATTCGATAGAAAAGCCGCATCAGCCCAGATAGCCAAGATCCCTTTCCCGCTGGCGGCGCACATCGCGCGCGTGTTCAAACCGGAGGCCTCTGCGTGAAACCTCCCGTCCACGTCGTCATCCTCGCCGGCTCCTTCCGCGGCCACACCGCGCTCCTCCTCTCCCGATCGGACGGCGGCGCATCGCTCCACCTGCCCGGGTTCATCGTCAACCTGCCCGAGGGCTGGTTTGAGGAGCTGGCCTGGTGAAAAAGCGACGGCCGCCACAAAAATTCCACGGCGGTCCCGTTTCAAAAATCGAGCGTAGAGAACCAAGGCGCGGACTCCGACAATCTGACCCACAACCCCACGGACCAGTCAAAGTCATCCTCAAAAACGGCGTCCCGACCGGATACAAATCAAAAGTAGCGCGCGCCATCCTGCGTGCCGTCGCAGAAGAGAACGAAAACCAAAGACACGACCTCCAGGAGGAGGGTGATTACACCGCCCCTGGCTCTCTCGCGCCGAGCGCCGAGCGCTCGCCAAACCAACCCCCTTACGCCCCTCGCCCAGACCTCAACGCGTCGGACCACGTAGGAAACACACCCGCTTCCTTCACGACAGAGCCGGAATACACCGGAAACTCGTGGACGCAAGCGCAGGGGAACTCGACCTCGTAAGCGGACCCACCGGCGCACCAGCGTACCGGCCGCTGTTCTACGGGGGATTATAGGGGGTTAAGTGTGCTCACCCTCCGAATTCAGTGACCGACAGCCTCGCAAAACGCGCACCCCAAACCCCAGAAAATTCAGGGTCCCAAAAAAAATAAACGTACACCCGCACCGTAAGAGTAAACCCACGAGTCGTTCGACCCTTGGACAATTCAGGACGCGTGACACCGGACAGCCGGCGGACAGCCAGGCCGCGGCGCAAGCGATCAGCCCTGGCGCACGCTCCCCACGCGGGAGGATACCCAGCATCCCCTCGCGCACCGAACGCACACGCGAACCCGCAACGGCCCTGGCGTGGGTGATACAGACGGACTGCGACAATACTGCGACAAACGAGCGGCGACAAGCTGATTACAACGTTACAACGCAACACGTCAAACTATTTCTGTGGATAGTGCTTGACAGATGCCGAGCGATGTGAGAATATCGTGTTGCGATGACGAACGCACAACAGAGAAAAGGAGACAACGCGATGAATAACGAGAATCTAACGAGAATCCGACAAAACCGAGACGGTGAGCACGGGGCGCGCATCCTGGGAAACTCCGTGCCAGAAGTTCGAAGGGCATGAATAGCCATGACTGAGCGGGATTACGTGACATGCAAAGGGCACCTTGCCACTTGGCTGGGTGGCCGGGCTCAGAGTTTATACGAAGGTGCCGAGACGCCGTTCTCCATTCGCGTGCAGATGGAGGCAGTAAAAAGCTTCGAGAGGTCCAAATCGTTGGAGATAGCGCGTGCTGCGCTGTCGTACATCGCCGATCATCCCGGCTGGATGTGTTACGCCCATACTGGGGACGAACACGAGGGAGATTGCGCGGTCGCTACTGCGCGTAAGGCTCTGGCAGAATTGGGGGCCGCATGACGCGCTCCTTCTGGTGGCGACCGCTCAAAGAAATCATCAATCCACGCGCAACGGTAGCGCAAGGCTTTTGGCTGATGTTTTTCGTTGCTCTCGCCGGATTCGTAACTGGGGTCGTCGTGGGGAGCTGCAAATGACGCGCGCCTTCGCGTATTGTCGCTGCTCGGGCCGGGCGCAGATCGAGGGCGACTCGTTTCCCCGGCAGCACACGGCGATCGAGGCCTACGCGGCGGTGAACGGGATAAAGATCGTGCGGTGGTTCGAGGAGCAAGGGGTGAGCGGGAAGACCGAGTGGGATAACCGGCCGGCTTGGGTAGAGATGGTCGGGGCACTCGATGGCGTGCGGATGATTATCGTGGAGCGTTTGGATCGCCTGGCTCGAGATCTGGGGGTGCAGGAGTGGATTGTGCGCGAGCTGCAGAAGCGTGGAGTCACGCTCGTTTCGACCGCGGAGCCGGATTTGGGGAGTGAGGATCCGACGCGGATCTTGTTTCGACAGATCATGGGAGCGATCGCGCAGTTCGATAAAACCATGATTGTGTGTAAGTTACGAGCGGCTCGCGATCGCATTCGGAAGAAAACCGGAAAGTGCGAGGGGCGCAAGGTGTTCGGGTCGCATCCGGATTTCCCGCACGAGCCGGAGGTTTTGGCGTTGATTATGCAGTGGCACGGGGACGGCGGGACGTTTAACGAGATCGCGGGTCGGCTGAACGAGGCGCGGGTGTCGACGCGGGATAGCGGGCGGTGGTTCGGCGCCACCGTGAGCAGAATTGTGAAGAGGGAGCTGGCGAAAGAGCGATGAACTACAAGCAGCAGTCAATGGAACGCGCAGAGAAAGCTATCCGAGAAATCGGGTACGTGGTCGTTCAATGGAAGTCTGGAGCCTTGCGTGGCGAGGTGTGCAATCTCTGGGAAGCTCCCGATGGTTCCTTATTTTCTCTTCCTCAGCCATTGGTGGTGCTCTGCGAAACCGATCAATCTGATCGCGATCTGTACGAGAAAGTCACTGGTGCGGCACGCGATTTCTTGTCCCAAGGGCGCCGCTATTACCGGTTCATGACGGATTAGAGCTTGAATCGACGGCCGTTCGCTGTTAAACTGACATGGTTTCGCGTATACTAAAGGCGTTCGGGGCGAAAACGTCACCTCTGATCCAGGATGGCGCCGAGCGCGGAGCGGGGCTGGAACCACAAGCCCGGCCCTCTCCAGAAAGCTTGTGGCGTGATCCCTCGCGGCGCAGTTCATCTTTTCCGATTAATCCACAGACTTATCCACAAGGGCAGGCTCGGCCTGTGCAACGCCGGCCAGTCATGGATGTCCCGGGAGATCGCAAAGCGTATTCGGGCATCTGTGCGATCCGTAAAACGATGGCTAGCGTGGCTCGTTTCCCAAGGATACGTCGAAGTGATCCGGCGTCCGAACCAGACCAGCATGTACCGAATTATTAAGGATTTGGCCCCACCAATGGCCCCACCAATGGCCCCACCCTTAAAGGAAGAACCTTCGGAAGAACCAAGGGTGAACAAGCCAGCTCGCAAGCCGATGCAAGTGGCGATGCCGGCCGAACACATCACGCTCGCGAGTGGTCGACGTATTCTCAATCCTGTTTGGACGCGTGTTAGGGACGCCATTCGTCAGGCGTACCAGTCCGGGAGGGTTCAGAACGCGCGCAACCGCGACGCTTACTTGGCCGCGATCATTCGCGCAGAATCGAGGACAGCATGACTCGCGCTCAAGAAATACTTGCGAGCCGATTGCTTGATGAGGCCGCGAGGCAGTTTCACGAGCACGGCTGCAATGACATGGATCCTGAGTACTTCGAGGATATTGAGCATGAAGAGATTCAACAATTGGTGGCTGACTACAATGACTGGAGAAGGTCAGGTTGTAACGGCGAAGACTGGGACGACGCCAACATCGCGAACATCGGAGACGATGAGTGGATGGCGTACCTAGCGGATAGAATAGCGTGAAATGAGCTTGCTATTCAGCCGCGGTTCACATCTCTCCGACGTTCCGCCAGACTTCCGCGGCGTTCCGCTGCACGAGTGGCAGATGGCGCAGATCACCGAGCAGGCGAACTCTCGCGAGGTCCGCGCGTTCTGGAGACAGTTCGAGGTTAACGGGCGACCGCCGATTGAGGTGGACGCAAAGACCGGGCGCGACAAGAAAGTCATGTCGCCGAAAGATCTGTACGGCATGAAAGGGGTGCGCGGGTGAAACCGTACTACGAGCACGCGGGAATAACAATCTATCACGGCGATTGCCGAGAAGTGTTGCCAGAACTGCCAACGATTGATCTTGTCTTGACAGATCCGCCTTACGGGATCTCTCACAAGACTTCCCATGGAGCATCCTGGGAGGGAACGATGATTCAGGGCGACTCCGATTGTTCGACACGCGATGAGGTTCTGTGCTTCTTTGCGGGAATCTCCTGGGCCTGTTTTGGAATAAGTTGGAAGCGCCCCGCTCCAATGGGAACACGTGGCGTCCTGATTTGGGACAAAGGACCGGCGCATGGCGCTGGCGACTTGAAATTTCCCTGGAAACCGTCATGGGAAGAGATTTATATCAGCGGGGACGGTTGGCATGGATTCCGTGATGAGGGCGTACTGAGGTTCAGGCCTGTTCCTAGTTGGGAGAGCGGACCAGCGCACAACGGTGCCGGAAGACAACATCCACACGAAAAACCAGTAGCGCTTCTGTCGCATTTGCTTTCCAAGCATTTAGGTGATCTAGTTTGCGATCCATTTGCAGGCAGCGGAACTACACTCTGGGCTGCTAAACGCAATGGCCGTCGGGCCATAGGTATCGAGATCGAGGAACGCTATTGCGAGATCGCGGCCAAGCGGCTGTCGCAGGAAGTTCTGGAGTTCGCATGACCGAGCCGCTGGACGAACTGGACGCGATGATCGCGCAAGGCTGGGGCGACGTGGATCGCGACAAGATTCCGGACGACTGGCGCACCAGGCGTGGGCCCTGCCGAGTGGAGATGGGCAGCAAGCAGCGCGCGAAGATGGGCGGTGCCAAGCCCGGGCCGAAACCACGCGAGGTGCGCGATCGGTTGCACGCCGAAGCGATGGAGCGCAATTTAGGGAGACAGCGCCGCTTGGCAGACGCGCGGTTGGGACGAAAATAGTATTTGACAAACCGTTTGACACGGTCTAGCATAGGTAGTCAATGGCGAATGAAGACAACAGCGAAGGAACAGTCCAGTTGGCATTCCGGGCGCCGCGACAACTAGCGGCGCAGTTGCACGAGCGGGCCAAAATTGAGCAACGCACGCTTTCGAACGTGATCATCCGGCTGCTAACGAAAGTCCTGGGGAAGAAAACCAAATGAACCAAGCGAACGAAGTGGTTTCTGGAACACAGAAGACGCAGGCCGAACTCGAGAAGTACGGCAACTTCGCTTTGTGGAGCGAGCGTGATCTGCACGTAGGATGCGTGATTGGGGATCACTGGATTCCTGGAGATGAAGAGCATGGTAAATGCGTGATCGTCGCAAAGACGACTCGTGAGGAATACGTCAAGAGAAAAACGGAATTCGGGGCAAATCCTCTCCGGCTGATCGTACATACTTCGGCGGAATACTGGTTGGCGGTGGCGGAATGAGCGACAAGCAACTCTCGATCATCGACGCCCCGCAACTCCCCGAGCGCATGACCGTGCTGGAAGTTTTCGCCGGCCTCGCGCGTGATCTGTCTATCCCACTGGAGCGCATCAAGGGCCTGATGGACATGCAGGAGCAGGCCGAGCGGCGCGATGCAGAGAAGCAGTTCATCGCCGCGTTCTCTCGCATGAAGTTCCCGCCGATCAAGAAAACCTCGAAGGCGCACAACTCTAAGTACGCCTCGTTCGATGACATCCAGGAAATCATAAATCCGATTCTGGACAGAGAAGGCTTCACTCTGACGTTTACTTCGGGCGACGTGACTCCGCAGGGCATACCGATCCACGGATTGCTGTCTCACGTCGCGGGCCACTCGCGCGGAGCTGTACTGTACCTGCCGCGCGACAAATCTGGTTCGATGAACGAGATTCAGGGCACCGGAAGCACGACTTCGTACGGCCAGCGCTACGTTGCGAAGATGATGCTCAACCTACGCTTCATCGGTGATGACGATGACGCGGATTCGATCAGTGCGATCAGTGAGGACCAAGTCCGCAACATCGAGTGCCTGATGGACGAATGCAAGCTTTCTCCGACCGCCCGCTCAAAGTTCATGGAGATGATGGGCTGCAAGGTGCTGTCGGACATCCAGCAGGGCGCGTACAAAGTGGCAATCAATTTTCTCGTGGCCAAGCGACGCGCGGTGGAGGAAGCGAAGTAATGCCCTACCATTCAACGCCCTGCATCACCGGAAAGCACTCGCAGTGCCAAGATCTAGTTCCATGAGCACGGCTGTAACGACATGGACCCCGAGTATTTCGAGGACTTAACGGAAGAGGACCTCGCCGAACTGGAAGCTGGTTACAACGCTCGGAACTTGGGTGAAACTGGCGAGACGTGTGGCGATCCGACAGAGGAACGGACGCCGCTCCGCAACATAGGTGACGACATGTGGATGGCGTACCTTGCCGCCGTCGTGGGGAGGAAGTCATGAAGACGCCTCCCGAACTGGACCGGATAACAGACGCCGTCCTCGCGTATCGCCCGAAGGATAAGCAGCCAAAGGGACGGAAGAAAAAGAGAAAACCAAATTCCAAAAAAGGCTAGAGAGAGCTTGATATGCAATGCAATGAGATTCACGTTTTTAAAGGGCCATGCCAACTATGGTACGGGCACGAAGGAGACCATCAGTGGAAGAATCCACAAGCCGAAGGCCCTGCGAGGCTGTTCGATGGCCGAATCCGCCAACCTGACGGAACTTATTCCAAACCCGAGCAACCATGGGACTAAAGTATATAATTCCCATAAAAATGATCACTATCAACATAAATGGGGTGAAGTGACTATGCCTCGGACGGCGGCGCTTCGGTTTTGCGTGGGAGGCAACCAGTTGTACTGTCCGATAAAAACTTACCACAAAGAAACCGACATCGAGATCGACGCGAGGCAAGCCGAGTGAGTACCGTTTTTTTTGATCTTGAGACGGGCGGACTGTTGGCCACGAGTCCAGATATTCAACTCGCTGCCGTGGCTGTAGACGACCAGTGGAACGAATTGGGCACATTCGAAAAAAAGATTCAGTTTGATGAGAGCCAAGCCGACCCAGAGGCTCTGAAGTTGAATCACTACGACCCCGAAGTGTGGAAGCGGGATGGGGTCGCGGAGATTATCGCGGTTGCCTCGTTCTCCAGATTCTTGGAGTCGTACAAGTCGATTGAACTCATCAGCAAAAGAACCGGGCGTCCGTATTCTGTAGCGCGGCTCGCTGGGCACAACGCAGCCGCTTTCGATGGGCCCCGCATCCAGGCGATGTTCTCGCGTCACGGTCAATTCTTGGGGGCTCATCCGCAGGTGATGTGCTCGCTACAGCGGGCATTGTGGTACGCCAGAGAGACCGGAACTAATTTCAAAAGCTTGAAGCTTTCGGAGTTGTGCAAACATTTTGGAATTGAACTGCAAGACGCGCATGATGCTCTGGCCGACGTTCGCGGATCTATCGCAATAGCAAAAGCGATGGGAGTTCGCGCGTGATCTTCCACGATGTTGAACCTCGCTCCCAGGAGTGGTACGCGCTCAGGCTGGGAATCCCGACCTCGTCTGAATTTCACCGTGTGATCACCCCAAAAAAACTGCAACTTTCAAGTCAGGCACCTGGCTACATGTATCGGCTGCTGGCAGAGTACATCACCGGCGAGCAGGTGGAGAACTACCAGAGCGAGTACATGGTGCGTGGCCAGGAGTTGGAGGACAAGGCTATACTCGCCTACGAAATCATGACTGGTTTCGAGACGACGCCCGGGGGATTCATTACGACTGATGACGGGCTGATCGGGTGTTCTCCTGATCGCCTGATCGGCGAGGTAGGGGATCTCGAGATCAAGTGCCCGCTCATCCAAACGCAGGTCGAATACGCTTTGACGGGAACGGTTGGAGACGACTACATGGCGCAACTCCAAGGGCGCATGCTGATCACCGATCGCAAGTGGGTGGACATTTTCTCGTACCACCCGCGGTTATCGATCCAGCCGCTGCGCGTGCACCGCGACGAGAAATTTATAGAGGCACTAAAAACCGTTCTGTCGGCGTTCGTTGGCACGATGCTGCTGGCGCGAGAACAGCTAGAAACCCGCTTCGGTCCGTTCACGCGACCGGAGCCACGCGCGGCGCAGGAGATGGGTGATTTCGGCGTGAGCGATGCGGACGTGGAGATGATTCTCGAAGCGCAGCGGAAGGGAGAGAAATGGTAATCAATTTCAGCGGGGCCGTTCTCAGAAAATTAGAGCGTGACTCGAAGGGTGGAAAGCTACACTTTTCGTCTGACCTCACCACTTCGGTGTCGAAGGCCATGAAGTGGGAGGACCTTCCCGACAGTTGCACCGGAAGCAAGATGGAGGGGTCGATCACTGCGGGATCTATCAATCTCACTCCCAAACAGAAGGATCTTTTCTCCGACAAGGAACTATCGGCCGATTTCCAGACTCTAGCGCATTTTGAAATCGTTCGCCTTGAGTTGGAAAAATCAAAAGGCAAAGGCTTCCGTCGCGAGTTGCGCTTTCAGGTTGTTTTCGTGGCTCCCGACGTATGCGGGTTCGCTGAGTCTTGGTTGATGAGTGTGGGCGCTGGAAAGGCTTCCATGCGGGTCAACGGGACGCTGGTGGAAAAATCCGAGCAGGAATCGGAAGACGGCAAAGTTGTGGAGATCGGCGAGTGAACGTGAGCTTCACCGTCCACGGCACACCGCAGCGGAAGGGCCAGTCGTGGTAGTTACAGGCGTTATTGGCATTGATCCGGGGCCAGAAAGATCCGCGTATGTGTTCTGGGATGGGGAACGTATCGGTTCATTTGGGGAACTAGGAAACGATGCCATGCTCGCTCATCTGCAGCAGACACTAGGGGCTGTCTGCGCTATCGAGCAGATCCGTGGATTTGGAGTTCTAGCCAGCGACAAACTTTTTGACACCTGCCACTGGACCGGAAGATTCCTTCAGCAGTTCGGAGATCACCGGACGTTCATGATCCCGCGTAAGGTCGCGGCTGCGCATGTCTGCGGGCATGGAGGAATCAGCAAAGATTCGTTCGTTCGAGAGGCGTTGATAGCGCGGTTTGGCGGTAAGGATACGGCAATTGGGAGCAAGCGATCGCCCGGACCACTGTACGGTATCAGCGGCCACCTCTGGCCAGCTCTAGCGGTAGCGATCACCTACTGGGAAACGCGGCGAGCCGACAAGAACGGAGTTGACGAGCGTGGCTGAAATCGAAATCCTTGGTTCCCACATGGCGACAATAACGCGTCTGCTGGAAGAACGCAAGCACATCCCGGGAGACATCTGCGAGTTCGGCGTCTATGCCGGGGCCACTACGGTGCAACTGGCTCAGTTGAACCGATTCGTTTGGGCGTTCGATACGTTCCAGGGAATCCCAGCGGAGGATTACATCGAGGGGCTGGATATCGATGCTCCGGGAAAGTTCAAGCCGCAAGCGGAGATCTTCGAAGTGCTGAGTGGCTACCCCAACGTCATGCCGGTCGTCGGCCGCTTCGAAGAAACCTTGCGAGACATCAAGAATGCCCGCGTGGTCCTGGCGTACTTGGATTGCGACCTGTACCTGTCTGCGAAGTGTGCGCTGGATTGGCTGTCCCACCATTTGGTGAACGGTGGCGTCGTTGTCTTGGACGATTACGAGACGCATCCGGGAATTCAGCGGGCGGTTGACGGCTTCATGTCGACTCACATCGGATGCACTCCGCAAGCTCTGTTCGACGGATCGGAAGTTATCTACTGGGGGAGCATATGATAGTGGAATCTTTGGAGCCTCGAATAATCGGCAGCGTCGTAGATCTGCCTGAATTTGAATACGGATCCAACCAGAGGACTATCCCCGCAAGAGTGAAGCGCGTGGCAACGGAGCAAGAATATATCGACGATTGCCTTGCTGACCCTCGGTTACCCGAAGACTCTCGCAGATTTATGGTCGTAAAAAACGAGCCTAATCGTTGGTGGTACGAGGTGGAAGTAGATTGAGCTCAAAGGCACTTCAGCACCTCGCCGCGTTCGAGCCGCGCAAGGCGCTTCCAATCCTTCGCCGCGAAGCCGATAAGTCGCCCACATACGGAGCGCTGGTCAACTACGCCGCGGCGCAACGCGGGGTGGGGCGGATCCTCGAAGCGAAGGAAACGCTTCATCGGGCGATGTCGCTGGATCTGTCGCGCCCAGAAGCGTGGTCCAACCTCGGGCAGATCTCCGAGGACCTAGGAGAGTTTGATAAGGCGCCGCCATACTTTCAGCGTGCGCTAGAGTGCATCGAAAAATCAGGCGTTCCGGTTTCCTCTGCAGGGGAACCGCTGCTGGGCTTCGCATACTCCTTGATGCGATTGGGGCAGTTTCAATTCGTCTGGCCCATCTGGGAAGCTGCCCGTTTGAACAAGACTTGGACGCCGTTTCAGGGATTGCACGCGTGGAAGGGAGAGCCGGACGCTCGGTTGCTCGTGCTGCCGGAGGGTGGGTTCGGCGATGGGTTCAACTTTTTGCGGTGGATCGAGTGGTTGCCTGCCGCACAGATTACGATTCTGGTGTGGGATAGCATGTTCGAATATACCAGCCATGTTTTCAGGAGGAGGTTGTCTACCGGTGACACGCTCCCTAGAGTTCTACCGATTTCACATAAGTTCAAGTACGACGAACTCGCCCAGTACACGCACTGCACTCCATACCTTTCTCTGATGGTCCACAGCATGAAGACGTGGGCCGACATCCCGCCTCCTCTCGACTGGGAACCGCGCGGCCGGCTCGTGGCGCCGCCCAATGATTGGATCGGTTTCTGCTGGCGGGCCGAAGAGAACGGAGTCATGCGCCAGATCCGCTCGCTGGACAGGCTCACCGCTAGCCGGGTGGGCAAACACCTCGCGGCCAACTGCGAGCGCGTCGTCGGGCTAGTCCCATCGGGAAAGCACATGCACCGGGAGGGCGTCTCCCAAGCTCCCCGCGGAGTGACGCAAGACGACTCGCTGCTCGTGGACTGGGAGCACACCGCGCTCACCATGTTGAAGTGCCGACTGATCGTGACCGTCGATACTGCTATTGCGCACTTGGCAGCGAGCCTGGGAATCCCGACGCTGATCCTACTGCCGCTGCGGTCCGACTGGAAATTCGGGCTTCCACCCGCCACCACGACCGCGTTCTACGGGCGCAACGTGAAGCTATACCGGAGCCTCAGCCCGACAGATTGGGATGTGGCCGAGATCTGCAAAGCTATTGACGGGATGTGATGTTGCTACGATTGCGGTGTGGATCTTCGGGTTGCAAAGCGCGATTGGGCTTATACCGTAGCCCGTCCAGGGGTTCTCAGACGCCAGTTGAAGGGGAAAGGCATTGTTGATGTGCCGATGTTAGCGAGCGAAAAGGCCAAAATGTTCTCAAACGAGTTCCGCGAGATCGTCGCGGAGTGGCCTTCCGAGCGGATCGCGGGGCTGGAAGAAAAGGTCAAGTTGCCGCGATCGCGAGTAGTCGCGCTGCTCGGGATCGGTATGTCGGCCTTCGGGTCACTGTGCAAGGGGGCGTTCACTCCGGGTCCGGCGCTGTGTCGGCGCATGGCTCAACTGGAGGACATGGCAGAGCGTGGCGAGTTGCACGCGACGTACATCCCGGATAAGACGGACATGCAGCGGAGGATGTGCCTGTTCCGCGCTTGGTTCTTCGAACAACCTCCGCGCAAGGATTTCCCGCTCGTGACGGTCGCAATCAAAGTGCGCTGGAGCAAGTCCCGCTACCACGAGGTCACGATTCCCGTTGAGCACCTGCCCGCACTTCGTTTGACCCGCTGGGAAGGCCTGCTGCAAGTCGTCAAGGCTGTGACGATGGCTGTGCGCGGTTTGGCGCGCGGCAACGCGCGGCTACTTTGGAAGGAAATTGACAACGAGTACTGGACCCGCTACGCACGCGAAACGCTGCCGGGAATTGTGGAGGAGCGCGCCAAGGCCGCGGAGAACTTGAGGAGAAAGCGGTGAGGAAAGCAGAGGAATTGAGCAATCCCAACAGTTGCATTAACCGCGCATATTCCACGGAGATGACTTTTGTTCTGCTGGCGCGCGATGTAGCGGCTCCCGGGACCATCCGTGAATGGTGCAGACTTCGCTGTCTACACGGCAAGAACATTCCAAGCGACGATCAAATTAAAGAGGCGCTGGCCTGTGCAGACGCGATGGAATCGGATCGAAAGGTCTTTGAAATAACAAGGAGTAACACTTGAGTTTCGAAACAAAGAAGGTATACCGGGCCGTGGACGGTAACGAGATCAAAAAGATCATGTCACAGCGCGTGCTCGCTTGCATGATGGAGGACAATGCGCTAAACATGGCACGCGCGTTCCCGCTGATTCGCTATCAGGTGTCTGTGAAGCTCACGCCCTACCACGCGGCCGGCGCAGGTGAACCGAAACCTGATCCGGACATCACGTACGAGATCGACGGCGCGGTGTACTGCCCAGTGATGGAGCAAGCGGTTGAGTTGGTCGAGAATTCACCCTTGTACGGGCGCGAGGCGGATCCCCAGGACCTTAGGCGACTGGCCGAACAAGGCACCGTGGAGACGATGCGCACCCCAACCGGCGAGCTGGTAGACGTTCGTACGAAGCCGGGGAGCCGAACAGAACCGGCTGTGGAGCCGCCCGCCGTGGTGATCGCTGAACCGCAAGCGTGGGCGGATGGCAAGGCACCAGGAGCGGTCATCGAATCTACAGAGGAAACCGAGCGCGCGGAGGCCCAGCGCTGGCAGCAGAGCAAGACCGATGAGGCGGTTGACTTGGCGACCGAGAAGCGGGATCCGACCATTGCTCCCGGGAGGGTTTCGGTCATCAAGAGTGTGTTACAAGGCGGAGGTTCCGATCACGGCCACCACAAAAAACGATGACTCTCCTTGAACTGCACGCCGACAATCGCGAGTTGATCATCGAGTTGCACGATTGCCGGATCGCGCTGGAGTCCATCGCGCAATCGCTCCTGCGCCTCACGGAGATCCCCGCAGCGCCCTCCGGTCCAGAAAAACCGCTCGGTCCCGAGGCAGTGTCAAGTTACGCGAACGCGCTGCTGGAGATGGAAGGCGAGGAGTCGGACGTGCTGCGCGCCCGCTTGCGAGCAATGGGGTTCACCGACGAGCAGATCGAGCGGGAGATCGTGGCAATGTTCACGGCGGGGAACAGCGGAGAGGAGAGCACCGAATGAGAGGGGAATTATATACTTGACTACCTTATTGACAAATCCCGAAGAAGGAGAAACATCATGATGAGATTGCAACTTGAAGTAACTAAAGTGGACCACGCTAACCATCGCGTGCATACCAAAGCAGTCACACCAGCGCCGGTCTATCAACTCTCAAAAAGAGCGGTTGAGACGTTCGAGATCGGGCAAATCCTGGAAGCCATTGTTCAACTTCCATTTCAGGACCCGATTAATGAAAGTTGTGAAATTGGACTTGGCGTTGACTTCTGGGATTCCTCCTTGCCACGCTGTTGGAACCCCGTCTCAAATCCTCCACCGCTTGGGCAGCCGGTCGAAGTAGCGCTATTTTCGGATGGGAAACCTTGTCTTCCTCCGCACCGTTTCACCGCTTGGGTGGTGCGGCCTGCTAAGCCTCGATTCCCTGCAACGCCATATGGTCTTTCTTGGTATCGCGAGAGTAACGTAGAAGCTAAGGAGGTCACGGATGGCTGGTGCTGGTTCGGTCCGAAAGGACCGTGGCATTATCCGGTCTACAATCAGGACGCATACGAAACTAAACAACTTCGCGGTGTTTGGTACAAGAGAATGCCTGGGCGTGAGTGGGAATCGCTCGATTACGAAATACACGAAGCTCAACACAAGGCCCGCAGTGACGGCCAGCCTCACGTTATCCAGCACTACGGCTACGTGAGCAACGATGGCGAATTCATCCCGTACAAACGCGTAGCGGAGTGCAGTAGCACAGTTTGAAATGGAGCGCCTGCGAAGGTAGTCAAGTATATAATTTCCAATGAGAGGATCCTACGGCATTCTCGGCAGTGCTGCTAAAATCGATGATTTTTGCGATAGATTGCTAACGACTCTCAACCAAATCGCCAGACAAAATCCCTACGCCAATAATCGGACACTCGGGGTAGCCTTTGAATACGCCAAGGGTATTCACAAAGAGATCTACCAGATAAGGGATTGCTGCGAAAATGCGTTGTCAAATCTCGGCGGCATCGAATCTCCGGACATCGTGGATATCACACATAGCGGCACACCGGGCGAAGCTGACACGACCTGCAGTACCACGCCTGCGAGTCTACCGGAACGAACGCCCCTTGCTCTATCGCCTGGAGAGCAGCCTTCACTCTCGACTCAGCAGCAGCGAGCATCCCACCCTCAAACTCCACCGTCTGACGAACGTAAGCGAGTTCCTTAGCCTCGATCAGGTAATCGACCGTGGCTTCGCTGGGCGGCGTACCGTCCATCTGTTCCAAAGCCAGCGCTTGGATAGCCAGCGACAGGTCGCGCGAAGCCTCGCCTTCCTCTGGGCGCCGGGCCCGAACCTTCGTCGCACGTGTGCCGGTCGGCTCCTCAATCTCGATGATGCCGGTAACCGAGTGCTCGCCGATGACCAACTCGAAGGGCCGGGAGAGCGCCGCTGGTTGGATCTTCGGCGCCACGACCGCCCGGTGCATCAGGTACACCCGCTGGGCACTGAGCATCACGGTTTCAAAGATGCGCCGGTTCCCGGCCGCGGCCTCGGCGTCCGTCAGGTAGACATCGCCCGCCAGATGGGCACGCACGGCGGATTCCAGCCCCCTGCGCGCGTCCGGCGTTGCGAGCAGCGCTCCGGTGTCCATCTTGGACTGGAGGTCCGCTTGGATGGCCCGGCGCACGGCACGGCTGACGCATTGGCGCGTGGTGGGAGGCAGCGGTACGCCCTCGGAGGCCAGGCGGTACAGTTCTCCGCATCGGTAGAACCGGGCGAGAGCGGAGGCGGTGATTGTCACTGCGACGGTCTTGTAGTGATCCCGGTCAACCTAGCTGCCAGATTAGCCGCCGCTTCACCATTGCCGGAAACAATCAAATCGGCGATCTTTGACTTGGAAATGGCTGACACCGTGCGCCAAGCGGTACTTTGCATAGCTAGACCGCCCAATGCTGCCGCGCTCGCTGTACCCCAGACGTCGCTACCTTCCCGGTGGGCTTCGCCGCCACCGAGCGCCGCACCCATCAGGAATCGTGCCGCAAAGCCGGTGTTGCGCGCGAAGTGCAGCTTTCCGATGTCGCTTCGCACGTTCCGCTGCATCAGTTCCGCGACCGAGCGGAACAAGTGATATTCATTGTTCAATGCGGCAACAGTCGCGTGCTGGCTATTCAACTGACCGCGAATCGCGTCCGCTGTAGCCTTCCTGACCCAAGCTCCCGCTTGGGCTGATTGGTCGGCAGTCAAACCGTTTGAGTAGACATACTTATCGAGGGCCTTGCGAACCTCCTGCACAGTCGAGGGAGAAGCGTCTCCGAGGTACGGGCCGAGAGAATCCTGAATGTACTTCATTTTCTCGAGGCCGGCATTGAACACCGCCTCGTCTTTGATCGTTCCGGCCTTCGTGAAGGCGTTGCGATCGATCCAGTCACTCAGATCGTTATAGATTGGCGCGAGCTTCGTCTTCACAATCGGATCTAGTCTGGCATACTCGTTTTCCAGTTGTTTTCCGAGTTGATCGGATCGGGCTGTAAGTTTGTCGGCCAATCCTTCCTTCGTAAGCGCCGCAGCAGATCGATAGCCACGACTCACGATGTCCAACATATGTTCTTCGGCTACTTCCTTCGCTTTGTTTCCGAGCGGATGAAGAACCTTTCCATATTGGGAAAGCGCCCACTTCTTCAGAACTCCGGCAAAGTTCGGAGCCAAAGCCTCGAATGCTGCGCCAACCGGAGCGGCAATAGCTCCGGACTTTGCGCCCTCCTGCAAACTTCCAGTCTGGGCGGATGTCTTGAGTCCGACATCTACGCCAGTACGGCCCGCTGCGACGAGAGCTTTTCCCAGTCTTCCTGCCGTCGCTCCGGCCTTCACTTCGGGAAGGACTGGAACAAAGAATTCGCCTATCTGTTCTGCTCCATAGCCCGCTTCCTGCGAAGCGTTGGACGGTTTTAGAAACGACTCAACCCTTTGACGCCCCTCCGCTTCTTCTTTCTTGGCTCGTTCTGGCCTGAAGCGATCAAAGAAGTCGCCGCCTGAGATTGTCCGACCGACATCTGATAGCCCGATTGCGGTGTGGCCCAACCCTTTCGCCATGCCGATGCCGGTTTCAAGCATCCGACGGCCGAATCCCATCTCGGGAGCGTTGGGTTTGTCTGCGGTCTTTGGAGCGTCAGCCAACGCATCACCGAAACGGTTTACCGTCCCGGTAGCGGCCTCCGGTTCATCCCCGAATCTGTTGGGCATTACTTGCTCTTGGTGTACGTTTTGCCGTCCTGGGAGTCGATGTACTTGGCACCCTTCGGAAGTGCATCATAATCAGCCTTTGTGTTGACGGTTTTAACCCCGGCTGGCCGCTGCACTCCGGCATCAGGGCTCGCTGAGGGATTCATGCCCTGCTCGCCGTATGGACCCATCTGATGTAGCAAACTGGCTTTCTTGCGCTCCACGAACGGCATGACGATATCCTGAATCGCCGAGCGAAACGCTTCAGGACTCAGATTCGCGTCCGTCATGCTGAAGCCCATCTCCCGCGACATATCTGTCGCCGATCCATAGCCTAGAGCACCGGACAGTTCATCGGCGAACGCGGTGCGAGCTGTGGCGAAGTTCGAATACTTTTTGTTTCCAATTGCGATCCCGCCCGGGATGACCGCCTTGTTGAGCAGCGTGGAGCCGGTTCGCGTGGCAGCATCGGACGCCTTCAATAGATCGTCCACACCCATCTTGACGTTATCCAGGGAAGCGAGTTGCTGTTGGACACGCGGGTTGCTGGCCAACTTGTAGCCCATCTCAAAGGTCGCTGGGTTGAACGCCGGGTTCAACTGCGTAGCCTTGTCGTAGATGTCCATTTTTTTATTCGTGTCGCGACTGTAGGCAGTGAGCGAGCGGAACTCCTGCATGGTCAGCCGGCCGTACGCGAGATCTTGAGCGATGCGGTATTCGCGGGTGCCAGGATTGATTTCTTTGGGAGTAGTACTGCGCTCCTCGCGCTCTTTACGGATTCGCTCACGCGTGGATTCCAGCGTTGCCTCGCGCAGCGCTTTGGTATCGGGAGATTCTTCGCCCTGCTTGCCTTCAGCCAGCGCCTTCTGTTCTTCGGACGCTGTTAGCTTCCGTTCAGTCGGGATGTTATGACGTTCCTTGTAAGCGTCGAATGCCCGCTGGTCATCCTTGGCCTTCTCGCTGCTGGCTGGCGGTTTGGACTCCTTTTCATACTCCTCGACCGTCGCCAGGCGTCCCATCGCAGGAGTCGCTAGCGGTTGAGACGGTTTATTTGGGTCCCCTGTCGGAATCAGTAGAATATTCGGATCTTTCTGGCTGATGACACCATAAATCTTCTGACCGTTGGGCATTATCATCACGCCGCGCTCGGGCTTGCGATCCGCTGGCGCTCCTTTGCCGATACGGTACTGAGCTTCCTCTTCGGTGATATTTCCAGCGTCTCGCGCCTTTAGAGTTTCTGAAATGTACTGCTGATCCTGCTGCCGCTCAATTTGGCGCTGGAGGATGTCGACCTTTTTCTTAGCCTCGTACTCACGAGTGGACTTCTCGATTTCGAGCGCGTTCTTCCGCTTCTCCTCGCGGTCGCGCATCGCCTCCTGCTCTTCAGTCGAGCGGAATGGGCCGCCGGAACCTTCGGACGCCGCGGGCTTCTTTGGCGCGTTCGGATCGGGGCT
>Ga0209007_1000079_pt1 | contig 59181 bp, 46 predicted proteins | sample JacPinW_OM1H0_O2_FD_187961 | JGI IMG/M metagenome (GOLD analysis project Ga0209007, IMG submission 187961) | Forest soil microbial communities from Algoma, Ontario, Canada - Jack Pine, Ontario site 1_JW_OM1H0_O2 (SPAdes) (version 2) | ecosystem: Environmental > Terrestrial > Soil > Boreal... | reverse complement strand
GAATCAGGTATGACACTTCCATGTACTTCCCGCCATAGAGTAAGTGGAAGGCCTGCGTTTTGAAAGGAATCACGGCGAGCCAGTAAACAGCCGCGCCACCCACATATAGAAGCGCGATGCGGCGCGTCAAGAATCCAATGCTCACGGCGCCATCTTCGCCATGCACTCGTGCCGCGTACGGAAGAAAAAGACACGACAGCGCGGTGAAGCTTTGCTCCAGTGGCAGGGCTAAATTCATCAACGCCCGCAGCTGACCGGCTGACACCAACCCGCCCTTCAACGCGCCCAGCAGCGGATAGTACATATAGTACGGAATCCAAGTTAGAGCCGCGGTAGCCAGCGCCCACCGGCCATATACCCAGTGTCGATGCCAAGTCTGGCCCACGGTCGGACCCGAAACTTCCGCGCTCAACGTCCCACGCACACGGAACAGAAGATATGCCGAGGTAATGAGCCCGGCGATGGCCATCAGCACGAAGGCCACAAACGGCGACATCCATCCCTGACGGTTCACGACAAACAGACCGGCAATCACCGACGTGCAATAGATTATCGCGCCCACCACCGCCTGTGCCGGAGCCAGTTCCATATAGAAAGAACGTCGCGCCAGCCAGAACAACAGAATGCAAGGCGATGCCAGCGCCACGCCTAACAGAGCGGCGGGCAGGCTGCCACCGCCTCCCCAATGGAAGGCAATCGCGGTAGCGGCTCCGAGCACTACTACCACCACTATGCTGAGCACCACGTGAATCCACAACAGCGCGCCAAGATATCCGCGGAGCGACTTGCGATACACCGCCCCGCTGAAGACTGCCATCGGCTCGAGCAGCAATGCCTGGTAGAGGAACGTAAGCAACAGAAATGCAGAGAAGGCCAGCGCGTACGCTCCATACTGCTCCGGCGCGAGCCAGCGAGCCAGTAGGATTCCCAACAGAAAGTTCGATCCGGAAATCAATCCTTGATCGACAATCGCAAGTCCGCCCTTGGTCGCCCAAGGCAAAGCACGCCAGATCTTCGCCCCAAGTCCGGCGCTGCGCGCTTCGCCGCCAACTTCGACCTGAGCTTCAAGCGCGATTTCTTGTTCTTGCAACTCACTCATGTTTCGGAATCCTTATGGCTTTGCGATTTCTGTGCTTCACAATTTCGTAGAATGGCTTGCTAGTCTGCGCAGAGTTGTTCCTGGGGATGGATAGTCTGGGATTCTTCCAGGCGCTCTTTGAGATGCTGCGCCAGAACACGCGCGCGCGGCCCGGTGACAATGCCGACATGGTCTCCCATGATTTCGTAAATTTCGAGACCACCCAGAGCCAGGTCTTTCCATCCGGCGTAGGGATCGTCAACCCCACGCAGGGATTTTTTACTGGCACGGAACAGAACCACCGGCCCGGAATACGCTTGCGTTACATAATGCGCCCCAGCCTGATGAATGCCCCGCCGCACTTTCTTGAGAGCCTCAGGCAGCATTCCACGGGTAAGGCGACGCCAGAAGGTCTTGCCATACTGGCCCATCTTGCGGCCAACATAGATAACCTTCTCAGCGAGCGGGCGATGCCACAGCTTGAGCAGCAGTTCACGATTCGATTCGTAGCGTCCCGGAAATGTGTCGAATAAAGCCAGCAGACCTACTTCTTCCCCAGTCGCTTGCAGCTGCTGCGCCATCTCCCAGGCGACTGTTCCACCGAAGGACAATCCGCCGAGAAAATATGGACCAGTAGGTTGCACGGTGCGAATCTCTTTCAGGTAGTGGGCCGCCATATCTTCCACACGAGTCAGACAGGGCTGCTTGTCATCGAGACCCTGCGCTTGAAGGCCATAGACCGGCTGATCCGATCCCAGCGCCTGAGCCAGATCGCGATAAATAATCACCATGCCGCCGGCACCATGAACACAGAAGAAAGGAGGCTTCGCACCACCAGTCTGGACGGATACCAGCGAAGACCAGGAAGGCGACCATCCTTCGTGACGCACGAGTTCGGCGAGTTGCTCAATCGTGGGCGCTTGAAACAAAGTTGTGATCGGCATTCTCTTGCCAAAGATCTGCTCAATGCGGTGCATCAGCCGCACCGCCATCAGAGAATGTCCGCCGAGTTCAAAAAAGCTCTGCCGCGTCCCAATCGGTTGCACGCCCAGAATCGATTCCCAGACCTTCACCATCCGGGCCTCGACTTCGTCTTTGGGAGCGGTGAATGCGCCGCTTGCGGCCAGCGAGTCGGCAGGCTGAGGCGCCGGTAACGCTCGCCGGTCCACTTTTCCGTTGGGCGTCAGCGGCATTGCCGAGAGCCGAACGAATGCAGAAGGCACCATGTACTCCGGCAGTTTATCTTTCAGAAATGTGCGGATCTCCGCAGCCTTCGGGCCCGGCTCCGCCGCGACAAAATACGCCGTCAGAACTTTCTCACCGCGCTCATCTTCTCTCGCGACAACTACCGGCTCGTGCACGCCGGGATGCTGGCCGAGGATCGCTTCTACTTCGCCCATCTCCACGCGAAAACCATGGACCTTTACCTGATCGTCAGTGCGGCCGAGAAATTCGATATCTCCGTTGGGCAGGAAACGCGCGTTATCGCCTGTCTTATAAAGCCGCTCGCCCGCTTCTACGCTGAACGGATCAGCGATAAATTTTTGCTCAGTCTGTTCGGGACGGTTGAGATAACCGCGCGCCACGCCCGGGCCTCCGACATGTAATTCGCCGCTAATCCCTACCGGCACCGGTTGCAGATGGGAATCAAGAATGTGAATCCGCATGTTAGCGACGGGCCGGCCGATGGGCAGAGGCGTGGGAATTACGTGGCCGGTGGGTTCGTAGGACGCGACAATCACACTCGCTTCGGTGGGGCCGTAAGTATTAATCCAGCGCACGCGGCCGGCCGCAAGTTTGCGCCACTCCTGCAGCACGCTCGCCGATGCCTTTTCGCCGCCCACAATTACCAGCCGCAAATCGTGGGGCAATTCTTTCTGTGCACCGGAAAGCTGATGTACCAGCTCATGCCAATATGCCGTTGGCAAATCGAGCACCGTAATCCGCCGTTTGCGGATCCATGCGGTGAAGCTGGCCGCCGTGAGCGGCATATCGGCGGTCTTCAAAACCAGCGTAGCGCCGCTCATCCACGTCGGCAGAATTTCTTCCACCGCGATATCGAAGCTGACCGAAGAGAACTGCAGCACGCGATCGGCAGGAGTTAATCCGTAAAGCTTGATCGCAGCCGTGTTGTGATTTACCAGCCCACGGTGCGTCAGCAGAACTCCGCGCGGCTTGCCGGTCGAACCCGAGGTGTAGATCACATAACCCAGATTCTCCGGCGTGGTCAGATTCTCGGGATTGTGATCGCTCTCTTTCGCGATCTCGTGCCAGTCGGCTGTCGGATCGATCCATTCCGTTATGCCGCTGGCTGCCGGCAACGCATTTTGGCGCGCAATCACCGCCTGGGCTTGCGCGTCTTCCAGCATGTACCCAAGCCGCTCCTGCGGATAGTTCGGATCGAGGGGCACGCATGCGCCGCCGGCCTTCAGAACGCCCAGAAGCGCGACCGTCATTTCGGGCGAACTCTCCAGGCAAATTCCTACGCGCACTTCCGGTCCAACTCCGCGCTTCCTCAAATAATGCGCCAGCTGATTGGCTCGTGCGTTCAGCTCGCGATAGCTGAGCGTCCGTTTTTCCTGTTGCACAGCCACAGTGCCGGGCGTGCGCTCGACTTGCGCCTCGATGAGTTGATGAATGCATTGTTCGCGGGGATATTCGACTTGCGTGCGATTCCATTCCGCGAATTGTATTTTTTCAGAATCGGTCAACAACGGCAGCGCGGCGATGCGTTGCTCCGGATGAGCCACGATGCCACGCAGCAGCGTCTCCCAGTGGCCGACGGTGCGCGCGATGGTTGAGGCGTCGAACAGGTCGGTGTTGTAGACGAATCGTCCTCGGATGCCGCTTGGCCGGTCATCAAGTTCGAGATCGAGATCGAATTTGGCCGCGCCCACATCGATTCCCATCTGCGTGATGTCCCAGCCAGCTTCGGTCATGGGAACAGACGGCGCCAGTGAGATCAACACCTGCAAGAGCGGATTGCGGCTGAAATCGCGGTCGGGATGAAGCTCGTTGACCAGAACTCCGAACGGTACATCGTCGTGCGAGAGCGCTCCCAGGGTCACTTCTTTAGCGCGGTGCAACAGCTCCCGAAACGTGGGGTTGTGAGCCAGGTCCATACGCAACGCCAGCGGATTCTGGAAGCAACCCAGGAGTTCTTCCAGTCCCGGCTGCTTTCGCCCGGCGCTCACCGTGCCCACGACAAAATCGTCCTGCCCGCTGTAACGATGCAGCAGCACGGTAAAAGCCGAGAGCAAGGTCATGAACAGCGTGGTGCCCTCGCTGCGGCTAAGGCGGCGAAGAGCGACACTCAACTCCGCCGGCAAGCGGAACGAATGCATGGCTCCGCGGAAACTCTGCACTGCGGGACGAGGCCGGTCGGTGGGTAGTTGCAGTACGGGAACCGTGCCCGCGAGCTGCTTCCGCCAGTATTCGATTTGCTGGGCATACGCGCTTTCCGGCAACGACTGATTGCGCGACGCCGCGAAATCGGCGTACTGAATCGGCAACGCAGGCAACAACGGGCTCTCACTTTTAGAAAATGCCCGGTAACACGCGAGCAGCTCAGGCAGGAAAACGCGATAGATGGAAAGACCGTCAAAAATTATGTGGTGCAGCGTCAGGTTGATCTGATATTCGTTGTCGCCGAGGCGCACCACAGTCGCCCGCACCAACGATTCCTGCTTCAGGTCAAAGGGCTTCTTGCCCTGTTCGGTAGCGAGAAGGTCGGCGTGTTTTTTTCGCTCGGCTTCCGGCTCATGACGAAGATCGATTACCAGCAATTTAAATTCGCTGGCTGGACGAATGACCTGCACGGGGCGTCCGTCAATGACATCGAAGTTCGTCCGCCAGGCTTCATGGCGCCGGATAATCTCAGTGAAGCTGCGTTCGAGAACCGCCACATCCAGAGGACCGCTGCGCGAGAGAATCACCGGCTCGTTGTAGAGCGGAGACTCGGGAGCGATCTGGCAGTGCAACCAGATTTGCTCCTGAGGGGAAGACAAAGGAACTGGATCAGAGTTGGCACGCTTGCGAATCCGCGCCTGCGGAATGCCGCCGGAAAGATAGCGCTCCAAGAGGCTGTTCCGAGCGTCCTTGGTACCAGCGGATTTTCCTGCAGTGGAATCCGACCCAGCTCCGGTCACGGCACCATTCTGTTTTCCCTGATTCTCATCCGCGGTCGAGCCTGAATCTTCGAAAGTAACGTTCAGCGCGTTCAGGCAACGCAGCCCAAGATTCGTGCGCCAGACCAGTTCCTGCGGCTCCAAACGAATGCTGGGAAAGCGCTCCAACATGGTGCGGAACGCGATCTGCGCTTCCACTCGCGCCAGCGGCGCGCCAAAACAAAAATGCGCGGCGTAACCAAAAGCCAGGTGCCGATTATCCTTGCGCTGGATATCGAACCGATCGGGATCAGGAAATCTTTCCGGATCGCGATTGGCAGCCGCCATTACCGCAATCACAGCCTGGCGTTTCTTAATCTGCTTGCCGCCCAGTTCCCTGTCCGAAGGCGCGAGCCGCGCCGTGTGCTGGCTCGGACTTTCATAGCGCAGCACTTCCTCGACCGCCGATGGAATCAACAAAAGATCATTGCGCAGTTGCTGCATCTGTTCGGGATTGCGCAGCAGCGTGAGCACTCCGTTCGCAATCAGGCTGGTCGTAGTTTCCTGCCCTCCGACCATGGTCACGATAGAATTGGCCACCACTTCTTCTTCGGTGAGCCGGTCGCCGTCTACCTCGGCGGTCAGCAGCGAGTGGATCAGGCCTTCCCGCGGATGCAGCTTGATTTCGTGGACCACGTCGCGGAAGTACGCGGTCATGTCCTGAACCGTTTGCAGCATCAAGTCGGTGTGGTCGGGGTTGTGCTGGAAGTTTCCCAGCATCTCCGCGAAATTTGCCGACCAGGTCTTCAGGTAAGTCCGATCTGCGACGGGCACGCCCAGCAGCTCCGCGGTCACGATCGCGGGAAGCGGCTCGGCCAGGTCCGCCATCACTTCCATGCCACGCTTATCCTGAACTTCATCGAGCAGACGGTTGACTATCTCCTGAATGTGACCGCGCAGCTGTTCGACGCGAGCCGGAGTAAAAGCTTTTGAAGCCAGCCCACGCAAGCGTGTATGCGCCGGCGCGTCCATGAACAGCATCTGCTTCACCATCAGCTGCGCGATGGGATTCAACCGCGACAATCCCATCGCGGTGAGCTGTTCCGGCGAAGGCGTGCGATCGGCGGAGAAACTAAGGAGCACTTCCATCACGTCCGCATAGCGCGTGACCACCCACGAATGGAGAAACGGATCCCAATGCACCGGATCCTCTCTCCGCAAACGGTGGAATAGGGGATACGGATTCGCCAGCACCTGCTGATCGAGAAGGTGGTAGAGACTGAGGGCCGAATTCGGGCCTTCGCCTCTCGACCACTGTGTCGTGCTTGATGCCATTAGCGGCTGCGCTCCATTCCAGTGTGAGACAGCGCTTCCAGAACTTCGTCGGCGCTCATGGCGTCAATCTTGGCGCGCACCAGCTTTTCAATCTCGGCTGCCATTTCCGCCAGCGTGGGATGATCGAAAAGATTCAACAGGGACAATTCAACCCCGAAGGACTCGTTGACCTTGGCGATCAACTGCGTGCCCAGCAACGAATGTCCGCCCAACAAGAAGAAGTTTTCGTTGGCACCCACATGGTCTACATGCAGCAGGCGCGCAATGATCTCCGCCAGACGCTCTTCGACGATTCCCTGAGGAGCGACGTAGGCCACGTCGCTAAGAGTGTTGTCTTCACCGGGCGCAGGCAGCGCCACGCGGTCGAGTTTGTCGTGGGCCGTTAGGGGCAGCGCATCTACCTTCACGAACACTGATGGAATCATGTAGTCCGGGAGCCGCTCCCGCAGGAACTCGCGCACCGCACCGGCGGTGAGATTGGATTCCACGTTGAGTACGACGTAAGCCGCGAGCCGTTTGTCGGCCTTACCTTCGTCGACAACCACCGCGCTGGTTTCGATTCCAGGACAGTCATTCAGCACGGCTACAATCTCGCCCGGCTCGATCCGATAACCGCGAATCTTGACCTGCTCATCGGCGCGTCCCAGAAAATCGATTTGGCCGTCGGGACGGATGCTCGCCAGATCTCCCGTACGATACATGCGCACCTGCGGATCGGAACTGAAAGGATTCGACACGAACCTTTCAGCCGTCAGGTCGGGGCGATTGCGATACCCGCGTGCCAGGCTGGCGCCGGCGATGTACAGTTCTCCTACTTCGCCTGGCGCGACCGGCTTGCGATGCTCATCCAGAATGTAGGCTTGGGTATTGTCGATGGCTTTACCGATCGAGGGCTTGCCAGGGGCGCGTTCGGCAGGGGCAACCAAACCCGATGTGGCGACAACCGTAGCCTCGGTGGGGCCGTAATTATTGACCAGCTTGAAGGGAAGATTTGCCGAGGGCCGGTGGTGTAGCGTGTCTGCGCCGGTGAGCAAAATGCGCAGCGCGGTTTGCTTCGGCCATTCCAGCATCAACAAGCGCTCGGCCAGAACCGTGGCCAGAAATGTAATCGTAATTCGCTGCTCGATCAACCAGTCGCGCAATGCCTCGGGAGTATTACGGACAGACTCCTCGGGGAAGTAAATACTCGCTCCCGCGGCCAAATAGGGCCAAACTTCCCAAACCGCCGCATCGAAGCCGATGCAGGCCTGATGGCTGGCGCGGTCCACAGCGGTCACTTCAAAAGCTCGCAGGTGCCACGCGATCAGGTTCTGCAATCCGCCGTGCGTGAGTTCCACGCCCTTGGGCTGACCTGTCGAGCCTGAGGTGTAGATCACATACGCCAGATTGTGCGCGGCCACGGAAACGGCCAGCAGTTCGGCAGAAGAAGCAGTAATCGCGGCCGCATCTTTTTCCAAATCCACCACCGGACAGTTCACCGAGCCTAAGCGAGCCTCGAAACTCTTCTTCGTGACGAGTGCGGAAAGATCGGCACTGGCGAGCATGTGCGCGAGGCGCTCGGCTGGGAGCACCGGATCAAGCGGCACATAGGCACCGCCGGTTTTCAGAACCGCAAGCGCAGCCACTACCATTTCTGGAGAACGCTCCAGACAGAGGCCAACAAGTTTTTCCGGACCCACGCCCAATGATTGCAGGTGGTGCGCGAGTTGATTGGCGCGGCGGTCCAGTTCGCCGTAAGTCAACGTTGTCGAACCGGCGACCAGCGCCGGGGCGCTGGGGCGCAGTCGCGCCTGTTCCGCCACCCGGTTCGGAGTCACGTTGGTCTTGGTGGATTCAATGGAGGAGGTTAATGCAGACATGGTTTCGGCCTCGTTCTGTGCGGCGATTTGGCCCTTCCCAGACTCGGTCCCGTTACTACCTTTCGATTTTTTTACCACAAAATGTTCAAGTTCTGATGCAATTTGTGGTTCGCTAACGGCTCTCATGCGGCGCCAGATCCTCTCAGTACGGCCGGAATGGTTTGCACCAGGATCTTGAGATCCAGCCACAACGACCATTTATCGATATATTGCAGATCCAGTTCCATCCATTGTTCGAAGGGAATCGAGCTTCGTCCCATGATCTGCCACAAACAAGTTATGCCCGGCTTTACGCTGAAGCGCCGCCGTTGCCAGTCTTCGTTGAAGCCCTCGTAGTCACGCACCGGCAACGGACGCGGACCCACCAGGCTCATATCCCCTTTGAAGACGTTGAGCAGTTGCGGCAATTCGTCGATGCTGGTTCTGCGCAACAATCGTCCCACCGGCGTGATTCGAGGATCATGCTTGATCTTGAAGACTGGGCCGCTCACTTCGTTCAGGTGCGCGATTTCCTGCATCTTCTTCTCCGCATCGATGACCATGGTGCGGAATTTGTAAATATTGAAGCGCCTCTTGTTCAACCCCAGCCTCTTCTGCACGAACAGAACTGGCCCGGGAGAGGTCAGCTTGATCAGGATCATCGCAACCAGGAAAACCGGGAGCAGAAGCAGAAGCAATATTCCCGAAGCGGCAATATCGAGTACGCGCTTCGCCACAAAACTTGAGCCTTCGCCCGATCCCGTGCTGTGCGTAATCAGCGGATCGCCTTCCCATTCCTCGGCGGAAGACCGCGCCAGTTTTAGATCGAAAATATTGCTCAGCAGCCGGAACTTGATTCCTTGCTCCTCGCACAGCGCGGCGATTCGCGAGGCCTGGTAGTGCAGCGAGCGCATGGGCAACGCCATCACAACTTCATCCACGACGCTGTTGCGCAAGAATTGCGGAACTCCGTCAAAATCGCAGGCCAATGCGAAACCGCTGCTGCGGAACATATCCAGTCCATGCCACTCTTGATCGACAAACCCGATCACCCGATAACCAGTTCCGGGGCGGGAGAGAATTTTCTGGGCGAACGAAACCGCCCGGCCGTTGGTTCCGACCACCAGAACGTCACGTAAGTTGCGGCCATGTTTTCGAAAGTATGCCAGCACCGTTCGCATCAGCAGGCGGCTGCAGATTGCTGAAATCGTGCTCACCAGCCAGAAGACGATGAGGAATCTGGGCGTCGCCATCCGGACGCGGAAGACCATGGAGCCGGCCAAAATGATTAGCGTGCTCAGCGAGGTTGCCTTCACTACGTCGACAACTTCACTAAAACGCTTCGCCAACCGGCGCGAGGCATAGAGTCCACAAAGATTAAAGATGAAGTGCCAGGCCAGCAGGAAAATCGAGAAGATCACAAAATTCTGGATCTTCACTCGCATGGAGAAGAATTCCTCGAGCGTGACCGCATGGCTTTGGCTGAGAACAGCTGCAGTGGCTCCGAGATATGCCAGCAGCATGAGCCCGACGTCCCACAGTTTGAAGGCATTCAGCAGAATCCGGCGGCGAGCATTGGACATGATTAGGGTCACCCAACGTGGAGCTAATGTGGAGCAGTTACGAAGGATCGGTTATGTAGGAACTACGGATCGGAAGAATTTTTTGCGGTTACAGCTTGTTGTAGATTCCCTGCGGGATGGGGAACGTACGCTGATTCAGTATCGCGCCCAACACGCGCACCTTGGCGCTTTCCAGTTCCCGTACCGCTTTGCGGGCGGTTTCACGGCGCGAGGAATTTGCCTTAATCACCACCACTACACCCTCGGCGGCACGTCCCAGGACCACGCTGTCGTTGACCGTGCTCAGCGCGGGCCCGTCGATCAGAACATAGTGAAACTCCGATCGCAATTCCGCCACGCGCGCCCGCATGCGATCCGAGCTGATTAGAGACTGCCATTGGGTGCTGTCAGCGCCGCTGCTAAGCAACCACAGATTCTCCCTGCCCACCTGCTGGGCGAACTTACGAATATTTCCCTGCTCCCGCAGTGCATCGGAAAGACCTGAGTGATTCTCGGTTTGGAACTGCTGGTGCAAACCCGGCGCGGCGAAATTTGCGTCAACCACGCATACCGATGCCGAAACCTGAGACGCCAGTATCTCCGCCATGCGGGCGCATACCCAACTGCATCCGCTACCGGTCTCCGAACCTGCCATCACAACCGCGCGCGCAGCTTCCGCTCCCGGAAGAAACAGGCGCTGCACCACCCGGGTCAGTTCGTCCCTCTGCCCTTCTTCCATATTTAGCCGCAAAGGCACCGGTTCCAACTCAGGCAACGGTGCGGACTGCGGGGCCGAGACTGGCGCGGGCTCGAGGATCGGCTCCAGGTCGCCCTGGAACATGTCGTGCTCTTTCCCGAGGTTCTGTAATAGTTCGAAGTTTCGGCTCATAGACTCCTAGGGTATTTCTCGGAAATCAATGCTCACTAGGGGGAGCTAGTGTCGAATCCAACCCGGACTTATGGAAGTTCGTCCGGCAGCACCGGCGCGGAATCGGAGTTGCCAGGTTCGACGCGCCAGTCTTTCAGCATTCGAGTGACGTTCTGCATGTGGATACGGGCTTCATCGGGGTCCAAGGGCTTTCTGGCCTCCGATTTTGCTGCGGAGTTGGAGGTTCGAGCGCCAAAAGAACCTTCGGGCATTTCCCCGCCATTTGTGCCATTTCGCTTGCCTGATGCCGGCGAAGTGTTTTTCCACCAGGATTTTTCTTCATCCCACTCCTGGCGATAATCCAGATTCAAACCAAAATGCGGCTTCGAGCGGGTGGGCTCAGACGTCGCATCCCAATTGGCAAGCAGACGCCGGACATCCAGATCTTGGGCAACTTCCTGTACCACCGGCAAATCCACCGTCTTCTTCTGCAAAGCGAAAGCCAGTGAGAGCGAGTGGAAGCAAAGATTGTTGATGTTCCGTGGAATTCCGCCGCTGATCTCGGCGATCAAGGCAATGGCCGAGGGAGCGAACAGCGTAATCCCCTGATATCCCGCAACTCTCAGACGGTGGTCAATAAACCGCGCCGTCTCCTCCGCGCCTAACGGAGTTAGTCCAATGAAACTCGCGATGCGCTGGTGCAACTGGTTCAATCCCGGATGCGCCAGCTTCTCCGCCAACTCCGGCTGGCCGGAAAGAATGATCTGCAGCAGTTTAGCTCGTGGAGTTTCAAAATCCGAAAGCAGGCGAACCGTTTCGAGAACCGCCGGGTCAAGGTTCTGGGCTTCATCGATCACAATGATGAAGCGATTTCCGGCGCGCGCCTCTTGCAACAGGCAGCGGTTGAATTCTTCGTGCATCTGCACGAAATCCTTGCCGTCGCCGTCGATGCCGACTTCCGCCAGCAGGAAGCGCATGAACTCGCGCGAACTGCATTGCGTCTGAAACAGAAATGCGGTGCGCGCACGATTGCGGAACTTTTCCAGCAAATGGAACAACAGCGTGGTCTTGCCCATGCCCGGCTTGGCAATGAGCGCAAGAAATCCGCGGTTGGCTTCAATTCCGTAAAAGAGAGAAGCCAGCGCCTCCCGGTGCCCCGGTCCCAGGTATAAATACCTGGGGTCTGGAGTTACGCCGAAGGGTTGTTCACGAAGTCCAAAAAATCCTTGAAACATAAGATCACTTAGGCGAGATGCGCGGGCCGGATATCGGCGTCTTCATCGAGCGAACGGCTCTTGCCGTTCCCGTTTCCATTGCGATGACCGTTGCCATTCATGCTGTCGCTATAGGCACGACGTGGCACCGCGGCCAGTACCGGGATGCCGAGCTCAGCAGTAACTTCGGTCGGAGTTCGGAAGGATTGATCCATGTAGTCGAGGGTGAGCGCCAGGCCCATGCTGACCACCGGAGCCAAAATAAGTCCCAACATTACGAACAGCCAGGGTGAGCGGGTAGGCAGCGCGGGAACCGAAGGCGGCTGCGCTACCGCAACGTTCAGGATGTTGTTCTGATCGAGCGCCTCGGCGATGCGCGCTTCCTCGCCCTTTTTCAGGTAGAGGAGATAATTTGCCTCGTTCGCTTTTTGCGTGCGCAGCAAATCCTGTTGCGTAATGCCTTTTTCGTCGAGCTGCCGGGCATTGGCCGAATACAGATTCACGATCGCCTGGGTCGCGGTCTCCCGGGCCTGCAGCCCGCTGAGATCGGCTTTAGCCTTGGCCAACTCGCCGTTGATCCACGCGTAGGTTGGATTCTGATCCGTGGTTTCATCGCTCAACGGCGTTGCCTCTTCCTTGGCCAGAGTAGCGCGGGTTTCGGCAACTTCCTTGTCCACCTCCACCACCAGCGGATAGGTGGATTGATACTTGGTCAGCAATTCCGTTCGTTTCAATTCCAGAGTGGCGAGCATCCCCTTCAACTGTTGCAGAACTTGCGGGTCGTCGCCCTTCCTCATCTGCGTGGTGAGGCGCGAGGGAGTCGATGTCTCCTGTGCTTCGAGTTCCTTGATGCGCGTCTCGGTGGCTTTAATTTCTGCGCGGGTAGATTCCAGTGTGCCGTTGAACTCGGTCAACTTCTGCAAGGTCAGATCGCGCATCTGCGCGGGAGCGACGCCGCCCTGTTCGCTGTCAAATTCTTTGAGATTGTTTTCCGTCTCTTCCAGAGCCTTGCGGTAGCGCTCCGTTTCCTGCTCGAAAAACTTGGCCTGCCCCATCGGGTGATGCACTTCCAAGTGCTTCTGGATGTAAACGGTATTCAGAGTCTCGAGCACCTTGGCCGCAAGTTTTGGATTCTCCGACTCGTAGCTCACGTCGATCATGTTGGTCTTCTTGATCGGATCGATCCCGAGTTCCGATCGGAGGCGGCGTACGGCTTTCGCAATTCTCAGATCATCCGACTGGTGGACGCCGAAGACAGCCAATAACGATTTCTTTTGGTCCAGGCCGCAGTCCAGCACGACCTTGCGCAGCACATCTTCGCTGCCGACCAGTTCGGCTTCGGAATTCAGCTCTTCCTCGCTGATCGTGTCTTTGAACATCATGGGAGCGCTCTGCTCCGGAGTGACCACGGGATCGAGACGCTCCTTCTTCACCAGCAGCTTGGTCTCGGCGCGATAGGTGGAGTGCAGAAGCAGGGCGGGCAGCATGGCACCCGCGAAAACGCCCAGAAAACACAGGGCCATCACCCGTTTATGGCGAAAGCAGATGGCCACAAAATCCTTCAGCGTGAATGACAGGGGCCGGCTGGCACTGCTAACAGAGTTTGGATTCATAGTGTCTCCACAGAACTTCTCTCGACGGAAACTTCGGACAGAACTTCCCTAAACGGTCTTTCTTAAGACAGTCTTTCTTAAGACGGTCTTTCTTAGAACGATCTACCCAGGTACGTCCCCAAACTGGCATTGGGAATAAAACGCGCGATCTTGGATATTGTGTTTTTCGGTACAAACACCATGTCGCCAGGATGAAGGAACGGATCCTCGTTCAACACACCCGCTTTTTCCATCTTCTTCACATCGATGACTTTGGCTTCCGTCCACTGGTCGTCCACCCGGCGGAATAACAGCACTTGCGAGTGCCGTGCAGAATCCTGGAAACCCCCAGCGATGGCGACGGCCTGCGTCAGAGTCGTATCGCCGCGCAATTCGTACTTGCCCGGCTTTCCCACTTGTCCGTCGGCAATAAAATACGGCTTCTCAAAATCCTTGAGCACAATCGCAATGATGGGATCGCGCAGGATCTTGGCGTAGGCGGTGTGCACGGTCTCAGTCAACTGCGGAACCGTCTCGTTCTGCACATGCACATCGCCGACGCCGCGCAGGGTGACGTAGCCATCGGGCTGGACGGTGACGGTCTGATTAAATTCGGGACTGAGATCGAAGTTCACGTCGAACTGGTCGCCGGCGCGAATTTTGTAGCGAGGATAGCGCTGCTGGAGTTGCGGAGTTGACGTGCTCGAATTCGTGTCCGCCGCGGGCGCGGGTTGCGCGCTCGCCGAAGCCAGTTGCTTGGCGCCATCCTGCGCCCAGCACAAAGCTGTAACTGCGAAGACTGCGATTAAAACTTTCACCGCTGATGTTCTCATCTTATTCATTTCGACACCTAAACCTCTCGCGGGCGCCGGGCCCCTATTATTTACCCTACACGCCTGAAAAGTCATCTATTTTCGCTGGCTTTCCCGGAACCGGAACCACTCTGCACCCGGGTAGCGCGTCCGGCACAATGTTGAAGCGCTGCATTTTGTAGAGCAGCCCTCGATAGCTGATGCGCAAGAGTTGAGCCGCCCGTTTCCGGTTGCCTCCGGTTTGCCGCAAGGCGTGGGTGATGGCATTGCTTTCCGCTTCGGCCCGCAGCACGCGCAGGGAGAAGTTCACCGGGCTCGCCAGCGCCACAGCGTTGCGCTCTGCGCCGGGTTGATCCTGGGTCTTCCGATGTAAATCGCCCGTTTCGCGCATATCCCGGGCTTTCGATTCGATGTCGCTCATAAACCTACCTCGTATGATTTCAATCAATTTGTTGGATTTCTTCGGTCTTTACTAATACCGGCTTACACAGGCTCCACGTCGTAGCCCTCGACGCGGATGGAAACCGAACGCTGTATCGATTCGATGGAGATCACCAGGCTGCGCTCCTTGCTTTGGGAGGCGAGGATGCCTTCCACTCCATTCAAGGCACCTCCCCGCACGCGTACTCGCTGGCCAATGCGGAGGAAGTTGTGTTCTTTCACCGGAACCTTGTTGGAAAGTACAGTGCGGAGATCTTCGATTTGAGCATCGGGAATCGGTACCCCGGTGCGTTGCACTCCCACAAAGCTCACTACCCCGTGGGTCTGCAGCACAGTCAAGCGCTGTTCTCCGATGGCATAGTTCAAACGCACAAAGCAATATCCGGAAAACAACGGAACATCTACTCCCTTCTTGCGATCGCTCCACTGGCGAAGCTGATTGATCAGGGGAAGAAATGTTTCGATGCCGCGCTTGTCGAGTTGCTCGGTGGCTATTTTCTCGTGCCGGGAGCGCGTCCGAATGGCGTACCAACGGATCTCATCGAGTGAGGTCAAAGACTCAATCACCGCTCCGTAGCCCTCCACCAGCAAACCAGCGCTGCTCATAGCTTCGCCCTCTCAGTCACATAGCCTGACTGTTGCCCGGGACACGTACCCGTGCCGGAATAAGCTGACGTCGTGTTTTGCGAGAAAGAGAACCTGTGATTGTTGAGGGGGAAATGCAGTGAATTTGCAGCCACCAACTATGAACACAGGCTAAGCGGGCATGCACGTTCTTGCAATAGGAAGAACGGGCTATTACCAACGGTGCGTATGGGATCATAGTGGAGTCCTTGCAACGACTTAGTTAGGATTACTTCGAGTGTCCTACGCGACCTGCTTCTCGATGATGAAGTTGCCTAGAACGAGAGCATCCATCTCGCTCTTGGAAAATGTATTGAAGGCGTTCGCGGGAGTGTTCACGATGGGCTCGCCCTTCAAGTTAAACGAGGTATTCAGGATGACCGGCACTCCCGTAGCCTGGCCAAAGCGCTCGATCAGCTTGTAATAACGCGGACTCTCCGCCTTGAACACCGTTTGCAGTCTTCCGGTGCCATCCACGTGCGTGATGGCCGGCAGTGTCGCCTTCTCGCTTTCTTTTACCGGCACCACGTATTGCATGTAGCGCGCCGGACAGTGGCTCGTCGCATTGGGCAGCTCGAAGTACTTCTCCGCCGATTCGGCCAGCACCGAGGGCGCAAACGGACGATAAGGCTCGCGGAACTTTATCTTGGCGTTCACGATCTCCTTCATCTCCGGATTGCGGGGGTCGGCGATGATGCTGCGATTGCCGAGCGCACGCGGCCCCCACTCAAAGCGTCCCTGCGACCATCCCACCACTTGTGCGTTAGTCAGCCGCTCCACTACACGGTCGAGCAATTGGTCTTCGTTTTCAAAGCGGCTATGAGGGATGTTGTTCTGCGTCAGGAAATCGCTGATCTCGCCGTCGGAATTCTCACGTCCCCAATAGGCGTGCTGCATGGTGAAGTTCCGCGGCTTGCCGAGCAGCGTGTTGTACGCCCACAACGCCGCGCCCAGCGCTCCGCCGCCGTCTCCGGCAGCCGGCTGTATGTACAACTCTTCAAACCCCGATTCGTTCAGAATCCGCGTGTTGGCCACGCTGTTCAGTGCCACGCCGCCAGCCATGCACAACCGCTTCATCCCGGTCGTCTTCCGCAGATGCTTGGCCATATTCAGCAGCATCTCTTCGGTCACCTTCTGGATGCTGGCGGCAATGTCGGCATAGTGCTGGTTCTGCCGCGAAAGTTCTTGATAGTTCCCCGGAGCCGTTCCGAAATATTTCGGAAACCCGGTGCTCTCGGTAAAGAACAAACTCTTCGGCGGCCGGGGCGTTCCAAACAGCGCCTCGAACTTTCGGCTATAGGTCTGGTGCGTCGAGTGATGGAAGCAGAAGTAGTCCATGTCCAGCGCAAAAGAACCGTCCTGGTTCTGCTGGACCAGCTTCCAAACTTTGTCAACATAGCGCGGCACTCCGTAGGGCGCCATGCCCATCACTTTGTACTCGCCCTCGTTCACTTCAAAACCCAGGAACGCGGTGAAGGCGCTATACAGCAAACCTAGCGAGTGGGGAAACTCGATTTGCTTCTGCAGCTTGATCTCGTTGCCGCGCCCCACTCCGTAAGTCGTGGTCACCCACTCACCCACGCCATCCACCGTGAGAATGGCGGATTCCTCGAACGGCGAACAGAAATAGGCGCTGGCGGCGTGCGAAAGATGGTGCTCGGAGAACAGAATCTTTTCTTTGGCGATTCCGATCTCGGTCTGCAGCTTTGTGCCTACCCAGAGCTTGTCCGTCATCCAGGTAATCATCGACTCGCGGAAGACCTTGTAGGATTGCGGATAAGTCTGCAGCGTCATCATCAGGATGCGGTCGAGCTTGCGGAACGGCTTCTCGAAGAAGACCACGTAGTCGAGGTCTTCGCCCTTCAAGCCTTCCTGATCCAGGCAGAACTTAATGGCTTTTTTGGGAAAATCGAAGTCGTGCTTGATGCGCGTGAAACGCTCTTCTTCAGCAGCGGCGACTAAGGCCCCATCTTTCAACAGCACCGCGGCCGCATCGTGAAAATAGCAGGAAACGCCCAGGATATACACTGTTATTGCCTCTTGGCCAGCTCTAAGTCGCCGGCATCGTCGGGATGGTCCAGCCATTGGGTTGGCAGACGTTTAATGCGTAGGGGATCGGAAAATAGGCGAGTTCCTACTCCAAACGGAACTAGAATCGCGTAGAACACCGACAGGAAGACGCGGGCTTGAAAGTTCCCGATCTTGTGTGCCAGCACCTTCCATGCTTCCCACGCTCGTTTCAGTGATTTCATAGTTTGCAGACTTCCTTTTCCTGAGAGAATTCTTTGAGAGCTGCTGCTCCGCCGGCGAAATCAGCGAGATGAAACTGGCGTTGAGGCTTGGGCTGGGGAGACTGCCTGGGCTGAATTCACCTGCGTTGCAGGAGTGCTACAAGCGTTCTCGTAGGCCGGCAGAGTTGAAATGGTTTTGACTAATTCGCCCGCGATAATTTGATGTCCCGCCGCAGTAGGATGCACCGGATCCATAAACATCAGCTTTTGGTCCCGAGCGCTAAGCACCGACATCATATTCACGATCGGCACATGTTCCCTGGCCGCGAAATCCAGCATCGCCTTCTGGAACGGATGCATGGGCGTCTCCGGCGTTTGACCATCAGAACTCAGCAGCAAGAACATCAGCTCGACGTGATGTGCGCGGCATAACTGCAGGCTCTGCTCCAGGTTCTGGTTGAACTGGTCCATGTCCAGATTCTCCATTCCCTTGAGCGTATCGAGCGTGCCCGCCATGATCATATGGCGGAGTTGGTAATAGGCAAACTTGCGCAGCAGGTCTTCAATCAGGAAGTTATAGATGGCGCTGCGGCGGGCAATAGACTTCCACTCCACCCGGCGCAAAAACTTCTGCCGGTCTTCGCCCTGCAACTTGGTGAGCTTTTCGAAATTGCTGTTGTAGCTGTAGGCAACCACAGCCACGTCCGGGAGCGTGGCGTCGTTCTCCACCACTTCCTTCAGCTTTTCTGCGACCAGCGAATTGGGATATGCATTTACGCCCGCCGACACCACCTGAAAATGCTCGCGGGTACAACTTCCATGATTCAGCGTTTTTTCGACGACAGCGCTATAGTGCGAGTTGTCGTCGACCCCCCAACCCTGCGTGGAGGAATCTCCAAAAGCGATAACGCGAAACTGATCGCTCTGCTTCGCGGTTAGATCGACGGGGTACCGGAAGCCCTGATCGTTGATGGTAATCGGCAAATGATTGACCACCGTCACCGTGCGTCCCGGCTCCGGAACCCATAACAGCTTCTGGTCCGGCCGATAAATCGTATAGTGCCCGTAACCGAACAGACGTAGTGTGCCTTCGAAAAGCAGGCACAGGACGATAAACCACATCACCGACTTCAAGAATCTGTGCTTCGCCGGCGGCGTACTCAACTTTGCAGGGGTCGTGCTCATGCCAGAAAAACTCCCACTCGTAATTTGCGGCATCCTAGAACGCGGCAGCTTAAAACATTGTGTAAATGAAAGGAGCCAGAGAAGAGCTTTGGGCGACGACAATGAAAGCTCCCAGCAGGAACAGGGTCACAATGATGGGCAGGATCCACCAACGCCGGCCGCCAAAGAAGGAAAATAACTCGCCGGCGGTTTTGAGGTTTCGAGTAGCGGTTTGAACAAACTTCATGGACGTTCTCCTAAGGAAAAATAGTTCAGAAATTGTTTATATGGATCTCTATACGATTACAGGCAGATGATACAGCTCCGCCCTCTGAGTCACATTTCGCGACTCCTAACCCGGGAAACCCACCAAGGCAATCGCTCAACAAAAACAAAAATAGCGCGGCAAAAACAAATAGCTCTTTAAAAGTCGGTTAATAGTGCGTTGGAGTCATTAGCTTTGTTAACGGTCTTGGGGGGAACTGCCGGTCAGAAACAGCTACTTCAGTGGCCCGAGATTACAAGGCAGCGCAAAATCGTGCAAGAGGTAAGAAGTTAAGAGAATAAAGTCCCTAAGCCCTTTGCGTTCTGTAATTTACACGACTAAGTTGATAGACTTTGTGGGCCCACCCCGGGCCCGGTTCATACTACCCGGTCGTGCCATTTACATGGAGTCTAATTTCCCCTATCCTGTATCTCTTTAGCCCGGCTTCGGGCATCTCCCCGTTCATTGCCGGGCAGAGCTTCGTTCGCGTATTCCAAAGTCTCTATGGCCTATTTAACTCCTATTCCTAGTCCAGTTCGGTCGACCGTTTTGGCCGCGGACAACACGTCCATGGCTACTCAGCTGCTCGTAGATGCTCTGGGGCGCGATACTCAATTCCACATGATCGAATCGCCCTCCACCGCTCCCGCCCTGCTGGCTTTCGTAAAGAAGGAAAAGCCGCAAGTTGCGGTACTCAGTGCCAAGTTCGGCGAACCGGGCATGGCTGGCTTCGACCTGGTTCGCGAAATTCGCCTCCAGTCACCCGGCACCCGCGTAATTGTGTTGCTCGATTCCTCGGAGCGCGGGGCTGTTACGGAGGCGTTTCGTGCGGGCGCTCAAGGGGTTTTCTGCCGCACCGAACCTCTACGCTTGCTGGCTAAGTGCATTCACTGTGTCGATAGTGGGCAGGTTTGGGCCAGCAGCGCGGAATTGCAGTATGTGCTCGAGGCTCTCGCCCAGCCTCCGCTTACCGGCTGCCTGAACATCAATGGGGGGTTGCTTTCAGCTCGCGAAACCGATGTGGTGCGCTGCGTGGCCGAAGGCCTTACCAATCGTGAGGTCGCGCAACGCTTGAAGCTGACCGAGCACACCGTCAAGAACTATCTCTTTCGCATTTTCGACAAGCTGGGGGTATCCAGCCGGGTTGAGGTCGTGCTCTATGCTTTCCGCAATGGAAGCGCGGCAGCCAGCCATTCTCCTCGCGGGCTCTCGCGGTCAGCCAATTCACCCCGGGCGATAAGCCGGGTTCCAATCCGCAAGACCGGCACCTAACGGCTCCCTTCGCAACGATTTGAAAAATACAAGTTGAATCCCTGGGGAAAACGTAAGTTCGACCAATGCTCGGGATCGAAGATTTCGCGCTTTGCACCCGAGGTAAGCTCTTCGCCTGTGCAGTCAGTGCGGCAGCCTAAAATTCAGCGTAACCCTGGTCTGCATCTCGACCGGCTGGCCTTTGACCATTCGTGGCCGAAATCGCCACTGTTTCACCGCGGCCGTTGCGGCGTCGGCCAGGGTAGGCTGGCCACTGACCAGCTTCACATCTTCTATTGTGCCATCTTCGCGGGTGCGCACATCCAGTACGACTGGCCCTTCAATCCGCTGCTGGCGAGCTTCTTCCGGATAGTCCGGTTCAACGCGGTGCAGTAAGCTGCCTTCCGCCAGCTCTGCCGACACCTCGATGATTCCAGCCTGATTCCCATCGGATACCGTCGGCGGCGCCCGAAAGACTTCTTTCCCATTCTCATACACCAGCAGACTGCCTTCCGGAGGCGAAGAATCCTTCGTGCCAGCTACCGCAGTTTTCTTCCCGTTGGTCAGCGCCATCGAGCTCTCCGGACCGACCGATACAAGCCTGGAACCCGCGCCGCGCGCCGCCGTTGCTGCTTGTGCCTGTGGTCCGCCGGCGCTGCCAGCAGAATTTTTCACTGGGCCCCCACTCCCGCTCTTTATCCAGCCCAGACGAAATCCTGTCAGCGTGCCAATCATCACCGCGCAAGTTAAAACCACCAGGCTCAGTGCGACCGTCACAAAGTCAAGCCCAGTACCCGGATTTCGTCCCGGAACGTTAGAGCCGACCCCATCATCTTCTTCTTTCAGATTCACTGATTCTGGCTGCGAATCCTCCGGGGCTGTTGCCGTAATCGGCGCAACTGGAGTTGAGCCATTCTGCGGCGCAACATTCCGTGGTGCAAAAACGAGCGGCTCGCTGCCTCGTTCCAGGTTTTTTAATATGCGGGTAGACAGTGCTTCAAGAGTAAGTTGATCGCGTTCTTTAAACGCACTCGGCCGCGACGAAAACACTTCCAGCACACCAGCCAGTTCGCCGCTCCGAAGCAGCGGCAGGATCATTACCGAACGCACCCCCAAGCTCCGTGAAGCCTCTATATCAGCCCGCGGATCGGCCTGCGCGTCGTCGCAACGCTGCACCTGCCTCGTTTTGATACACTCCGCCGTCAAACCCGGTTCGTTGCTCAACCGCGCGCCTAACTCCGGAGCATTCGCTCCACTGCTGGCCCGGCACACCATTTCTCCGTCGCGCTCCAGAATGATCGCCGCGCCCGTTGCAGCTGTCGCCAGGCATGCCTGCTCCACAATTTCGTTGAGCACAACATCCAAAGCCAGCCCTGCTGAAAGTTCCGGCGACATCCCTCGTCCGCCATGGGCGGCAAACTTAGCCGCCAGCTCCGCTAAATCCGATTCCCTTCCCGTGCCCTTGGGCAACGCAGTTCCGCCTTCAGCATTCATTTCAGCGGACAAAGCTGGTTTTGCGGAATTACGTCCGTATATGGGATGATGCGCCATACGAGAAGAACATCCGAACGGGAATATCTGGGTCTGTAGCGGAGTTTCGCCCCAAAGCATGGGGTTGTCAATATACATTCGTCTCTCGGCCACGACTTCCCCCGGTCCCAAAATGGCTAAGAATAAAGACTCTCAGTTCACCGTTCCAGAGTTTTTGTGTTCTCTCCTCGATGCAAAAATGTTAAGATCGCTTAATCTTGGGGCTAGGTACAATGCTTCTCCAAGCTTGTTTCGGTTGCCTCCTCCCAGTGGTTTTTCTTTCGCAATACCTCAAAACAAGGGCAGTTTCATCTTTAACTCGGGGAGTTTGAAACATGCGGATCGCTGTGGTTGGTTCCGGATACGTAGGATTGGTGGCTGGCGCCTGTTTTGCCGACCTTGGTCATGACGTCATTCTCGTCGATAACGACGAGCGCAAACTGGCTGCCCTCAAGAACGGGCAAGTCCCCATCCACGAAAATTTTCTGCCTGAACTGTTGAGCCGCCACCGCGGACAGCGTCTTACTTTCTCTGACGATCTGCAGGAAGCCGTGCGCCTGAGTTCCGCAATTTTCGTCGCCGTCGGCACCCCGCCCACGGAACGCGGCGAGGCCGATCTTTCTTACGTCGAGTCAGTAGCTCGCGAAATCTCAGGCGGGATCAACGGATACAAGGTCGTCGTCGAAAAGAGCACTGTCCCGGTCTATACCAGCGAGTGGGTTCGCAAAATCATTTTGCGCAATGGCACTGACCCGGCATCTTTCGACGTCGCTTCCAACCCCGAGTTCCTGCGCGAAGGTACCGCTGTCACAGACTTTCTATTTCCCGATCGCATCGTCGTCGGCTGCGATACCGAGCGCGCCGCCGAAGTTCTCCGGGAGGTCTACGCGCCACTCACCGATGGCACCTATTACGAGCGCGCCGACGCGATCCCCCAGCCCGATCGCATCTCCACACCCGCTCCCATCATCGTCACCACTACCAAGAGCGCGGAACTCATCAAGCACGCCTCCAACGCATTTCTTGCCATGAAGATTTCCTTCATCAACGCGGTCGCTTCCATCTGCGAATCCGTGGGCGCAAATGTGAATCAGGTCTGCCACGGCATCGGCACCGACTCCCGCATCGGCCCGCGATTCCTGAATCCCGGAATCGGCTACGGCGGATCCTGCTTTCCCAAAGATGTGATGGCCTTCCGCGCCGTCGCGCGCGAATGTGGTTATGACTTCCGCCTGCTCGACGAAGTCATGCGCATCAACGAAGACCAACGCGATCGCTTCCTCCGCAAAGTGCGCAGCGCCCTATGGACCCTCCGCGGCAAGCACCTTGGCGTCCTCGGCCTCGCCTTTAAAGGCGGCACCGACGATATTCGCGAATCACCCGCTCTTTTCCTGGTGCAGGCTCTCCTGCAGGAAGGCTGCAAGATCACGGCATACGATCCCGCCGCCATGGAACGCACTCAGGAAGTGATGAACTCTACTCTCAAATATGCGAGCTCTGCCTACGAAGCAGCGCGCGGCGCCGATGCCCTGCTCATCCTCACCGAGTGGGAAGAGTTTGCCAATCTCGATCTAAGCCGCCTCAACCAGGAACTCAAATATCCGATCGTGATTGACGGCCGCAATCTGTATGATTCTGAGGTAATGGCTGCGCAAGGCTTCACCTATTACAGCGTGGGACGTGCGGCCTGTCATCCTGAAGGCGTTCCCGCCGCACTGCGGAACGGCGTCAAGAAAGCATGAGCTCACAACGCGCGCTGGTCACCGGCGGAGCCGGTTTCCTAGGATCTCATCTGTGCGATGCCCTGCTCGGCGAGGGCTGGAGCGTGGTTGTCGTCGACAACCTGCTCACCGGGCGCCGCGCGAATCTCGCTCATCTTAAGAATGATTCCCGCTTTGAGTTAATAGAAAAGGACATTTGCGAGCCCTTCGATGTCGGCAAAGTGGATTTCGTCTTCCACTTCGCCAGCCCCGCCAGCCCCGTCGATTACACCATTCACGGCATTCCCACGTTGAAAGTCGGATCACTCGGAACCTTTCATGCGCTCGACATTGCGCTCAGATACAACGCAAAGTATCTGGTGTCCTCCACTTCAGAGTGTTACGGCGATCCACTCGAACATCCGCAAAAAGAAACTTATTGGGGCAATGTAAATTCCATCGGCCCGCGCTCGGTCTACGATGAAGCCAAGCGCTTCACCGAGGCCGTGACCATGGCTTACCATCGCTATCACAAAGTGGATACGCGCATCGTCCGCATCTTCAACACCTACGGCCCGCGTCTGCAATTAAATGACGGCCGCGTGGTATCGAACTTCATGAAGCAGGCTCTGCGCGGCGAACCGCTTACCGTCTACGGCACGGGCAACCAGACCCGCAGCTTTTGTTATGTCAGTGACGAAGTCGACGGCTTCCTGCGTTTAGCCAAGTCGGACGAACATTTGCCAGTCAACATCGGCAATCCGAACGAGTTCACGATTCTCGAATGCGCGCACCACGTAATTAAAGTGACCGGATCGAAAAGCAAAATCGCCTACGAACCGCTCCCGCAAGACGACCCCAAACAGCGCCAACCCGACATCACCAAAGCACGAACTCTTCTCGGATGGGAACCGAAGATTCAACTCGAAGAAGGCCTGCGGCGATCTCTCGAATATTTCCAAAAAGCCGTCGCACAGGAAACCACTACCGCAAAGTAGCCCCCAAGGCGATTGCTCAGGGTATTCCGACCACTTCGCTCAAGCAGTCCCCCGACCGGCCTTCTGCATGACGAGCCATTCCCAGCCTCAACGTGATAAATTGTCCCTTCGCTAACCAAGACACAAACTTCTCGTCTGTTTAAAACGGAGAATATCTTAAAAATGCGAACTCTCGTCTCAAGAATGAGCCCACTGAAAGTTGTCACACTCACAATCGCCATGCTCACCCTGCCGCTGATGCTCCACGCCCAGGCAAAAGAGGAAACCTCGACCGTCAAGGTGGAAGCCGCCAAAACTGAGACCCCAAAGTCCCAAGAATTCAAACCTGAACAACAGGCGAGCAAGGGCTCTGTCACCATCAGCGGAAACGTTATTAATTACGACGCATATGCCGGCACGCTGGTTGTGCATCCCAAAGGTTGGGACGATGTTCCGCAAAACGCCGACCCGGATCCCAAGAACAAGCCTGCGGAAGCCAGCATGTTCTACGTTGCCTACTTCAAATCCGACAACAAAGGCGCTCCACGGCCGGTGACCTTCCTCTATAACGGCGGTCCCGGCTCCTCGACCGTATGGCTCCACATGGGAGCATTTGGACCGAGGCGCGTCGTCACTGCCGACGATACCCACACTCCAGCCGCACCTTACCCGGTCATCAATAATGAATACAGCCTGCTCGATGTGAGCGATCTCGTGTTTGTGGATGCGCCCGGAACCGGCTTCAGCCGCCTCAGCGGCAAAGACAAAGAGAAATCATTCTACGGCGTTGACCAGGATGCGCAGGCTTTCGCCGATTTCATTTCGCAGTTTCTCGCGAAGTATGGACGCTGGAACTCGCCGAAGTATTTATTCGGCGAAAGCTACGGCACCACGCGCTCCGCCGTGCTGGCGAACATTTTGGAAACGGAACGGGATGTTGATTTCAACGGCGTAATCCTGCTCTCTCAAATACTGAACTTCACTCTCGATTCCGACGTTCCTGAGTTCAATCCAGGCGTTGATGTGGCATACCAGCTCGTGCTGCCAACTTTTGCCGCATCCGCGTGGTATCACCACAAACTGCCGGAGCCGCATTCGGACCTGGTGGCGCTGCTCAATGAGGTCGAGCACTTTGCCATGAATGACTATGCCCTGGCCCTCCAAGCTGGTTCCTCACTCGCCCCCGAGCAACGCCACGCCATCGCCGAAAAACTTCATCAATACACCGGCCTTCCGGTCGCATATATCGAGAAAGCGGACCTACGCATCAACGGCGGAGAATTCGAGAAGAACTTGCAGGACGAAGGCAACTTGACCACCGGCCGGCTCGACACCCGTTTTTCCGGACCGACCTTCGATCCACTCAGCAAAGAGGCCGATTATGATCCCCAGTCTGCCGCCATCTCTTCAGCCTACGTTTCCGCATTCAACGACTATGTGCGCAAAGATCTCAAGTTTGGCGAAAACCGCGAATACAAACCGGAAGTTGAAGTCTTCAAATGGTGGAGTTTTGCGCACCAGGCTCCGGGCGTTCCCTTTGCCTTTCCGGGGGCTACGAACGTCATGCTCGATCTCGCCGTTGCCATGAAATATAACCCGACTCTCAAAGTTCTCTTGAACGCAGGTTATTTTGATCTGGCCACGCCGTTCTATCAGGGCATTTATGAAATGCAGCACCTGCCGATTCCCGCCGACTTGCAAAAGAACATCGAATTCAAGTTTTATGAGTCCGGCCACATGGTCTATGCCCACGAGGCTTCGCTGAAGGCGATCCACGATAACGTGGCGGCCTTTATCCAGAAGAGCGAGAATTCCAAGACGAAGTGACACTGGGAGCGAATCGTCGCCCTACTCTATCTTCCTTCGGACCGCGTACTTCGCGGCCCGAAGGACCTATGCTACCATTGCAGAGAACGGCCTGTGGATGAGGGGACAACGCGTCCATCCCGGCATTCATTGGTTCCTTGCGCACCAGTTCTTGCAGACGCTGCAAAGTTGCACGCGCACGATAAGATAGCCTTGTTACAAAGTCCGAACAGGATGAAGATAATTTCGCGATGTCTGAGACTTCCCGCGTATAGTGGCATGCAATCAGCGAACAGGCGTTCGTCGGGGGCGACGAATTCCAGTTTCCAATCAGCCTGACGCTGCTTCCCCTTTTGGAACTTACTTGGACTGTCGCCAGCGTTGGCGCGATGCATTGGTGTGTACGTGCCACCAGACGGTTAAAAAGTCGCCGGGCTCGGTGTCAAATAGTCGAAATGAAAGAGGAAGGAGTTAGAGAAATGAAACAATTCAGAGTGCTTATCGTGGGCGTCGTCTGTACCTACGTCGTCGCTTGCGCCGCAGCACAGTGCGGCCACGTGTACGCACAGGGCACGATCAGCGTTCGGCCATATGTGATGGACTACGACGCCATCGCGGTTCACAACGGGGTTGAGACAATTATTGGCCGTACAACCGAATCGCGCCGACACGATGGGGCGCTGCACTATATCGGCACCCATTACGGCCCACCGGACTCCACCTTCAGAAGAGTTGATTTGCCGGATGGCACGACGGCCTTCATTTCTGATGCGGTCCACGCGAAAAGTACGGGCCGTAAGCCGCAAGCAGATGTGGCCCGCCAGATCGCGGCGACTTTCTTTGATCGTACAAGCCCCGACTGCGCCTCCAAAGAACGAGCGAGAGAAACCATAGAGGGAACCGATATCCTTTTCGGTTATTCGGCGGTTCGAATTTCTCAGTTAACAGGCAAGGATAAGGCGACGCAGGACGCTGGTCTCTCACGCATCGTTGGGTGGAGGCTGCCGGAATTCAATTGCGTCGTAGCTCAGAGTTTCTCGCAAATCCGCGCCAGCAAAACGGAGGAATGGAAGACAACCCTGGGAAACCGGCTTACTGCGATTTCGGCAACCGAGCCTGACCCCACTGTCTTTACCAACTGGCAAAACTATGACGAAATGAAACCGTCAGACATTCGGCGCAAGATCGCGATCGCGCAGGGCCAGACTCCGCAGACTTGTCCGCAATGTTTCGCGCCAGATCCCACGGACGCAAACTACAAGAAATGGCAGAACGGAAAGTAACTAATCAGATAACTCTCTACCGGTGCCGCGGGCGAGTCGGAGAAATTAATTGACGGGGGAATCCACAACCGAGAACGGCGAGACGAAACAGGAAACTAAAAATGGAACCGCAGACCCCGCTAAGAACTCTCGGCCGCAGCCGCCACGAAGTCGATCAACTGCTGCACGCCGTCGCGTTCATCCCGGGTATTCAGTTTGAAGGAAACGCCCATCCCGTAGCCGGGATGCGACGCCCTCACTTCTCCGCTTACCCTCAACTTCATGTCGTGCGTGCGCATCACAATCTCAACTGCAGAACCCGCTGCGAAGGCCAGGGGCATCTCGAGATAGCATCCGCCCGGGCTCAGATCGCTTAGATGACAGTAGTTCCGCACCGAGCTTCCCTTCTGGTAAACCTCGGCTCCCAGGCGGCAGGCATATCTGGTTTGCCCACGGCGATTGTTCGGCTCCGAGCGCAAACGCGCCACGGCTTCTCCGTGGTGACTATTCACTTCCTGTTTATCTTCCTGCTTCTCTTCTTGCTGCGTTTTATTCTGGCGGCCCGACGCAAACCTATCGTCCATCGGCGCGATGGAGTGCTCCACTTCCACGGCATCCGCAGAGTCCAACGCTGGTTTTCGCGTCTCGACGGTGTTCAACTTCATCCACTCCTGCAAAACCTTTCGCGACGATTTCGGCACATCCACGAACTGGATGCCCGCCCGCCCGTTCCAATCCTGCCACACCACCTGACCCGAAAGCCGCACGCTTGCGGTTTGTCCTGGCAACTGAAACTGAAAATAAACTTTACAGGTCGGCGGCAATTTTTTGCCGAAGTTTACAGCCATGCCATCTTCAGCCAAATCCACCAGCGTCGCTCTCGCCTGCTGCACACCCGCGTAGTCGATGGTCGCATGAGTATGGACGGGCGCCCGTGACTTGCGCCGCTTATCGCGGTGCAGAACACTTTGCGCCGCCCGCAGACTGCTCAACGCACGGTCATAGGAGACCGGCTTGTATAGAACAAAGTTGACCCCGAGCGAAAATATCTCGCGAATGTTCTCCTGGCCTGAAACCACTGCCACCGCCAGGGTTGAATCGTTCAGACGCGAAGAACGGCTCTCGCCCAACAAGCCAACCACGTCCGCCTGTGTTTCACAATCAAGAATGAGCAGGTCAAAACGCTCTTGCGCCACCCTCACGGCGGCGCGCACTGCGTCCGGACACAATTCCACCCGGATACCGAGTTCTTCCAGTACGCGCTTCAGCACCTGCACCGAAGCTTCATCCGCGCACACGAGCAGAGATGAGAGAGTCATACCTGCGATCATCCTAGGATCACCGCAGTTCCTCCGACAAGTTACCGCAGTCATCCCGGCTGTCCCGGTCTTCCGGGGCAGTTCGCTTAACTCCAGTGCGGTCAACCGTTGTGACCTGAGTCACCCTCAGCATTACAAAAGACCAATAGTCTTTCGTTGCACTGTAGTGCTTTGACGCTATCACCCCGCCTTCATACGATGAAAACTGCCACACCGTAACACGCCGGGTGGCTTTCTCCCCAAACGGATGCAGTCCCGCTACATGCGGGTCAAGCTCTTGGAAAATTCAAGGGGATGAGGTTGGTTTGATTAATACCAGACGAAACATGGCTTACCGCCGGAATGAACTTATGGCATCGCGCAAACAGAACGGATTCTCTCTGCTGGAGATGATGATCACACTCAGCATCGCCATGATCCTGATCGCGGTGACATTCGTCACTTTGCAGCCCGCGCTGAATCAGAACCACGTGAACACGGCATACGACACCACCTTGATGGCCCTGCGCACCACCCGCAATCTGGCGATCGCGCAGAGTAACCAATTCTACGTCAATTTCAATCCGGGTGGCTTTCCCGCGGGCACCATTCAGGTCGAAGTGCAACCTTACAATTCCGCGGGAGTTGCACAACCAATTCAGCAAGTCATCACCTACTCCATCCCAACGGATGTCAGCTTCGCCACACAGGGAACATTCCCGGCCACCGCGCCCGACTCCCCTCCGCCCCTTGTCACTGCGGGCGGTGCCCTTGACTTCGAATCCACGCCCGGCGTTGCGTTGAGTCCTGCCTACATCGTGTTCTATCCCGACGGCTCCGCGCGGGACAACCTGGGCAACTATGTCAACGGCATCGCTTACATTACCCGCCTCGGCAGCCCAATTTGGGGTTCGAAGGCGATCAGTGTATGGGGTGCGACCGGCAGAATCCGGGGTTGGACGCTTAATAGCCCGGGCACTTGGGTGCAACAATGACACAAGAAAACAAATCCACGAGGAAGCCGCGATCTGAGCACGGCTTTACGATTCTCGAAGTCATGATTGCGACCGTCGTCATGACCATCGGCATTCTGGCTGTGATGGCCAGCTTCGCCACCGCCATCGCCGCCACCGAGTCGGCGCAGGAGGATTTGATCGCACGGCACAAGGCGCTTGATGCCATGGAAAGTATCTATACGGCCCGCAACAGTCAGCAGCTTCCATTCTCATCAATCCAAAACATCGCCAACGGCGGAGTCTTCAAGAGCGGAGCCCAGTCGCTGCTGTGCGCCGGCCCCGATGGCATCGTCGGCACTGCCGACGACGTGAGCTGCACCGCTCCTGACACGGGTGCGGCTTGCCCGGGAGGAGTCGAGTGTCTGGTTCTGCCCGGCCCCGATGGAGTACTCGGCACCGCCGACGACGTTACCCAAAGTCTGGCCAACTTCACCCGCACCATCGCCTTCAATTCGGTGTCCTTGCCCGCTGCGCAGGGGGGTGGACCCAACCCGAATCTCATCGCTGTTACCGTCACCGTTTCCTATATCAAACCCGGCTGGCCCGCGCGCAGCTACAGCGTGAATGCTCTGATCTCCAGCTACCACTGAAAACTTGGCCAAAACCATGAAGATGCCTATCACAAAATCGCAACGCGGCTTCAGCCTTCTGGAACTGATGGTTTCCTCCGCCATTGGCGTCATCGTCGTCTTGGCGATGACCCAAATGTTCCGCATGGGCATGAATGCCACCTTTACCGTCACCCAGCGTGCCGAGACCCAGCAGAACATGCGCGCCGCCATCGAATTGATGACCAGGGACATCAGCCTGGCAGGTGCGGGCTTGCCCTCTGGCGGCCTCCAGTTGGCCGCCGGCGGCGGTAACACTAAAGTCGCCTGCAATCAAGCAGGCGTTTGCTATGTTCCGGCCGACACCTACCCAACCGGCAATTTCATGTACGGCATTCTTCCCGGGTTCGGTAACGGAGTAGAGAGCTCCGCCTCCATTACCAGTGCGCCTGGCGCCGTGAATGACAGCATCACCTCGATCTATTGCGACTACAACTTTCCATTGACAAATTTCACGTTTAGCTTCCCGACCAAAACCTCGGCCAGCGTAGCCTTGGTGGCCACACCTACCGCGACCCTGCCCACCAACATCCTCGCCCCGGGCGGCCTCAACGTGGGTGATCTGCTGCTGATCCAGGTGAGCACCCCGGGTCAAGGTACCGCCAGCGGCAACCAGGGCACCAGCTCAGCGCAAACCGCCGCAGTGGTGGCGGAAATCACGGGCATCCCTAGCAGCGCCACGATCGACTTTGCCACTGGTGACGCGCTTAATTTCAACCAGGCTGCGACCGACCCCAACAGTCTTGCCTATACGATTACCAACCTGGGTTCCGGTTTAGGCGCCGGCAACAACGTCACCATTTGCCGGCTCAATGCCGTCACTTATTTTCTACAAGTTCCTGCCACCGGAACTCCGCGCTTAATGCGCCAAGTCAACGGACTTACAGCCGTGCCGGTCGCCGATAACATCATCAACCTGCAATTCAGCTATGACGTAATCAGTTCCACGAGCGGCCTTATGAATGCGAATCAATCCAATCCCATCGCGGCTGGAGATTCCCCCGGTCTGATTCAGAAGGTCAATATTTGGATGATGGGACAGAGTTTGGTTCAATCAGGAACCCGATTCCAAAGCATGTACCTGGCGAGTTCGGTCAGCGCCCGCAATATGAGTTTTTGCAATTCGTATAGCAGCAGCACCACCACTTGCCAATGATTGGCAGTCAGAAGTCTAGCTGTCCAAGGTTTCGCTTTGACGTTAGAGGGGGGAACATGGGGAAGAGTAAACGAGATTCGCGAGGCTTCACGCTCATCGCTGCGCTTTTGTTGACGGTCTTATTGTCGGCCGTGGCCGTAGGCCTGCTGTACCTGGTCAGCAATGAACAGCGCATGGGAGGCAACGACCTGGAGGGCAATCTCGCCTATTATGGGGCGGAGTCCGGCGTCGAGAATCTGACTGCCCAGCTCTCTCAGCTGTACCAGTCCTCGCAGTCGCCGACTCCCACTTCCATTTGTGCTCTGACCGCTGCCGCTAATTGGCCGAGCAATGTGACCGGCTCGAACATCACCAGCATGAATTACTCCGAGATCATTAGCTGGAATAACCAAATCTGTGAAAATGGGGGCGGTGCTCCTAGTACAAACCCGACTGGCACGTGGGATATTGTCGGTTCCGGCCCGGATCAAGGAATGGTGGCGACGGTCATTCCCTTCAATCTACAGGTAATTGCCACCCGTGCTTCCACCGCAGGGGAGGCTACCACCAACACCGCCATAACTCCCACCGGGGCTTCCGTCAACCTGACACGCACGGTGGAAGTGGCGTTGCTTCCGGCCTTCGAATTCGGCGTCTTCTGCGACGGCGATTGCGACTACTTCGCTGGCCCGCCATTCAACTTCGGGGGCCGCGTTCATGCCAATGGCAACTTGTTCCTGGCTGCTAACGGCGGTCCTTTGACCTTCACCGACAAAATTACCGCGGCTGGTCAGGTCATTATCACGCAACTGGAGAATGGCACCGCAGCCGGCCCCAGCGCCGGCTCGTACAACGGCTCGGTTTACATACCGAATGCTTCGGGTGGTTGTCCTGCGGCTCCGGCCGCTGGGCCAGGGTCAGGATCGAACTGCCTTGCTCTCACCACTGGAAGCTGGAGTGGCGGTTACCCTCCGACCGGCACGGCAAACACCTCGACTTGGCCTGGAATTTCCCAAGGAACCTTTAAAGGATTCGTCGAGAGCGGATCTACCGGCGCCACCAAGTTGCAGTTGCCCTTCGTGAACAGCTCGAAAGTGGGTGCGATCGACATCATTCGTAAACCTACACCCGGCGACTCCACACAGTTGTCATCCTCGCGGCTTTATAACGAAGCTTCGATCCGCATCTTGTTGGCCGATACCGAGGGAGACCTTTATCCCGGCGAAACCCGTTCCGACAGCGCCACGCAAGATATCCAGATCGGAAGCCCGTTTACCAACTCAAGCAACGGATCGTATGTGGCAGTGTCAGCCGCCTCTGGAGTGAACAGCGCCGGAAACATGTACTTTGCTATGGCCAAGCCACAAATCGGCGGCACCAACAACTGGACCGCGGCTGCTCCTACAAATTGCACAAGCGCGACAGCGGCTGCGGGAACGTGGCCGAACTGGCCGCTGTTTGGTCAAGTTACAGTCTCTGGAAAACAATGCCAGGGCACGTGGCTTCGTGTGGAGTATTGCCCCACAGCCGCCGGTAATTGCGGGACCAGCCCCACTTCATGGGTTGGTATCACGACGGAATGGCTCAGCTTTGGCTTCGGGCGCAACTACGACCAGCCGCCAACGCATCCGTACAACAAATCCACCGCTACGGCTCCGCTTTGCCAGAACTATCCGGCGTATCCGTTGGCACAGTGCCAGAATGGCATCAGTCCAGCCATTCTGATTCTGCAGCAGCTACAGGAGCTCGTGGCCACAAGCGGCGCCATGGGCTCGACAACAACGTCCTACAACTGGCTGCCGCTAAATTTCTATGATGCACGCGAAGGCGAGCCGCGCGACGCCCGGCCTTCCGGAGATCCCGACACAACGTGCAGTCCGGTTGGAATCATGAACGCGGTTGAACTCGACACCGGCAACCTGTGGCTGTGGCTGCAGGGATCGGGACCTTATTCGGGGGGCAGCGGCACGAAGGTGAACGCATTGACGTACAACGGCTATATTCTGTACTTCGCTGACCACCGCGGCATGTTGCGAGATCTGTATCCATTGACCACATTCAATAACGGCTTCTCCGGAATGTCCGGCTTGAACGACATCGTGAATGGCGGCTCAAGCGTTGGCGTGCCCGACGGAAAGCTTGAGCCCATCACCTATTACGCAACCAATCCCCCCGCCATCCCCGTTGGTTATTCGCCGGAAGATACGGCGGTAAAGGGTGCAGCAGTAAATGGCGGAAACGTCGACAGGTGGGGAGAGACGTACCTGGGCGCCGGTTTCGGCATTACCACGGGGAACATGGCTTTGCCTTATTACATTTATGGGTCGGTTACGGCAAGTGCGGTCCAATGCCTGGGGTACAAGTCGGGGACATTTACTCCGGCTAGCGCGCCGGCGGTCGCCTCGGCAGAGTGGAACATGGTGACGGGACCACGCCATGTCCTGCGCCTGGTGGATGGCGGTATGGATAGTTCCGGCAACAGTTTCGTTCCGCCAACAAACGGAAATCCAGCGACCAACGGTAACGGCCTCACCGTCACCTCGGAAGAGCCGGTGTACGTCGTGGGCAACTACAACACCGGCCCTGCCGATCCGTTCTGGCCAAGCGAAAACACACTCACCACCCCGCACTCGGCGGCATCCATCATCGCGGATGCGGTTACGTTGCTGTCGAACCCCCCGGCGAACAACACCACTCAAAATTTAAGTTCGGCTCCCAACGTCGGTTATACGGATTACGAAACCTTTGCGTCGCCGGCGAATATCAATAACCGTCCGGGCAACGACAGCTACTACCGGATGGCGATCATCGCAGGAAAGAGCATTCCGTTCCCGAACCCTTCCTGGTCGACCGAAATAGACTTTGGTACGGATGGAGGCATGCACAACTTCCTACGCTATATAGAAGACCGGGGAGCTGGCAGCGCCGCCGTTAACTATGCCGGGTCGATGGTTAGCATGTACTACTCGCAGTATGCCACCGGCAACTTCAAGTGCTGCACCTCGGTTTACGGCGCACCTGGGAAACGTAACTACTTCTTCGACACGCAATTCCTGAACCCAAGCGACCTCCCTCCAGGAACGCCTATGTTCCAGGACGTGGTAAGTTTGGGCTTCCACCAAAACTTCACACCACAATAAATTAGTAAACTTGTATCAGGCCCCGGTCCTGCATGGACCGGGGCTTTTCATTTTTTTATACTATTCCCTTCGCAACGTTTCTTCGGTTAGAGTCACGGGCTGGAATCGTTCGGGCATTCCGTTTCAAATCATGAGTGCATCTTCGCAAGCGACGCCCCAGCATCAGCAGGCACAGGGAACTGATCGCCAAATAACGCATCGCCCATCGCGCTGGCTCTGGACTGCGTTCACCGTTTGCGCTCTCGTCACTATCGCACTCTTCTTTGTTCCTGCCTTTATCATTCGTCCTTTCGCTCACCAGGCTCCGCGAGCACTCTTGCTTGCCATGTCGTTGCGCCAGCGTGCTCCCCTCCTGACTCTGATTGCAGCTCTGGCATCTCTCCTCATCACTTTAGCTCTGTGGAGAACTGTCGGTCTCTGGCGCAAAGTTCTACTCACCTTGACGATGCTCATTGTGACCTTCTCCGCAATAATGGCGCGCCTGAATTATTTCGAGTGGATGTTTCATCCCATCGCCGGCGCACAGTTTATCCCTCAATCCAATAGCAAGCTCGACGCCAAGGAAATGATCATGGCCGTCAACTTTGGTGTGGATTCACGCGCCTATCCCATCAGCCAGATGGCCTACCATCACGTTCTCAATGATGTGGTTGGTGGCGTGCCGATCGTCGTCACTTATTGAACGCTCTGTCACACCGGTCTGGTGTGGACGCGAACGGTGAACGGGAGAGCCCTGCACTTTTATCTTGCTGGCATTAACAACCAGAACTTCCTGATGCGCGATAAGGAAACCGGAACCTGGTGGCAGCAGATCACCGGCAAGGCTATCTACGGCCCGCTGCAAGGTGCACTGCTCGAACTCGTCCTCAGCGATGAACTTACCTTTGGCGAGTGGAGAACCGAATCTCCCTCCGGCCAGGTGCTTGCGCCGGTGACCAAATATACGAAGGAGTACGACCCCAACTGGGAGCCCGACGTGGCCAAGCTACCTGTCGTCATCAGCTTTCCCGGCACCGAACTGAAATCGCGCGACGTCGTCATCGGACTCACCATCGACGGTACGGCCCGCGCCTATCCCTGGGAAACGTTCGCCAAGCAGTCTCCCGTTCTCGATCGCGTCAACGGCACGCCGCTACTGCTCGTGCTCGGCCCCGATGGTAAATCCTTCCGTGTCTTCGTGAGCCGCATCGATGGCAGTGATGCTGACTTTTTTCTCCAGACCACATCCGGGGCCGATGCCAAGCAATGGGCCCTGATCGACTCGACGACCGCCAGCCAGTGGAACTTTCAGGGCTGCGCTATTTCCGGTTCCGCGCAAGAAAAATGCCTCGCTCGCATCCCTGCATTGAAAGATTACTGGTTCGACTGGCGCAACTACCATCACGACACCACGATCTATAAACATTAGCGTGAATTGATCTACACTCTTCGTCGGAGAGGATTGTTGCAAACCTGAAAAGGTAAGGCCAGTTTCCTCGCCGAAAAAACTGCTTGGAATGACAAGAGGGGGGTTCATTCGTGTCTGAAATTCACGCCATCTTTTGGGATGTTGGAGGAGTTCTTCTCACCAACGCCTGGGACCACAATGAACGCGCTGCGGCTCTTGAACACTTTCATTTGGACAAAGAAGAGTTTCACTCGCGGCATGAGAAGGTGGTCTCGTCGTTTGAGCGTGGCGAGATCACGCTTAACGAATATTTGGATCGCACTGTCTTTTACGACAAACGCCCCTTCACCCGCGACGAATTTCGCGACTACATGTTTTCTTTGTCGCAATCGATGCCGGAGGTTCTCGCCTTCGCCCGCGCACTCGCTGATTCGGGCAAATACTTCATGGGCACGATCAACAACGAGTCCCGCGAATTGAACCTGCACCGCATCGAGGAGTTCGGCTTGCGGAAAATCTTCCGGCTGTTTGTCAGCTCCTGCTTCGTCGGACTGCGCAAGCCGGAGAGCGGCATTTATCGCCTGGCGATTGAGATCACGCAGATCAATCCCGAAAAGTGCTGCTTCATCGACGACCGCGCGGCGAATCTGGAGGGCGCAGCCAATCTCGGCATGCGCACGATTCAGATGCAAACACTGGAACAGCTGCGTGGAGAATTGGGGAAGATTGGCGTAGAGGCGTGAAGAATTCAGGTCTTAGGTCGCAGGTCTTGGGCAAGACCTATGACCCATGACCTCGAAAGCTAGCCTTTTCGTGGTTGCGCCTTTGTCAACGGAATGATGGGTTTTGGCACATCGGATTCCGCTCCTGAAAGCGTAAGATCGCTTGACCAGCATTCCGAGACCAGCTTCCAGTCTCCGCCGCTCTGTTTGGCAAAGACCCAAAGATATTTGCCGCGCTCTTCGCGACGCTTGCCGGCCGTTCCCGGAACCAGTGCACTGTAGCGTCCTACTTCGTGAGCCAGATCTCCAACCACTTCCACACGAAGGGGTTCGACTGCAACCTCTCCCAGACCGGATTCGAGCGCGAAAAAGAAGAACTCGCGCACGGCAGCCGCACCGCGAATGAGAGGAAGATTCGATCGCAGCACGAGCGCATCGGCGGCGTAGAGTTCGATCAATTCATCGAGTTGGCGGGTGTTACAGGCCAGAACCCATTCCTGCGTGAGACGGCGCACGGCAGCCTCGCCGCGGCTCATGGGTTCGCCTTTGGCAGCGGCGGCAACCCGCAAGCGGTCAGCCTCCCGCGCACTTTCGGGAGCATTGGCCCGGGGTGCGAGTGCGGAGGATTCCTGTCCGCCCTGGAAATAATGATGGTGGTAATGGTGGTGATAATGATGCGCGCCGGTGGGAGCGTCAGTCGACGGGTGAACCTCATGCGTAGGATCCGCCGCCTGCGGCGGAGTCTGCGTCAGTCCCCTGGCAAAATCCGGCAGTTCAAGAGCGGAGGATTCGAAGCTAGGCGATTCGAAACGTGGTGAATCGAGAGCTGGTGATTCAATCTCCGAAGATTGATCGGGCGCAGCTTCGATCGAAAGTCCACACATGCCACAGAACTTATTGCCTTCGCGATTGTGATGCCCGCAGATCCGGCATGCCGTGGAAGCGCTATGAACCGTATGCGGAGCAATATCCTCTGCAGCGTTTTCAGAATCGGCTTCCATGGTGAGGCGCTGCATAGCCTGCAGAGCCGCGGCAATGGCTTCCTGGTTCGGCTTAGGCCGCTTCATTTCCGGGTACAGGCGCTGATAGATCTCGCCTAGGGCGGGATTGTGCGGACCTATGAGTGGCGCGTCTTCGGAATCCTGCGCCGAGGCGGCGCCGGAAGGTTTGGCAAGTTTGTTATCTCTGTCTCTATCCACAATTCGGACCGATGCTGATGGGTCGGACTTATTGGTTCATTCTAGCCCAAGCGCAGGGAATCTCAACGCTGAGAAAACTCGATCTTCCCTTCTGCTTCAGTAGGAACTCCGTTACAGGTTGCGGGGCGATACCGCCAGCCGCGTACGGTTTGCAGAACGTTGCGATCACCCGCCAGGCCAACGCTCTGTAGAATCAACGGGCTATGCACGCGCCCATCTGCACCGATGATAAAGCTTACCTTCACCCTTATCCCGGCAAGCGCTGGAATCATTAGCGGATCAGGCGTGGTCAAAGCTTCGGGAGGCTGAGTATCTTCGCAGCGCGACCGCGCGCTCACATGCGGCACGTCGCTGAACTCGGAGGCGCGCGCAGGAGTCTTCCAGACTTGACGTTCACGCTCCGCCAAGACTACCCGGCGCAACTGCGGAGTGGCAGTCGGTACAGAGGCAGCAGATGGAAGTACGAACAACAAGAAACAAGGCCAGAGACGACGAAGCATGTGGTGAAATTCTCCCAAGTCGAGCCGGGGGTGTTACCTTATGACTCTCTATCGGCAACTTGGGGGCCAGCATAAGACCCAAACAACATGCTTATTATCAGATGGTTAGATAACGTCTTTAACAGTTATAGGTTGCCGATGTGAAGGTGGTTGCATATATGGTGCCAGTCTTGGGAGGCAAGACCTATATATGGTTCTTTTGTGGGCGGCCGCTAAAACGCTCGTCATCCAGCCCCACGCCGCAGGGTCAGGAGCGTAACCTCTGGCGGACAATTCAGGCGTGCCGGAATGCCGATCGTTCCCACCCCTGCGGTGGTATAGAGCGATAGCGGACCTACCTGGTAAGTGCCCAAAATGTACTTCTTCGCCAGTCGGGGCAGATAAAGCGGAGGCAGCAGGGGGAATCTGATCTGGCCTCCGTGAGAGTGCCCTGAAAGCTGCAAATCAACGGGAAATCGCGAGGCTTCGTCGGCGAAATCTGGTTCGTGCGCAAGCAGAATGACGGGTTCATCGGCGGGGATGCCGTGCAGTGTCTTCGACAAGTCGGCTTTCTTAGTGAGTGCATCGTTCACACCTGCAAGCCAGAAACGGGCGCCATCGCGCTCGATGGCTTGGGACTGGTTCACCAACACCTGAATATTCTCAGCCTGAAGCACCTCTGTAATGTGTTTGCGGTTGGTATCGACATCGTGGTTTCCCATGATGGCCCATAGGCCGAGGGGCGCCGTCATCTGGTGCAGGAGGCGAGCGCATGGTTCAGACGCGAGCGCCGCTTTTCTACGGCTTCCGATCAGGGGCACGGAAACGAAGTCTCCCGCGAGAGCAATCAGGTCGGGGCGAAGACCGTTGACCATGCCGATTGCGGCGCGCAGCGGATGGACGGAAAACCACGGGTCGTAGTGGAAATCACTGAGCAGAGCGATGGTGAAACCGTTCAGCCGCTCCGGCCAGCGTGGCAGAAAGAAATCCTTACGGACGATGCGTGGGCGGTTCGGCTCCAGCAATACGGAGTCCGCGGCGAGTGCGACTATGCCTGCGGAAACTGCCCGAAGCAGAAACTGCCGTCTCGTGGTGGGCGTCAAGGACAAACGAAACTACTCTGCATTTCAGGCGTTAGCATCCGCACTTCCAGAATAACCGAATAGAGGGATTCGGTGCAGAGCTCATTCGTCTTACGACACGCATTCCGCGAACGATCAGAAACTAAACGTTGCCAGCAGATCGATGCGGCGAACGGCCGCACCCGTGGAGAATGGTCCGCCTTGAAGCCCGTTCGGCGTATCGAAAAATCGTGATCCCAAAATACCGTTAGGGTCTCCGACGTTCACTTTGTTGAAAACATTGCGTGCCGAAACTCCAAAGGTGACGTTGTAGCGGCGATCCGAGCCGCTGGGCAGTCCGCCCGGTCCGCCGCCAAAGAGAGGACCGCGCGGCCCACCACCACCTCGGCCGCCACCGCCACCCGGCCCTCCTCCTTGGTTTTGATTGCCCGCACCACGGGTGATCTTGGGGCCGAAACCGATCGTCTTCGTGAGCCGCAGATTCATCGTCACGTGCGATGGGCCGTCGCCGTAGTTGATGGGAACAATTTTTTCGCCGGTGACGGCAGGGTTGGCTGGATTGGCGTCGAACGTTCCCAGCGACGTGCAATATATGTTTGGGGCAGTACAGCTGGCTCCCGGAGCGAGCCTTGGACGGTCGTTGAAGATGGAATCGTTATTGAGATCGTTGGTCGTAGTGATGTTGAACGGGGATCCAGACCAAGCGATCAGAAACGGACTCAAGCGGAAGTTGTAGGGAAGACCGAATGTGCCACCAAAAAAGAGCCGGTTACGGTAATCAAAAGAAGCGCGGCCGTAATCCTCACTGATGTTGTAGGAGTTCGAAGGAAAGCTCGAAACCCCGGAGGTATCGCTGTTGGCATAGTTAAGTATGTAGTACCCAAAAAGCTGAACCTTGGACCCGATTCGCACGTTGGGGTTGGCAATCAATTGGTTCTGCCGGAAGACCGCCTCGGAAACATAGCGATAAAGATTTTCGGTGGAGATAGCGCAGTTGGGACTGCACGGAGTTCCAGGGTAAGGAGCGTCGGCGTTGACGGTCAGCAACTGGTCAAAGCCGCGAGAGTTCAGGTAAGTCACGTTCAAGGTTGCGAACTTGGTGAGCTGCCGCTCCACGCTGATGGCCGATTGCATCGTGTAAGGCGCGTGCAGACGGGGGCTGATCTGGTAAGTCGTAGGCGTGACTGGTACGGCTGCTCCGGTGCAGGCAGAGAAATCGGTAAGGGAGGGGCATTCAGGATTAGCAATAACGAACTGTTCCTGCGTGATTCCATTCAGGCGCTCGGCTTCGAGGATTTGGGCTTCCTGGAAGCGATCATAAAAAATTCCAAATCCGCCGCGCAGCACGACGATGGGAGGAGCGCTTTTGCCGCCAACGCCCCAGGCAAACCCCAGGCGCGGCGCCCAGTCCGCGTGATCCTGAATGCCGGTCTGGGTTTCGAAGCGCAGGCCGTAGCTGAGGGTGATGTTTGGGCGCATCTTCCAATCATCCTGGTAATAAAGTCCAGCGTCGAAATTGCCAACCACCAGAGGCGGACTGCCTACGGTGTAAGTGAGCTGAGTGGCGATAGGGACAGTAGTGTTGCCGGCGTTCTGAATCGCGGTCTCGTAGGAGATTGGGCAGGGCGCTTGTCCCGCAGTAGGCACGCAGGCGCTGCCGCCCGTAGGAGTGAGCAGTGAAGAAAACGTAAATTCTCCGTTGAATCCGGAGGTCTGGCTGTTGGCGTCGCGGATGCCGCGCAGCCGCGCTCCAAACTTTACCGTGTGATTACCGTGAATGATGGAAGTGTAATTCTGCAGTTCGTAGTGGTCCTGGTGATCGAGAATTGTGCCCTGGTTGTTTCCCCCGCCGCCGAACGAACCCAGGACATTGAGAGTTGGGTCGGTGTTCAGAGCGTACTGATTGTCGAGCTCGCGCAGGTACTGGAAGCGAATTTCGTTCACAATCTTTGCGCCGATAATTTGAGTATCGCTGATTTGCAGCGTGTGCTCTGCAGAGTCGGAGTTATAACCCTGAGAAGCCAAGGTAAACTGGCCGACGCCGTCGTTATCCTCAATGTCGCGGTAGAACTGATAACGCGCGGTCAGGGTATTGTTCTTGGTGAGTGCATAGTCGATCCGCGGCGTGATGTTGGTCCGGTGCCTGGGGAAAGGCACCGACTCGATGACGGGTATCTCGGCGAGAGTCGTCGGATCGAGGGTGAAAGCATTGACAGCGGAGAGATCGTTGATGTTCCGCCGCTGGAGGTCGAGAAAGAACGAAGCTTTCTTGTTGATCGGTCCGCCGACGTTGCCCGTGATCAGCGTTGAATCGTAACCGGGTTGATTGGTGCCACCGAATGGATTCGACGTGTTAAAGGCGGAATCGTTTCCGTCGATCATGAACTGGCCGTGAAATTTGTCGGTGCCAGGCTTGGTGAAGACTTCGATGCGGCCGTAGCCTATCTTGTCGTATTCCGCGGAAAACGGATTTGAATTGATGCGAATCTCGCGAATAGATTCCTTGGGAGGAAGTTGCCCGGCGGTAAAACCATCGATGTAAAGCTGGCCGCCGTTTGGGCCGGCGGAAGGCCCGGCCAAGGCCTGCAAATCAGTGAGCAATTCGTCCGGATCATCGGGCAAGGCTTCCAGTTCCTTGCCTGATAAGGTGATGGCCCCGGCGTTGTTCGAGGGATTGACATCGACGGTTGGCGCCGTGTCGGAGACCTGAATCTTCATCTGCTCAACTTCGATAGCCATAGGCACGTTGAGGCGCAGCTGCTGTCCCGCCGCGATGACAACGTTGTCATTTTCGTAAAGAGAAAATCCCTCAGCAATGACGTTGAGGGTGTATTGGCCCGCAGCTAATCCGTTGAGTTCATACAGCCCCTGTCCGTTGGTCTGGGTTTTAATCGGAGTCGACGGAGCGGCCGCCGGCACAAGTACTACATTGGCGCTGGCAATAGCGGCGCCGGAAGGATCGGTAACCTGCCCGCGCAAAATGCCTGCCGTCGCCGGAGGAGTCGTCTGCGCGGGAGCTTGCGCTACCGCGAGCGTCGCACACACTTGCAACAAAACAAAAATGAGTATAAAACAGAAATACTTCCGCACCGTCATCAATCTTCCGTTCTGTGACAAGAGTCTTACACTTTCCTGTTGAGCAATTCGGTTGTGCGGAGAGCCAACCGCTATGGACCACCGCTGTCGCCAGATGGCGCGCCCATGGACCACGGAGCAAGCATTGCGGCGCTGCTGGCGCTAGGCGCGGCTTGTAGCATCGGTTCCACACCGCCGACCAGCGTTATGACCGTGCCTATTCCAGCTGCGCCCTCAGTCGCGAGAATTATGATCGCGTCGCCCTTGTGCAGATCAGTTAGTGCGACGGCGGGTAACCGGCCGAGCATCTGCTGAAAATCTGGAGCGCCGCCGGAGCGTCCGCCCACAGCATTTCCTCCAGGGCCGGCTCCGCCTGGAGCACCCGATGAAGGCACTGCGCTGGCTGCGGAACCCGCGCTGGACGCAGTCCCGGCAACTCCTCCCAAAGCCGCTGCCTTCAGGCGCGCTGCGATCCGCTGCGCCATCTCAGGGGGCAGACGCCGAAGCTGCGAGTCTGCCGTCACTTTGACAACCACCAATTTCTTAGACAACAAATCCTGAACGTTGATGGTTGACGAACTTGCATCTGCAGAAGTTACAGTGCCGGCAATATTGCGGAACGAACCGGAAACGATTTCCTGGGCTGTCAGTTCACTCCCATCGGCGTTGCGGTCGCCGCGCGCACGTAACTGATCGCCGGAATGAATTTCCTGCAAGGTGCCCGGTTTGGCATCGTCGAACTTTACGGAATCCGGCGCGTAGCGGCGAATCACGGTGATCCCAGAAGTATGAATCACAATGCTTTTCTTAGCAGCAAAGCTACCGACGGAAATGGTTACAGTTCCAGCGCCCGCATCCACTGCGGTCACCAATCCGCCCACACCGCGCTTCTGCCAATCCTGCAAATCTTTTTCATGCTGCGCTTCGAGGTCGGAATGCTTCATCACCACAATGGTGGTGGCGGCGAGTGAGAGGTTATCGTCGGAAGGCTTACCGCCTACCAGGATGCGATCTCCGACCTGCAGATCCTGCAACTGGATCGGCGTGGCGTTCTTTAGATCTTTTTCTCCGGGAGCTATGCGAAGAATGCGGGCGTTGGGTTGGACCGTGATATTGACGTCCGGGCCAGAATCCGGAGTGAGCGTAATCGCTGTGCCGTTGATGGCTTTTACGGCGCCTACGCGACGGTTTGCGGCGCCCGCGGCGGCGGATTGGGTTTGCTGGCCTGATGCCGCGGCAAGACAGCGAGGCGGCAGCGGGATGGCGACCGCGCTTGCGGCACAGAGTGCGATGGTCAGAAAACGGTTTCTCTTTCTTCTTGCGCTCATGCGCCTTTCGTTTACCTGTTGAAGTGGCTACTAATAATCTACATTGCCGCACCACCCCAGACCGCAGGATTTACAAAGTTTTACTTGAGAATGAAAGAGCTTTAACAAAGGTGAAACACACCGTTAGCGGCGGGCAGGAAAACAGCCGGGTGTTCGCTATGCACTCATTCTGCGATCAGCAGGTTTTCCGCAAAGGGCCATTGCTCGTCAATCCATTGCGCTTCGCAGCGGAAACCAGTGGCCGCGGCCATTTGAAGCACTTCTTCAGGAGAATATTTATGGCTGCTTTCGGTCCAGATGGTTTCGCCTTCAAGGAACTGAACCGAAACTTCTGCGGCTGGAATGTGCACGGTCTGATTGCGAAGAGAGCGCAGATGCATTTCCACGCTGCGGAAGTTGTGATTGATTTTTGCCAGGTGCTCGAACTGCGCGAGATCGAAATCGGCGTCAAGATCGCGATTGATGCGGGCCAGCAAGTTTAGGTTGAAAGCAGCGGTCACGCCCAGTTCGTCGTCGTAAGCAGCCAGGAGTTGAGCGCTCGATTTCTCGAGGTCAGTTCCCAGCAGAAGCGAATCTCCCGGCTCTAGAATGCGCCGGACCTCAACCAGAAACTTGACGCCCGCGAGCCGATCGAAGTTACCGATAGTGCTTCCGAGAAACAGCACGCAAAGATGCTGACCATGACGCCGCTGCGCGGCTACTTCGAGCAATCCGTCGAGATACTCGCGCTCGAAGCCCAGGATGCTGATGGAATCGATGTCACTCAGCTCACGCTCACACATGGCGAGAGCCGATGGAGAAATTTCGATGGGATAGTAAGCCGTCCGCTGGCGGCGGCAAAGAGCTTCGAGAATATGGCGAGTTTTCCGGCCGCTGCCGCTGCCGAGTTCGGCGACAGCAACCGGAGTTGCAAGGCGCTCGACGATTTCATGGGCGTGGCGCCGGAGCAGGCGTTCATCGGCGCGCGTGAGGCCGTACTCGGGAAGGTGGCTGATGACTTCAAACAACGCGGAGCCAACATCGTCGTACAAATATTTCGACGGGAGTTCTTTCTGACCCGGTTTGGTGAGTCCGGCATGGACCTCGGCGGCGAATTCATAGGTGGTGTTCGGAGTGATGGTATGAACCAGCATAATGGCGACTCTCCTTTAACGCTCGTAGACGTAGCGACCAGAACGTAAACTCCGACGAAGTAATGCTTATCGACTCACACTTATTCAGTTCACACAGCGAAAGCCCGTATAGATAAATTGATAGTGCGGCTGAAACCAGTTGCGGAACGTGCGCCGTAGCATAGACGCGGCGGTGCGCGCCGACCCGCCTTTCATAACGAAATGTTTGCCGTCAAAGAAATCTGCAGAATAGCCACGGTAGAAAGGAAAGGGCTCGAATCCGGGAAATGGAGCGAACTCGGTTGAGGTCCACTCCCATCCGTTGCCCAGCATGCCGTCAACGCCGAATGCGCTTTTACCGTTGGGAAATCCACTCACTGGCGCGGGGCTCCAACGGGCAAAATCAAAATTGCCGAATCCAGCCAAAGACGCTTCGCTTCCCCGCACTTCACTGCCCGCCTCTCTACCCCATGCTTCTCCGCCCGATGCTTCTCCACCCCATGGGTAAGCTCGCTCGTCGCCGTGCGGAGTACCGTATGCAGCGCGCTGCCATTCCGCTTCGGTGGGCAACCGCTTCCCTGCCCAGTTGGCGTATGCTTTCGCCTCTGCTTGACTCACATAGACCGGCCAATTCAACGGCAGCGGCACGTCTTCAAACATCGTGCGATACAACCATCGATTGCTCTCGATCCGCCAGAATGCCGGATGCGAAATTCCCTGCTGGGACTTCCAGTCCCAATCGTTATTCTTGTCATCCTTGCCGTCTTCCCAAAATGCACGCGTTTCGTAGCCGCCGGCGTTAACGAATTCGAGATACTGCTGGTTCGTTACCATGAATTGATCGATGGCAAATGCGGGTACGTTGACGGTGTGGGCTTCAAACTCGTTGTCCCATCCAAAAGCGCCACCGCGCGGGAGCCCGAGCGTAACTCTGCCGGCAGGAATCTCGATACTGCGATGAACGATCGGAGTGGAATTGCAATCGAGAGATTCTGACTGCCGCACTTTGTGATTGAGCGGCAACTGATGCAGCATGTAAGCCAGCGTTTCGGCGTGCATCAGACGGTGTTCGATGGCTACATTCAGCAGAGTACTGAGCGGAAAACCGTCGCCAGTGGCGTGTGCATCGGTAAGAGTGTCTTCGAGCTTCTCATCGAGAACGGCACGGATTTTTCTAACGTACTCTCGCACTGCATCAATCCAGGGCCACTCGGAAGGCTGATCGGTGGGAAGTCCGCCGCCAACCGGATCGATTCCGAACGCAAACAGCCGGTCGAACTCAGGATGAAAGCTCTTCAGCCCAAGAACGCGTTCGTGAAACAGGTTCCAATCAAAGGCCTCAAGATGTCCGATGTAAAAAACGATGCGATGGCGCTCGGCAATGGGCCGTTCGTAGAGAGAATCGGGCTTTACCAGAGCGAAAAGGTCATCAGTTTGCTTGCGGGCTTGTGCGAGTTGGTCGAGCAGCTGATGACGAGTGATCGAGTCGCTTGATGTCGCGAGCATTACGGGATCTCCTAGCCTTTCGGCCGTGGGCGAAAATTCTACAGGCCAAACTTAAAAGAGTCGATCAGCGGCTTGGATTCTATCCGCCGCGCTAGCCGAGTAGTATAGGGTAATGTCCCTACAGGTATTTCAAGTTGACGCCTTCACGGCCAAGCCATTCGCAGGCAATCCAGCCGCGGTATGCCCGCTTGCAGAATGGTTAGATGACGAGCTGCTGCGCATGGTCGCAGCTGAAAATAATCTTTCCGAAACAGCCTATTTGGTGCCTCGCGAAGACCACTACGAGCTGCGCTGGTTTACGCCGCGTTGCGAAGTCAAGCTGTGCGGACATGCCACGCTGGCCTCCGCATTCGTCCTGCTTCAGGTTCTCGGAGCAAAGCGTGATTCGGTGCGCCTCGAAACCCGATCCAGTGGTACGCTCACGGTTTCCCGCGACGGAGATTTGCTGGCAATGGATTTTCCTGCGCTCGTACCCTGGGCCTGCAAAGCCCCTCCAGCGGAGCTGATTCAAGGTTTGGGAGCAAAGCCTACTGCGGTAGTACAAATCGAAGACAATTATTTTGCGGTGTATGAGCGCGAGAAAGATGTTCGGCGCATTCGTCCAGATTTTAGCTTACTAGAAAAGCTTCATCCGGCAGGCGTGGCAATTACTGCGCAGGGGAACGATGCCGATTTTGTATCGCGCTACTTCGCGCCCAGCTATGGCATTCCTGAAGATCCGGTGACCGGGTCCACGCATTGCTCACTGGCGCCGTATTGGGCTCAGCGGCTGGGAAAAACCAAGCTGCATGCTCGTCAGATCTCGGAACGCGGCGGAGAAATGTGGTGCGAGGTTAAAGGGGATCGCGTGATTCTTAAGGGGAATGCTGTGCTCGTGTTGCGGGGAGAGATGCTGATCTGACTCGGCAGGCTGCCCTCTGATTATGCACCTCAGGGGCTAAAGCTCAATCATATGGGCTACCGATTACAGCGCCTGAAGCGCTGCGCCACCCAAAACCGTTTCACGGCACTTTAATTCGGATCATGCTCGATTAATTCGCATCATGGCCAATTCACAGTTACCGGATCAGTCCTTTGCTCCGCAGGAATTCGTGCGCTACGTCCTTCACGTCGCGATGCTGGCCATCGAGAGCGTAGTTCAATTGCCGCATCTCCTGATCCGAAATTTTGCCTCCTAGCTCGGCAATAGCCTGGGCAACTTCCGGGTGCTGCTGCACGGTTCGCTGACGAATCACCACGACCGCTTGGTAGGGAGGGAAATAATGCCGGTCATCTTCCAGAACAAACAGATCGAGCGCTGGAATCAGTCCATCCGTAGCGTTGCCGGCAGCCATATCGATCTCGTGATTTTTCAGTGCTGGAGCGAGCAAGCCCAAGTCCATAATGCGCGGCGGGGCGGCAAAATGCAGGCCATAAGCGGTGGCCAGTCCGGCATAGCCATCCGGGCGCTCCATGAACTCGTAGCCAAATCCCGCTCGCCATTGCGGAGCAAAGGCAGCAGCCTGCGATAAGGTTTTGAGATTCAGACGGCGTGCATCCTCACCGCGAATTTCCATTGCAAAAGTGTTATTGAAGCCGAATGGCCGGCTGAGGGTGAGACCGAGGCGCGCTTCATATTCGCTCTTGACCCGCTGGAATACCTCTGCGCTGTCGCCTCCAACTTTCTGTTTGAGGATGGCGGTCAAAGCAGTACCGGTGTATTCCGGATAAATGTCGATGCGCCCCGACAGGATCGCCTGTTGGCAGATGTAGGTTCCCGCCAGGTAGAAGCGGCGTTCGACTTTCAGGTGCGTGTGCGCTTCAATCTGCTGTGCCAGTATTTCGCCGAGGACCAGTGACTCAGTAAAATTTTTGGAGCCAATCACAACGCGGTCGGAGTGGGACAGCGTGCATGCGGGCAATAACAACGTGGCGATAAAACAGGCGAGTATTCCTAACCATATTTGCAAGGCCCCGCGACTCGGTCCGTGTCGATGTCGTTTCATTGCGGCCGCAGGCGCTTCTCCAGCCATCCCAAGCCGAAATCCGCCGATAACGCCAGAACCGCGGCGGGAATCGCTCCGGCAAGAATAAGCTGATTGTTCACCATGGCGAGGCCGCGAAAAATGAACTCACCCAAGCCTCCCGCGCCAATCGCAGCGGCGATGGTGGCCAGTCCGACTGAAACGACAACCGCCACACGCACGCCGGAGAGAATCACGCTCAACGCCAGTGGCAACTCCACTTGAAACAGAAGTTGACTGGCGGTGAGCCCCATACCGCGCCCGGCTTCGACCACGGCTGGATCAACGCCGCGAATTCCGGTGTAGGTATTGCGAATCACAGGCAGAAGCGCGTAAAGAGTGAGTGCCAGAATTGCGAGCCGATCAGCGCGATCGCCGAGCCAGGGCACCGGCAACAAGAAGCCAAACAGAGCGAGACTGGGAATTGTCTGAATGATGTTCGCTGCTCCGAGCACTGGCTTATTCCATGCGGGCCAGTGCGCGCTCACTATACCGAGCGGAATGCCGATCAGCACCGCGAACAGCGTGGAGATACCCACCAGCCACAGATGCTCAAGCGTAAGTTCCAGAATTTGTTCGTGATTCCGCAGAAAAAAGTGAAAGACGTTCATGACACGCCTCGATTTGCTACCGACCCCAGCCCGTCTCCGAAGGCTTGAACATAAGCGGCGGCTAACGGATCGGTGGATCGCAGAAAATCCTCAGGAGGAAGAACCGTCACTAGCTTGCCGGCCTCCATTAGTGCAATCCGCGAACCAAGGCGCAGCGCCTCGCGCAGATCATGGGTGACAAAGACGACCGTCTTACCCAGCCGCTTCTGCAGCGAGAGAAACTCGCGCTGCAGTTGATCGCGAGTAAGTGCGTCGAGCGCACCGAAGGGTTCATCCATCAGCAGAATTGCCGGATCGGCGGCCAAGGCCCGCGCTACTCCGACACGTTGCCGCTGTCCGCCCGAAAGCTGGTGCGGATAACGGGAAGCCAGTTGCGCGTCGAGCCCGACCATCTGCAACAATTCTTCGACGCGCCGATGAATACGTTCGGCAGGCCAGCCCTCGATTCGCGGAACCAACCCAATATTTTTCTCAACCGTGAAATGTGGGAACAACCCCACGTCTTGGATAACATAGCCGATGCTGCGCCGCAAACGAATCACGTCAGTTGAGCCGTTGGGAACTCCATTCACGCGCACTTCCCCGTCGCTTGGCGTCAACAGCCGGTTAATCAGCTTTAATGTTGTGGTTTTTCCTGATCCACTGCGTCCCAGCAAAACCAGAGTCTCGCCGCCTTGAACCTTCAGATTCAGGCCTTTGAGCAATCTCTGGCCGTTGGGTAGCGTATAGGCCACGTCGCGGAATTCGATTACCGGAATAGCAGGACTTGATTCCATATCGGATCAAAAACACATTTGCCAGCATACCGGAGTTCCTAAGCTGAAGGTGGATGTAGCAGATCAACGGATGAGCTAACAGTTCCTGAACTTGAAATAGATTTGAACTAGCACCCAGAGAGCTAATAGACGATCTGGGTCCCTCCCGCTACCATCTTTAGTAGGTGTTGCGGAAATTTAGCCTAGGTATGAGTGTGTCCGCTCTACGCAATTTTACTTGCTGGGTGATGGTCGTACTGTGTCCGCTGTCGCTTGCGGCGGCGGACACGGGCTCCGCCATCGTGCATAACAAGGGTGGAGTGTGGGTGAACGGCGCTGAGGTGGCAGACTCCACGGTCATCTTCCCCGGCGACGTACTCGAAACCAAGCCAGGCTTCGTAGCCAATCTCGACGCCGAAGGTTCGTCTGTTCTGATTCAAGGGGAGTCGATTGTTAAGTTTGAGACAAACTCCCTGACCCTTGAGCACGGGAGCGTCTCGGTGGGCACTTCCACAGAAATGATCGTCCACGTGAACTGCCTGAAGGTCGAGCCCATCTCGAACGACCGCACGCAATACGATGTGAAAGACGTGAGCGGGAAAGTGGAAGTGGCAGCCAACAAGGATGATGTGAAGATCACTGAAGGCGGCGGACTCCGAAAAGCGTCCACGAAGAACGGCTCTTCGGAGTCCGCCACTGTGCATGAGGGACAGCGAGAAGCGCGTGACGAATCGTCTGCCTGCGGGGCCCCAGCCCGACCAGAAGGAACCAGTAACGCTGTGAATACGAAATGGCTGGAGATCGGCGGCGGCGCCGGGGCGGGAGCCTTAGTTCTTTGCCTGCTTCTATGCAGAAGCACGAAGTCCAGTAGCGTCAGTCCCACTCAACCGTAAGTCTCAACTCGTCAGGCAATCATTATTCTCCAGTCAATTCTCGCGCAAACGTGAGCGGATTCTTTGATTGAGCGTATAGCGTATAATGTAGATCTTGACCTCGAAGACACCCTAACAGCACGTTGCGCCTTCGCGATTGAGAAATTCTCTGAAAGGCGAGTGACGTGTCGAGCCTGGGAACTTCAGAAAGCTTTTCAATCCCAAGACAGCGACTTCGGGCACACGATGCGCGCTCGCGCGCATTCGTAGAGGACTTTGTTTACCCGCACCTTATGTGGACTGGGCGCGGCAAATCTGAGCGGTAGCTCGCGGTAGCCAGCACGAAAAATAGGAGACACAAATGTCCGGAGTCAACGGCGACAAAGCTCGATTTAACCGGCGGCGCAGACAGAAGATCAGCCGCCGTCTAAGCAACGAAAAAATGTTGAAGACCCTGGCGGAGAAGAATCTGGTACCGCCCGTAGCGCCTGCCAATCTGAAAGAGAAGGTGGCATGAGCACACCCGGCCTCGCATTGCCGCTTCCAGGTTCGGATGGCAATGCCGTAAAGAAAAAACGCGTGCTCCTGCTGGACGCTTCGCAGACCAAGCGCGACCTGCGGGCCGACGTGATGAGGAAACTCGGCATTGAGGTTGACTGCGCAGCCGATGTTCTCGAGGCGCGATGTTGGTGGCGAGCCGATTTGTACAATCTGGTGCTGATTAACGTAGCCGGAGAGGCCGACATACGGGACAAATTTTGCATGGACATGCGAAGTGCGATTCCTCCGCAGAGAATAGCTTTTTTTGTGGGTCGTCCCGAATATCTCGCCGCTGCGCCGCATTCCGACGCAGCGCCCGCGGAGGCCGATGCGGACGCGCTTCATAAGGAGATGGTCGCCGCGTTGCTGACTCAGGCCGCGGGAGACTCATCGCGTCAGCGGTGGGGAATATTGGAGGCTTGCAAACGGATTTCCTCGGTGCGCTCGGTCAGCGAAGCTCGTTCGCGCGCAATACGGGAAACCCCAAGGCCGTCCCGTTGGACAGAGGCCATCGAGCAACACTCCACATCCGAAGCCAACCCGCGACCGTTATTTGTAACCGAACCAGTTCAACCCTCATTTACACCAGCCTCATTTGCACCAGAAAGAGAAGAACTCTTATGAAGAATCTTTACGTCGGTAACTTGCCTCATAGCACCACGGAGCCAGAGTTGCGCGGTTTGTTTGAAGCGCATGGCGCGGTTGAGAAGGTTAGCATCGTCACGGATCGCGAAACCGGCCGCGCCCGCGGCTTCGCTTTTGTTGAAATGACCAATGCCGGGGAAGCCGAAAAGGCAGTCGCGGCGCTGAACGGAAGTTCGCTCGGAGGCCGCGCGCTGAAGATCAACGAGGCTAAGCCCAAGACCGATTCTCCGCGCGGCGGAGGCGGTGGTGGAGGAAAGCGCTTTGGCGGCGGCAGCCGCGACGACTATCAAGGTCACGCACGCCAGCCCCGGGAACCTCGCTGGTAGGAGCGTACCGGCTGGCGATTCGCCAGAGCAGGTTATCGAGTCGCTGCTTTGGGTTCCGAATTTTGAAACATGGCTAACAGCACCAGCCGCTATTGCCAAACATTTGACGATTGGAGATTGGGATGCCAGGACGAGGTCGATCAAGCTTTACCAAACGCCAGAAAGAACACACGCGCCAGCAGAAACAGCGCGACAAAGCCGAACGCCGTATCCAGCGCAAAGACGAACCGTCGGGCACGTCAAGCGATTCGAGCGAATTGGATCTGGACGAATTGCAAAGGCACGCCGCCGAGCAAGCCGCACTGTTTCAAATGGGTGCCGACGACGGCGATATTTCCAGCATGCCCCGCGAACGCAGCCCTGAGAAGACTGAACCGTAGCGGCTCGGTTCTAGAAAAGCCTGAAAGTCATCTAAAAAGTTGGGCGCGTCTCTAAGACGCGCCCCTTAACTTGCTCGCGATTCCTTACTGAGATTACGCGAAAACCTCACCAGGCATCTTGGTCAGCGTACGGCTGGCCAGAGTATTTTGGACTACGTGCTCGGAACGTCCGGCATTCGCCCAATCGATCTGCTTGCGTTCAATGCGCAGCTTCAAGGCGCGTTCGATATTCTTCAGTTCGATGACCTCGCCACCAGACACTAAGCTGGAAGCCAGCCCTAGTGATCCGGCGCGTCCGGTACGGCCTACACGATGAATGAAATCCTCGGCCATCTTGGGCAGGTCGTAGTTGATCACGTGCGCCACATCATCGATGTGCAACCCGCGAGCGGCCACGTCAGTGGCAACCAGCACCTGGAAGCGGCCCTGCTGAAATCCGCTGAGTGCTCCGTTGCGTTGCGATTGTGAACGATCGCCGTGGATCATCGCGGCGGAGAAACCTTCGCGCGTGAGTTCTTTCGCCAGTCGCTCCGTGCCGCGCTTGGTGCGGGCAAAAATCAGCGTCTGCCCTTTTTCGGCATAGAGCAACTGCCGCAGCACATCCGGTTTCTCGGCGGGACGAACTTCGTAAGCTTGTAGCCGAACGCTCTCGACCGGCTTAAGCACTGAGCCTATCGCTACGCGCACTGGATCGCGCATGGAGTCGTTCACCAATCCAGCAACGGATTGCTCCAATGTCGCCGAAAAGCATAGCGTCTGCCGGCGTTGCGGCAATACCGCGAGGATCCGGCGAAGCGCGGGCAGGAAGCCCATATCAAGCATGCGGTCGGCTTCATCGAGCACCAGGATTTTGACATCGCGCAGGTCGATCAACTTGCGAGAAATAAAATCCTGCAAGCGGCCGGGGGTTGCAACTACCAGGCTGGCGCCACCGCGCACCGCCTGGATTTGCGTCTTCTCGGAGACGCCTCCGATTACCAGCGCGGCTTTCGATAATCCCCTGCCGCGCAGTTTTTCGTATTCTTCATTAACTTGAATCGCCAACTCACGCGTGGGCAGCAAAACCAGCACGCAGACTTTCTGCGCAGGCTCCTGCTGCAGCATTTCGATCACCGGGATCAGAAATGCCAGCGTCTTGCCGGTTCCGGTCTGTGCTGTCGCCAGCACATCTTTGCCTTCAAGGGCGCAAGGGATAGCCTGCGCCTGAATCGGCGTAGGAGTAATAAATTCAGCTGCCGCCAGCCTCTGCTGCAAAGCAGAAGAAAGCGGTAATTCTGTAAAGCTTGTCATTCGTAATTGTTCTTTCTGGAGGGGCCTGATCGCATTTCGATACACGTATCGTGAGGTGCCATGCCGCTCTTATGTTTTTGATTTGACGCTGAATAAACGGCGGGCAGGAAAAGCGGAGATGAATCTTGATCCAACAGGATCACCGCGTCACGAGCAAACCGTGGCAGTAGCGTTGAAAGCATTATAGCACAGGATTTAACTAGTTTGACAACACCGGCAACGAATCGACGATTACACTTAGGTAATAGGTCCCACGCGCGCCTGGAAAGCTGCGTTCCGTCGTTGGTGGCAAGTCCGCTTCCAGGACATCGGGCAATCTCTTGACATATTTTGACGTTCTTTTCGTCAGCCCAGGCGTAGAAAACGGCATCCAAGACCCCGTGCTGCCCCTAGAAGCAGGAGCAGCGCGCTTCATGCATTTACTCCGTACCGCTGGGCTATAATTCGGAGCACTTCCTAACCGCAAAAGGAGACTCCTTTTGACCGTTGACACAACTGAACGCCCTATCGTCGATCCTGGCCATCAACTCCCGGCTCACGGTTCGCAATCTCACGGCGGAAACCTGTGGTGGATCCTCATCGCGATTGTGTTGGTGTTGCTGCTTATTGCATTCCTGCTATGGCGACATCACGAGGACACGAAAAAAGTTGCACACCCACCCGCAAAGGTGACGATCACAACCGCGACGGCTCAAAAAGGCAACATAGGCGTTTACCTCGATGAAATCGGCACCGTCACTCCGGTCTATACCGATTCGATTACCAGCGAAGTGACCGGCCTCATCGTTGCCGTTCATTACACGGAAGGACAGGTGGTTCGAAAGGGCGATCCGCTGGTTGATATCGATCCTCGTCCGTTTCGTGCCACTCTATTGCAGGCGCAAGGAGCGCTCGAACGCGACGAGAACATCCTGGCGCAAGCGCAGATGGACCTTGATCGCTATCGCGCCGCGTGGGCGCGCAACGCCATTCAAAAACAACTGTTGGACGACCAGGAAAAAATCGTACTGCAGGACGAGGGCACGGTAAAGAACGATCAGGGGACCGTGCAGTTTGACCAGGTTCAACTCGATTTCTGCCACATCACCGCTCCCATCGCCGGCCGTGTAGGTTTGCGGCTGGTGGACCCCGGTAACGTGGTGCAGTCGGCCGGAACCGTAACGCTGGCGGTGATTACGCAATTGGAGCCCATCACCGTAATTTTCACCATACCGGAAGATAGCTTGGGTCCAGTTGCAGATCGGCTACGAAAGAAAGCCAAGCTCCCCGTTGATGCCTTTGATCGCACTGCGCAGACAAAGATTGCGAGCGGAAAGTTGTTAACGCTCGACAATCAAATCGACACTACGACGGGAACGGTAAGAGCCCGATCTATCTTCGACAACAAAAATGATGCGCTCTTCCCCAACCAATTTGTAAATGCGAGGTTGCTGGTGAACACATTGCAGGGTGTGACGCTCGTTCCAGCATCAGCCATCCAACAGAATGGCCAAGCGTCATTCGTGTATGTGATTCAAAACAATGTTGCTCACATGCGCAGCGTTAAACCGGGAGTTACGGACGGAGGGCTGACGCAGGTTGACGGTATTAATCCTGGGGACATCGTCGCCAACAGTAGCTTCGATAAGTTGCAGGAGGGTACGGCAGTCGCAGTCTCGAACGCAGGTTCCAGCAAGCCTGCCGCGGCCAACACCACCGGGAGCAGCGCCCCGTGAGTCCATCTCGTCCGTTTATTCTGCGGCCGGTTGCAACCGCTCTACTGATGGCGGCAATCCTTTTGGTGGGTATTGTTGGCTATACCCAATTGCCGGTCTCCGCCTTGCCGGAGGTCGACTATCCCACGATTCAGGTGCTCACGTTTTATCCCGGGGCGAGCCCGACGGTAATGGCGACGACCGTCACGGCGCCCCTCGAGCGTCAATTCGGCGAACTGCAAGGCTTGAGCCAGATGACATCGACTAGTTCGGGAGGCACGTCCGTCATCGTGCTGCAGTTCAACCTCTCGCTGAATATTGATGTGGCCGAGGAGGAAGTGCAGTCCGCCATCAACGCGGCGCAGAGTCTTTTGCCCTCCATCCTTCCCGCGCCGCCGATCTATAGCAAGACCAATCCAGCTGACGCGCCGGTGCTCACGCTGGCGATCACCTCAAATTCCATGCCACTTTCGCAAGTCGAGGATCTCGTCGACACGCGGCTCGCGCCTAAGATTTCGCAGCTTAGCGGAGTTGGTTTGGTAACCATCAGCGGCGGCCAAAAACCCGCAGTCCGCATTCAAGCCAACCCCACGGCGCTGTCATCCTACGGCATCAACATGGAAGACCTGCGCACAGCGTTGACCGCAGCCAGCGTGAACGCCGCCAAAGGCAACTTCGATGGACCGCGCCAGGATTATCAGATCGACGCCAACGATCAACTGGTCACCAGCGACGATTACAAGAGCGTTGTAGTTGCCTACCGTAACGGCGCGCCTGTAATGCTGACCGACGTAGCGCAGGTGGTAAATGGTGTGGAGAACAACAATCAGGCGGCGTGGATGAATCAAACGCCCGCCGTGATTTTGAACGTGCAACGCCAGCCTGGGGCCAACACCATCAGCGTAGTCAAGAGCATCAAACAACTCTTGCCGCAGCTGCAGGCCAATTTGCCCACGGGCATTCAGGTAACCACGCTCACCGACCTCACCACCGCCATCGAATCGTCGGTGTCCGATGTTGAATTTGAATTGCTGTTGACGGTCGGGCTCGTCGTGTTGGTTATCTTCCTCTTCTTGCGGAGCCTCTACGCGACCATTATCCCGAGCGTGGCTGTGCCGCTCTCGCTGGTGGGCACCTTCGCGGCAATGTACGCGCTTGGTTACAGCCTGGATAACTTATCGCTGATGGCGCTGACCATCTCCACCGGTTTTGTGGTGGACGATGCCATCGTGATGATCGAAAACATCTCGCGCTATATCGAGGAAGGCGATCCGCCCATGGAGGCGGCGCTCAAGGGTGCGGAGCAGATTGGGTTCACGATTCTCTCGCTGACCGTGTCGCTCATCGCGGTACTGATTCCGCTGCTCTTCATGGGTGACGTAGTCGGCCGTCTCTTCCGTGAGTTTGCGGTGACGCTTGCCGTAACAATCGTCGTTTCGGCAGTCGTATCCCTTACGCTGACGCCCATGATGAGTGCGCGAATCCTGCGGCACCAACCGAAAGAGCAGCAGGGCCGCATCTATCGTGTCACGGAGCACGCTTTCGAATCGATGATCGCGTTCTATGGCCGCACACTGAAGTACGTACTTAAATTCCAGACGATTACGCTGCTGGTAGCGCTAGCGACACTCATACTTACCGTCTTCCTTTACATCATCATCCCCAAGGGTTTTTTCCCGGTGCAGGATACCGGCGTGATCCAGGGCATATCGCAAGCGCCGCAGACGATTGGCTCAAAGGCCATGGCTGCGAAGCAGCAGGAATTGGCGAAGGTCATTTTGCAGGACCCGGCGGTCGCAAGCCTTTCTTCCTTCATCGGTGCTGATGGAACCAACACAACGACCAACAGCGGCAGAATGTCGATCAATCTGAAGCCGCTGGACCAGCGCAAGATGAGCGCCTCCGACGTAATCCGACGGCTCACTTCAAAACTGGACCAGGTTCAGGGCATACAACTGTTCATGCAGCCGGTGCAGAATATCTCGGTTGACGATCGGGTGAGCCGCACGCAATACCAGTACACGCTCGAAGACCCCAACGCCGACGAACTGGATGATTGGACCAACCGCTTCGTCAATCGCCTGAAGCAATTGCCGGAACTGGAGGATGTGGCCACCGATCAGCAAACCGGAGGGCTTGCTGTTTCTCTGGTGATTGACCGCGTTACCGCCTCACGGCTTGGCATTGCACCGACCACCATCGATAACACTTTGTATGACGCCTTCGGCCAGCGGCAGATCAGCACGATGTATACGCAAACGAATCAGTACCACGTTGTGCTCGAGAGCCTGCCACAATTTCAACTTGATCCCAACAAGCTAAACCATCTCTACATCCAATCCAATGCGTCAGCGGGAGCGTCGGGCGCCGGAGCCTCAACGTCATTCGCGGCTTCGGGATCATCTTCCGCGGGGTCGAATGCGGTAACAGGTTCTGCGCTCTACACTCCGTCGGCAAATACTCTTGCGACTCTCTCGAACGCGCTTTCGCCGACTACCTCAGCGACCTCGAATAACGGAGCCAATGCCGCGGGTACGCCCAGTTCCGCCTTGAGCAGTGCAGTACCGCTGAGCGCCTTCTCGCACTTCGAGCCCACCACGGAGGCGCTCTCCATCAGCCATCAGGGACAATTTCCAGCCATTACCGTGTCTTTTAATCTCGCTCCGAACGCGGCACTCGGCGAGGCCATCACTGCGGTCGATAAGGTGCAGAAAGACATGCACATGCCAGCCAGCCTGCAGGCTGGCTTTCAAGGGACCGCGGCATCGTTTACCAATTCGTTATCGAATGAGCCCATATTGATTCTTGCCGCGCTGGTCACGGTGTACATCGTGCTGGGAGTTTTGTACGAAAGCTTCATCCACCCCATCACGATTTTGTCGACGCTGCCCTCGGCGGGTGTAGGTGCATTTCTTGCGTTGATTCTCTTCCACCAGGATTTAAGCGTAGTGGCCATCATTGGTATCGTCCTGCTCATTGGCATCGTTAAAAAGAACGGCATCATGATGGTTGACTTCGCGCTTGAAGCCGAGCGTCAGCATGGCAAGAACGCGACGGATGCTATTTACGAGGCCTGTCTGCTTCGCTTCCGTCCCATCATGATGACCACGATGGCCGCGCTACTGGGCGGACTGCCTCTAGCGCTCGGAACCGGCTTCGGTTCAGAATTGCGTCGCCCACTTGGTATCGCAATGGTTGGCGGACTGTTATTGAGCCAAGCTCTTACGCTATACACCACGCCCGTCATCTACATCTTCTTCGATAATCTGGGGCAGCGTTTTGCGGGCAAGCCGAATCGTGCGGAAGCCGGAGAGGCGGAAGA
>Ga0209007_1000078_pt1 | contig 60198 bp, 48 predicted proteins | sample JacPinW_OM1H0_O2_FD_187961 | JGI IMG/M metagenome (GOLD analysis project Ga0209007, IMG submission 187961) | Forest soil microbial communities from Algoma, Ontario, Canada - Jack Pine, Ontario site 1_JW_OM1H0_O2 (SPAdes) (version 2) | ecosystem: Environmental > Terrestrial > Soil > Boreal... | reverse complement strand
CATTAGTCGGGGCATTGCCGGCTGTGTGGCTGCCAGCGGCGACACCATTAATTTGCCGGATGCCTACGCCGATCCGCGTTTTGAATCCGAAGTCGATCTTCGGCTTGGTTTTCGCACAAGATCGCTTCTTTGTCTTCCTATACGAAACAAAGATGGGGAGACTATCGGCGTCCTGCAGCTTTTGAATAAGAAGGCTGGTCCCTTTACCCACGCGGATGAAGGCATGCTTCGCGCAATTTCCGATCACGTAGCTCTCGCGCTCGAAAACGCGCAACTCCACCGTGAAATGATTCACAAGCAACGGATGGAACGCGATCTCGCTTTGGCGCGGAGTATTCAGGTCGGCCTGTTGCCCGAACGCCCGCCTGAATTGGACGGATTTGATATCGCTGTATCGCACAGGCCTTCGCTGGAAGCTGGCGGCGATTATTACGACTTTATTCCCCTCGCGCCTGACACAATTCTGACCGTCGTCGCAGATGTGGAAGGGAAAGGCGTGGGCTCAGCCATGGTGATGGCGAATTTGCAAGCCACGCTCCACGCGCTTCTAGCGCATTTACATTCGCTCGAGCGGCTGGTCGAATCCTTGAACGACATGATTCTTGCCGATACACGCGGTCAAAAGTTCATGACCATGTTTATCGGCTTGCTCGATCAGCCGCACCGCACCCTGCATTATGTGAACGCCGGGCACGTGCCGCCGGCTGTCGTGCGGGCGGATGGTTCCGTGGAATATTTGCGGGAAGGCGGAATGGTCGTCGGATTATTCCCGAGCGTTCATTACGATCGTGGCCACGTCCGGCTCAACGCCGGCGATATCGTCGTAGCTTGCACCGACGGCATCACTGAAGCCATGGACAAAGAATCCGAAGAATTTGGGCAGCCGCGCCTGGTCGATCTATGCGTGCGCGAACGAACAAAGCCGGCTCAGGAAATTGTCGACATCGTGCTCAAGGAAGTGGACCTCTTCTCTCGCGGTGGTACGCACGAAGATGACCGCGTCATCATGATCCTCAAAGTTGTTTAGCAGTTCTCTTAAGAGCCGGTAGAAGCGTAATGGCGGGTGCCGATATTCCACAGGGAGATCGCGAGCGTTAGAAATGCGAGCGCCACGACCGGAACCAGCGGAGCGTATTCGGGATGCACGGTGCGACCAAGCATCCGCACGCTCGGGTAGAACGAAGCTAGACCGAACGGAATGATCCAGCAAAGAAAAAACTGCACTACGCCGCTGTAGATCGAAAGTGGGTAGCGGCCGAACGCGATTACATTCCAAACGGGCGGATGCACTCCGATGCGGTCTTCAAACCAAAAGCAGACCGTAGTGAGCAACAGGAAAATCGATATGTAAATGATCGCCGCGCAGGTTCCAAAGAAAAAGAGCATTGCAAACTTGCCGGGCGTCCATGCCAGGCCAAGACGCCTCGAAGCCCACCATAAGCAAAAGATACCCGTGGCAACTTCCTGCAGTGATTCAATCCGAAATGTCTCAAACAATACTTGAAACAGAGAGGAAACCGGACGCAGCAGAACACGGTCGAATTTCCCCTCGATGATGAAATTGTTACCGAAGTCGTAGAGATTTAGGCTGACGATGTTGAATATACCGTAAGGAATCAGCGAAAAACCGTAAAGAAACATCACCTCTTCGAACCGCCATCCAGCAAGCTGCGTGGCCTTCTGAAACAAAATGATGACGAACCCAAGCCCGAAAATCGTGGCCGCAAAACTGGTTCCCAGGCTGATGAAAAAATCGCCGCGATAGCTCACGCGTACTTTCGCGTATTGTGTAAAATAATCAAAGAATAAAAGCGCATGGCGCTTTATGGCTGCAATTGCACCTATGAACCCTGTTTCTGCTGGCAATGAAGTTTCGGGCCGCGTCGGAGGCCTTCCCGCGCCGGATTTTACCGCGCTTTTCATGAGATAAGGATTAGCCCCCGTGAATCGTAATGTTACGTAGCGAACGATTCCACCAAAGATGCGCGAGCACCAGCAGCGCGGCCACCCAGAACCACTCAGTAGCAAGCGCACGCATTGCATGTGTACGGTCGAGCTTGCCGAGATAAATCTGTAGCGGCGTGTAAGCGATATGCTCGAACGGCAGCCACGCCAGCACCCGCTGAATCTTTTGCGGGAAGAACGCCATGGGAATGAGCAGCCCGGAAAGCAATTCGATCAACCAGTACTTCGCGCGAATGAGCGCCAGGATCGATTTCAGCGGAATGGCGCAAGTCCCAATCATGAAGTTGATCGCGCCCATCAGGAAAAAACTTCCAAGCACAGCGATCAAGAATAAAAAAAAGTCGCCGCGTGACGCAGGGCCCTGAACAGGGAAAACGAATGCGACGACAACCGCGGTAGGCAACGTTAAAAGCACTAACCTAAAAGCGGACTCTCCCATGGCGCGAAATATCCACATCCACTGGACGGAAACCGGCTTGATCAGGTCCATGGCGATCTTGCCTTCGATCACTTCGTACGCCATTTCCTGGTCAATCGTATTCCAGTAGAACGAGCGAATCATCCATCCCACGCTGACGTAAGTAATCATCTGCGCCAGGTTGTATCCCGCAATCGACTGCCCGGTGCTGTACACCGCACTCCAAATAAAGTAGTAAACGGTGACGTTCAGAAAATACGTGATGATCCCGGTAAAGTAACGAAGGCGGAAAGCCAGAATATTGACGAACCCCACACGCGAGAATTCCGCGTATGGAACCAGCGCTTGGGCCCAGCTGCTCACACCACAACCTCCGGAAGAGCTTCACCCGCGTAAATTCGCTTGATGATTTCTTCGATCGGTTCGTCTTCGATCAAAATGTCGCGAACTTCAACGGCGCCTAGGATTTGCCGGATCAGTTCGGCAGTCGCCACTTTTACGCGATCAAATCGAATACGGTAAGTCAATTCGTCCACTTGCTCCACTTCAAGGCCGTCGCGCGAGAATTTCGAAATCCCGGCGGCCTCCGCGCGGTCTTTCAACGCAAACTTGATTTGCTTCGTTCGCAATAATTTTTCTTTTAGGTGACTCAGCGGACCATCGTAAAGCACCTTGCCATGGTCAATAATCATGATTCGCCGGCACAATTCTTCGATGTCGTCCAGATCGTGCGTAGTCAATAAAATGGTGGTACGGAATTCGCGGTTGATCGCACGCAGAAAATGGCGAATATGGTCCTTCGCCACTACGTCCAGTCCTATCGTGGGTTCGTCCAGGAAAAGCAGTGGAGGATTATGCAACAGCGCCGCAGCCAGATCGCAACGCATGCGCTCGCCCAGCGAAAGCTTGCGCACGGGGGTATGCAAGTAATCCCGCAGGCCTAGAATCTCGTCAAACCGCTCCATCCGCGCATCGAAATCACGCTGCGAGACGTCATAGATCCGGCGCAGCAATTTGAAGCTTTCAATCACCGCGATGTCCCACCAAAGCTGCGTGCGCTGCCCGAAAACAACTCCAATCGTCTTCACATACTGGCGCCGCTGCCTGTACGGAACGAAGCCATTGATGCGAATCTCGCCGCTAGTGGGCACCAAAATTCCGGTTAACATCTTGATGCTGGTCGATTTCCCCGCGCCATTCGGCCCGATGTAGCCGACCATTTCGCCGCGCTCAATCGAAAAACTGACGCGATCGACAGCCGCAACCGTGCGGTAATCTCTAACGAAAAGATTCTGAATGGATCCCCAAATTCCTTCCCGGCGATTAAAAGTGCGGAAGTGTTTGCACAATTCGTGGACGTGAATTAACGAATCAGCGCTCATGAATATCAGGATTCTAGCACCAGCACATCACCAAGCGGGTCGCTAGCTCGCACCCCAGGCAGTTTAGACGCTGAGGTTCGACTTTCGGCGCTTTAGAAATTTAGAGGAATTCAAGCAGAATGACGCGGCCTGACTGCTAGCCTTTATGGCAAACGGAGCAATGCTTGGCTTCATAATTTTCCATTGTGACCTCGAACATATTGTTGCATCCGATGCAGACTCGATGGATTTTCAGCGGCTTTTTGCTCGTGTCGTTTTTCTCCACGGATTCAGTATGCTGAGGTGTATGTGGCTCGCTCATTGGCAAATTCTAACACGCAATGCCGGCATCATGAAGACTAGGCCCAATCACTATTCATGGCACCCTACAAAATCGTGATTTAGCCCCGCGTGTGGGTTTGCTTAGCAGGCCCCAAACGGGTCTGTTACAATTTTATGACTAGAGGTAAGCTTCGCAGTCAATCATGGCGGAAAACAACAAGCGAAAATGGATCGTTGTCGCCCTGCTAGCGGCGCTTGTCCTCGTCGTAATTATTGTTATCGCAGGACGCGCACAGGCCCCGGCGGTTCCAATTGCCAAAGTGGCGCGTGAAGATCTGGCGTCCGCAATCACAAGTAACGGAAAAGTCGAGCCAATTTCTCCATTCATCGCCCACGCGCAATTTCCCACTTTTGTGGAGAAGGTGATGGCCACCGAGGGCCAAGCCGTTCACCGCGGGCAAGTGGTTCTAGTCCTGGATGACGCCGACACGAAATCCCAGCTTGCACAGGCGCGCACCGACTTGCTCGCGGCACAGACGGCATTGCAAAACGCTCGCGCAGGTGGCCCGCCCAGTGAAGTCGCCCAGCTTGAGGGAGACTTGCAGAAAGCGCAATCTCAAGTCGCGAACTTGGAACGCACGCAGAAGGCACTCACCGATTTAGTCGCCAAGCAAGCTGCCACACAGGATGAACTGGCTCAGAACCAAGCCGCCCTGGTGCAGGCCCGCGCCAACCTGCAAGCTCTCGACCAAAGGACGGCCGCGCTGAAGCAACAAGCCGGCGTCGACGTGCAAACAGCTACTTTGCGTCTGAAGCAAGATCAAGATCAGGTTCAGGCATTTGAAGGAAGATTGCGCTCCGCTACTGTCACCGCTCCCTTGGATGGCACCCTTTATTCACTTCCTATACGAGTCGGAGACTACGTCAGAGTCGGAGACGTTCTCGCGGAGATGGCCGACTTGCATCAGGTGCGCGTTCGCGCCTTCGTTGACGAACCTGACCTGGGCTGGCTTGCTCCGGATGAGGATGTTCAAGTCAATTGGGATGCCATGCCCAATCGGACCTGGACCGGAAAGGTAGAGCAAGTTCCCAAACAAGTCGTAGCGCGTGGTACCCGAAGTGTCGGCGAAGTTCTCTGTTCTGTGAAGAATGACAAAGTCGAGCTTCTTCCGAATATAAACGTTGAGGTCCACATTGTTGTGCGCCAGCGCCCGGGAGTCCTCGTCGTTCCGCGTGTTGCTGTGCGCTATGACAACGGCCAGCATTATGTTTTCGTTTTCGACGGTGAAAAGATTCATCGTCGAGACATAACCGTCGGCGTGGCGAGTTCCGACAAATATGAAGTGGTTTCCGGCTTGTCCCTGGGCGATAGAATTGCCGTGCCAGGAGACCTCGATGTGAAAGATGGCATGGAAGTCCGACCTGGGGAGGCCAAATGAACGTCCGTTCTGCCTATCGTTCCGCGTGTGTAATTGGAGTTTCGCTCGTGCTTGTCGCTCTGATGGTTGTGCTGGCAGAATTCGAGTCGCCGGCTCCTTCCATCGTTTTCGCCGCAGGATTTCCTCCAGATGCCTCCGCGGCAATTCAAAGCGCGCAGCGCCAATTCAACTCCGGAAATTACACTGCTGCGATCAAGACTCTGCAAGCTGCCGCTGCGCAGAATCCGAATAGCGCCGAAGTTCAATATTGGCTCGGACGGTGTTATTACGAACTCCGCGATTACGACAATGCGGTTGTCGCTGCGGAAAAAGCGGTGGAGCTCGACTCCAACAATTCCCTCTACCATCAATGGCTCGGCACAATTTATGGAGGCAAAGCCGATCGAGATCGCAGCTTCTCGGACGCTCGAAAGGTAAAGAAGGAGTTTGAAGAAGCGGTTCGTCTGAATCCGTCGAACGTGGAAGCCCGCCGCGACCTCGAACAGTATCTGATGGAGGCTCCTTGGGTGGTTGGTGGTAATAAGGACGAGGCCCGCAATCAGGTTACCGCCATCGAGGGTATCGATCCGATCCAAGGGCACTTGGCCCGTGCTGACTTCGAGCTGGAGTCAAAAAAACCTGAACTTGCAGAAAAGGAATATCGCGAAGTCCTCGCCGCAAAACCAAAACAGATCGATCCTTACCTGGATGTCATCACCTTTTTCATCCATCAAAATAAGCCAGCTGACCTGGACGCGGCGATTCAAGCCGCAGCGCAGGTAGCTCCGAATGATCCCAGACTTAATTACGCGCGCGGGGTGCTGGGCGTGCTTTCCGGCAAGGATCTTTCGCGCGCCGAGGAATATCTGAAGTCGTATCTCGCCAGCACACCCGACCGGAGCGACTGGCCGTCTCACGCGTCCGCGCGCGAATGGCTCGGACGGCTTTACGAGGCGCAAGGTAAGCGCGCCGAAGCGGCAGAGCAATATCGCGCGGCCCTCCAACTGGATCCCAAACGCAAAGAAGCCAAAGCACGCCTTGAAAAACTTGAAAAGTCATCGGGCTAAACGCCGGCGACCATTGGAAACTTCAAATCGACTGAACGCATCCGATTAGCAGGTTCTTAAATGCAACCACTTCGCGGTTCGCCAACGGAATGGCACGAGACCTGGGCGCTTGCTATGCAAGCGCTTCGCGCCAATAAAGTACGCGCCATGCTCACGATGTTGGGCGTGATTATAGGAAGTGCCTGTATCGTCCTCGTTGTAACCGTCGCTTTAGCGGGGAAGCGCTACATCATTGGACAAATTGAGGCCGTAGGATCCAATCTCGTTTATGCCCAAATCATCCATTCAGGTGTTGCCAGAGCGCTCACCCTTGCGGATGAGATCACCCCTGCCGATATGCAAGCGGCGAAGGAAAGCGTTCCCGATGTCGTCGAAGTAGCCGGCACGAATGACATGACCATGTCGATCAGCGTAAATGGCCGGGAACGTCCGATTATTTTGGTCGGTGTCACCGCCGGCTATCAGAAGATCCGCAACCTGCTGATCCTGCAAGGGCGTTACCTCGATCCTGATGATTTAAGGACTCAAAGCAAAGTTTGTTTGTTAACTCAGGAACTCGCCAATCTTCTGTTTCCCTCCGGAAGCCCGCTCGGAAAAGACATCGCTATTGGAGAGCTTCATTTCACCGTCATTGGTGTTTACAAGGAGAGAGTAAGCACTTTCGGGCAGACAGAAATACGGCCGGAATCCGTTATCATCCCTTTTTCGCTGATCAAGTACTACACCGGGACTGAATATTTCAAAACTTTGTACGTGCAGGCTGCCAGTCCTGAAGATGTTCCGATGGTAACAACTCAAGTCAAACAGGTTTTGGAGAGCCGCCACCGGCCCGACGCCCAATATCGTGTCGAGAACCTCGCCGGAATTCTCGAAGCCGCCCACAAAATTTCACTCGCGCTTACCATCCTGCTGATACTCGTCGCCCTGATTGCGCTTACCATCAGTGGCATCGGCATTATGAATATCATGCTGGTCACCGTGACCGAAAGAACTCATGAGATTGGGATCCGTAAGGCGATTGGCGCTCGTCGTGACGCTATTCTGTATCAATTCCTAACGGAAGCTGTGTTAATTAGCGGTACTGGAGCGATCATCGGTATTGGCATTGCTGTTTCCATTCCAGTCATCATCAATTTCTTGTTCCGCTTCTTCCCGGAAGTTGGCGGGGTTACCATTCCCGTGTCATGGCTATCCGTGTTACTCGCGTTCATTGTTTCCTGCTCCACTGGATTGCTGTTCGGTTATCTTCCCGCCAGTCGCGCAGCAAACCTTCATCCTACGGAATCGCTGCGTTATGAATAGGCGCTCTCGAGTATTGCTTGTTGGATTGGCATTGCTCGTTTTTTGGCCGCTGGGCGTTGCGTATTCGCAAGACGCTGAAAAATTGACCATGCGCCAAGCCATTACCTTGGCCTTGCAGAACAGCCGGGATTTGGCCCTTGCTCGCGTTCAATATACCGTCGCGCTCAACGAAGCCGGTGTTGACCGCGCCGCATTTCTGCCGAATCTCTACACCGGCTCTGGTTTAGCTTACACGTCCGGATTCCCCTCCATCGGCGGCGAACCGCCCGCTGTTTTCCAGATGAGCTACAGCCAAGCGGTCTTCAATCCTCTACTGAAAGGGCAACAGCACGCCGCCGAAGACCGCGCTAAGAACATGAAGCTTGAACTCGACCGCATTCATGACGACGTGATCGTTCGCGCGGCAACTTCCTATCTTGAACTCGCCGAGGTGCGCCACTCGCTCGACCTGATGCGTAAGGAACAAGCCAGCGCTGACAAAATTCTCGGCGTCACGCGTGAGCGCGTGGCCGCGAATCAAGAGCTGCCAATCGAAGTGACGCGTGGCGAGCTGGCGCAAGCGCGCGTGGCCGAAAGAATCATTAAGCTCGAAGGGCGCGAAGAAGCTCTAGAGCAGCAAATTCGCAATCTAACCGGGATCCCGGACTCGCAGTCTATCGATGTGGATACCGAGGAACCGTCTTTTTCCACAGATTTGTCCTTGAACGAGATGGCCGATTTGGCCATCAAGAGCGATCCCAGCATCCTGGAAGCCGAAAATGAGCGCCTTGCGCGCCAGCATCTTTTGCGCGGTGCGCATCTGAGCTATTGGCCTACGGTGGATTTTGTCGGGCAGTATAGCGTCTTAAGCAAGTTCAACAATTACGACGAGTTTTATAGGAAGTTCGTGCGCAATAACGTGGACGTGGGGGTTCGTATCACTGTCCCGCTTTTCGCCGCGAAAACCCGCGCAAATGTCGCCTTGGCGAAAAGCGAATTGAACGCGGCTGAACTGACCCTCGGGAACAAGCGGCAGCAAGTTCGCTTGGACGTTCAACAAAAAGCACGTACCGTTCGCGAACTGGACGCTACTCGTGAAGTAGCGCGTCTGGATTTGAAGCTGGCGCAAGAAAGCCTGCAATTGGCCCAGGCCAAGTTTGATGAAGGCCGGCTAACCTTGCGTGATATCGAGCAAGCGCGTCTGGATGAAAGCGATAAATGGGTGGCCTTCCTCGACGCAGATTTCGCGCGGCAGCAAGGGCAGCTAACTCTTTTGCAGGCAACAGGTCAGCTCGCTAAGGTGTTTCAATAGCGAACTAGGACTAACCTTGTGTTGGGCTTACCATCGAAATCAAGTAAACTAGACCCTTGAGCAACGGAATCTATAAATCTGTTTGAACCCTGAGGGGGTAAGAGTAAATATGGCGTCAGTAATGAAGACTTTGTTCTTAAATCCGCCGAGCTTTGAAAAGTTCGATGGCGGCGCGGGCTCTCGTTGGCCCGCCACACGCGAAATTGAGTCCTACTGGTATCCGGTTTGGCTGGCTTACCCGGCAGGAATGCTGGAGGGGAGCCGTTTGCTGGACGGGCCACCCCACCACATTACGCCTGAAGAAGTTGTCCGCATCGCGCAGGATTACGAATTCGTGGTTCTGTTCACCTCCACTGTGGGCTTCTTTAGCGATTTGCGCATGGCCCGCGCGATGAAGGACAAGAAACCAGGCCTGAAGATTTGCTTCGTCGGACCGCAGGTTCAAATCAAGCCTGCCGAAAGCCTGCTGTCGAGCTCGGACATTGACTTTGTCGTCCGCGGCGAATTCGACCATGCGGTCGTGGAATACGCGCAAGGCAAGCCACTTTCCGAAATCCTGAGCGCAAGCTATGTGAAGGATGGCAAGGTCGTGCACAACCCGCCGCGTCCTATGCTGCAGACCGCCGAGCTTGATGAACTTCCATTTGCGACCGAAGTGTATGAAAAGAATCTGAAGGTCGAAAATTATAACGTTCCATTTCTGTTGAACCCGTATGTTTCCTTCTACACCGCGCGTGGCTGTCCGGCTCTTTGCACCTTCTGCTTGTGGCCTCAAACACTTTCCGGTCACGCTTGGCGCGTGCGTTCCGTGGATAGCGTGGCGCGCGAATTCAAGCAAGCGCACAAAATGTTTCCGCAAGCGAAAGAGTTTTTTTTCGACGACGACACGTTCAATATCCGCAAAGATCGCGTGCTTGCCCTGTGCAAGGAATTCAAGCCCGTGGGTTTCCAATGGTCCTGCACCGCGCGCGTCCATAGCGACTATGAGACCTTGAAGGCCATGGCCGACGCCGGCGCTCGTTTGTTGATCGTGGGCTTCGAATCCGGAGACCCGCAAATCTTGAAGAACATCAAGAAGGGCGCCACCGTTGAAATGGGACGCACTTTCGTTCAGAACTGCAAGAAAGTCGGCATTCACGTTCACGGCGATTTCATCATCGGCTTGCCCGGCGAGACCAAACAGACCATCGAAAAGACCATTGAGTACGCGAAAGAGTTGGACTGCGAAACCATTCAGGTCTCCATGGCTCATGCCTATCCCGGTACTGAGCTTTACGACCAGGGGATGCGCGAGGGCTTCCTCGCCAGCGAAGCAGTCACCGACATCAACGGCCACCAACTTCCCCATCTTGAATATCCCGGTCTCTCGCGCGAATACATGGTCGACGCGGTGAATCGTTTCTACGACAGCTATTATCTGCGCCCGCGCGTGGCCTGGCGCATCGTGCGTGAATCTCTTTGGGATTCGCACGAGCGCAAACGCTTGTTCCACGAGGCCGTGGATTTCTTGAAGCTGCGCCACGACCGCCGCAAGGTAGCTAAGAAAGGCGTGCAGAAAAGAGTTCTCGTCGAATCGGCGCCTATGGAGCCGCGTCCCCCTGTCGGAGTGCCAAGCGAAACCCAGAACGCATGAAGTCGTCTGAAGGGCTTCATCTCAAAACCTATTGTTTGCTGTTTTTGATGGTCACCTTTGGCCCGGTAGGGGACATTCTGCTTGGCAAAGGAATGAAATTGGTTGGTGTTCCCCCCGCGTGGACGCCGATCGAGATTCTACATTTTTTCCTCCGCGCCTTTTCCTCCCCCATCGTGTGGCTTGGAATCGCTTCGCTGCTCACCTATTTGGTGTGTTATACGCTGGTTCTCTCCTGGGCGGATTTTAGTTACGTACAGCCCGCCTCGGCGATTGCGTACGCCATCGTGGCTTTGCTGGGCCATTTCTGGCTCCACGAATACGTGAGCCCGCGTCGCTGGACTGGGATTGCGATTATTTGCTTTGGGGTTCTGCTCGTGGGCAATACGGCGTTCCGAACCACGGAGCACCACTGATGTCGCTAGAGGCAGCTTTACTCGCATTGATCGTCCTTGGTGGCACCGCCGGTGAACTTTGCATCACGCGCGCAATGAAGGTCGTTGGTGAAGTGCATGATTTCCGGCCGACCGCGCTGATACGGGTTTTTGCGCGAGCCATGCGAATACCCTGGATGTTGTTGGGCTTATCGCTGATGGGCATCGGCTTTTTCGCAATGCTGGCGATGCTCTCGCTGGAGAACGTCAGCTTCGTGGTACCCTTCACCGCGCTAACGTTCGCCGCGGGGGCTTACGGCGGGAGCTTGTTTCTCGGCGAGCGCGTCACGCCGCTCCGCTGGGCTGGAATTCTTCTGGTTTGCCTTGGGGTTCTTTTGGTAGTGCAGGGCAAAGGCTAGTGCCCTATGTGGACGATGGCGTGGACGGTGGCTCGCGAGGCGCTTCTGGCGCTGGCGGCCGCTCCTGTCGTTTACTATTTCATTGCCATCCTCGCGGCCGAGAAATTCTTTCGCGGCAAGGCTGCTAACTCCTCCCAGCCGCTAGATTTTGTTCCTCCTGTAAGCGTCTTGAAGCCGATTCGCGGACTCGACCGCGAAACCTACGAAAATTATTCCAGTTTTTGCGTGCAGGATTATCCCGAGTTCGAAATACTTTTTTGCGTGAGCGACGATCGCGATCCGGCAGTGCCGGTTATCAAGAAGTTGATTGCCGATTTTCCCCAGCGCTCGATTCGTTTGCTGATCGGCGCGGAAGAGGTTGGCGTGAGCGACAAAGTGAATAAGCTTTGCCGCATGGCTCGCGAAGCGCGCCACGATATTGTGATCGTCAGCGACAGCGATGTCCGCGTTGATCCGAGTTTTCTCCGCGCGGTGGTGAAACCGTTTTCGGATCCCGGAGTGGGCGGAGTGACTTGTCTGTATCGTGGACTCACGGACGGCGGGTTTGCGGCGGATCTGGAAGCGCTGGGAAACAGCGCCGATTTCGCGCCCGGCGTTCTGGTGGCAGGACTTTTCGGGGGGCTTGACTTCATGCTGGGCGCGGTGATGGTTACCACGAAGAAGCACCTGGCCGAAATCGGCGGTTTCGAGTCGCTGGCTGATTATTTCTGCGACGACTACGAACTGGGCAATCGCATTGCCGGGCGTGGCTATCGCGTGGAGCTGAGCCGCTTTCCAGTGGACATCGTCTATCCGCATGAAACGCTCGGAGATGCGTTTCGCCATCAACTTCGCTGGAACTTGAGCATCCGCTACTCGCGTCCCTGGGGACATTTTGGATTGATATTTTCAAACTGGGCGCCCTGGGCGGTGCTGGTTGGCGTTCTTGCGTCGTGGAGGGCCGCTCTAGCCTATCTCGTGATTGCGCTGTTTTTCCGTACGGTGATGGCGATATTCGTGGGAGCGCGAGGGATGCGAGACCAGCTAGTTTTTCGAAAATTGTGGATGTTGCCGGTGCGCGATGTGTTCGCATTCGTGGTTTGGTTGGCGAGCTTTTTTGCGCAGCGCATTCACTGGCGCGACCGGTTGTTTCGAGTCCGCGACAAGAAGCTGGTTCCGGTGTGAGCGGGCTGGCGTTAACACCGCGATTATGGACGGTTGACGAAGACGCTTGCGCCCGGTAAAGTATCTTAGGGTCGTGCCTACGGCCCCTTTTTTTTGCCCCGTGACCTGTTGGGAGGTCGTACAATTGGCAGTACATCAGATTCTGGATCTGATTATCCTGGTTCGAGTCCAGGCCTCCCAGCCAAACCCCTGCGTGAGATCCGCGGACTAAAAGCGCGGGCGCGGTGCGAGATTTTCGGTGGAATTGTCGCTCGTTTTCTCGCCTCGCTTTGTGCAATTTCGGCGAAAGCCTAATCGCTATTCTAGACCCGGTTAGACAGGGTCTAGTTGTTTGTTTTCTATAACATCTGTTTTTGTCCCAGAACCGGTTAGAAATGTAATTTCCCGCCCCGGATTTTTGCGCGATTCTCGTGGAATTTAGCGAAACCTTAATGTGTGTTCTGGCCTCAGTTAGACAGGGTTTAGTCGTTTGTTTTCTATAACATCTATTTTTGGTCCACTTTCGGTTAGAAGTGGGCGCCCACTGTGCTAAAGCCCCCTCGTTTTTCTGCATCAAGCAGACTGTATTTCGAGAACTAATGCTCTCGAAATCTGGGCCTGGCAAGAGGTCTGGAATTTGGCGGTTTGATGCTGCGAAATTGCGGTCGAAGGGAAGCTCAGTCAGGAGTGACCTGCCTGCGTTGAGATTGCAAATTCTGTCCCTCAGCGGCTGAAGCCATTCTGAGTTTGGGTCGGTTACGGCACGACTAAAGTCGTGCCCTGACGAAAATCGGAGTTGCGAAACAGGCTCAGAAGAGTTGGGAAAGAATGGTCTGGATGCGCTTTGTTGAAGGGCCCGGTGCTGTTCTATTTGAATCACGCGGAACGGTAGCATGTTGATTTACGAAAAACAAGGAGTGGTGTGTGTGGACGTCCTAGTACTTGACGCGGTTCGGGACGCATTTCGGCAATCATGATCGGGCACACTGGATACGGGGCTGGGATTGAAAGTTTGTGGGGAGATTTGAATGGCACAATGTGAAGCGGGCTGAAGCCATAAAAGAAAGCTTCACTTGTTGGCACGAAGTTTCGCGCATCCTCCTATTTCTGTCTTCGTTTCGACGATTAGAGACAATCACTAAGCACAAAAGAGAATCACGACATAGGGTCATCTACTCAGTAAAACCCAACACCGACCTCTTCCGTCTGATTTTCTTTTATCGAAAAGCACCTTTCAGACGGCGTCCGGTTGATCCTAAGATGGTGTCCGGTCTGAGAAAATGCGTCGTAGCAATAATCCCCAGGCGGCAAAGGCATGCCGAGAACCCCGGCTTCGTTGGAGATGCCGAAACTATGAATTTCGTGAGATTTATTCGACACTGAAACCACGATGCCGGACACGTGGTGTCCTTCGCCACTCTCATCGACTTTAACTGTTTCGAAGTGAGCAAAGCCCAGTGCAATGTCTCGCGATGGAGTGTGAACGCGTTATCCGGTGAAACAAGGTTTGGTGACAGACGCCAAGATGTGGCCGTGGAGCAGCTACCGGTTCCTATCAGTATGGAGAAAAGATCTCGTGCACGGCGGATATGGAACCGAAGTAAACGTTGGAGCTAGCGACAGAAAGAAGCGAGGTCAACAACCGCACCCTTCAAACCCCGAAGAGTGCGGCACCCGCAAAAGATAAGCGTTCACTTGGATGGTGTGAAAGGGTCAGCTGCCGCCGGAAAAAAAGTCCAAGACAGGCACTCTGGTTTGGTTCTAGCTACATATTCTTAATTGCAAATAAAAGCAAAAGAATCAGGCCTCCCAAAAATCCGGTATAGGACAACCTTGCACACCATTGTCGGACTTTGTGATGGTCTACATGTTCCTGACTTCGGGAAACATTTGCACGGCGCGAAGCCTTAAACCTTTCCTTTTGTTCAGTCGTTTCAAGATTTGCTACATCTCCAATTTCGTCAACGTCCCTTACCTCGGTTTCAAGTTTCTCTTGGTAAGCTTCGTAGTATTCGCGCTCCATAAAGTGGAATCCGTAGTTGGTATTAAAAACTATGTAAAACAAAGAAACAATCATACAAGTTATAAAGCAGGTCCAACTTCCAACTGGCAGACCCTTGTAATGGACTGGTGTAGTTCCTGCTTTCAAATAGCCTAAAAATGTGACACTCAATGCAATCGTTCCACCCGAAATCAACGCTAGGTTGGTATGAAACTTTTCATAAATCTGTCGGTCACTATCAGACAGTTGACGACGTGCGTCTCCCACTACTTTAGATGCTTGGCAGCATCTTCCATATGTTTCTGGGCGAAAAAGGCGCGGGCTCTAGGAGGCATTTCCATCTGTGCATTCTACACGGCCAATCTGAGCTATTGCGCCCAATTGTCTGCTGGCTCCCACGCCGGAATGGATTTTGGAGGAAGGAACGAAGCGATGCAACTTGGGCGGGCACGCGACCCGGCGAGGTCTCGGCGAAAATTCCTCTGACCCTTCGCCGATAATCTCAGGGCAAGAAGGAAAACGGTACTCTTGGGGCTTTTGGTTCCCAGTGCCTACGCGCTGGGCTAACTTCTGGCACGCCTGCGGCGTTCGGACGGTGCGACGGCGCTGAGCGCCTGCCCTTCGCTATGCTCAGGGTAAAAAGGAAACGAACTAGGCTCAGCCTGCGCGCATGCGTTCGGGACGCGAATAGGCGGCGGTGTAAGCGATCAGCTTCGGCGATGGGGTGCTATCTGGGAGCATTGTAGGGCAAGGCGGGCGTGGTAAGGAAATCTCTGTTAGCATTTGACGAGTCGAGCCGAAGGGCCAACAAAACTAAAGAAGGTCACTATGAAAATCCTTGGTAGTCCGCGCTTTCTTGCAATTTACTCGGGCGCGCTCACGCTGGTGTTTGCGGTTACGGTGCTGTGTGGATTTGCGATGGTACGAAATCCTAATTTTGGGATTATCACGGCGCGCCGCATCAATATTGTGGAGCCCGACGGGACCGTGCGTTTGACGATTTCGAATCGCGCTGATTTTCCGGGCGCTTGGGTTCATAAGAAGGAATTTCCACGGCCCGACCGGCGCGAGGCTGCCGGAATGCTGTTCATGAGCGAGGAAGGCTCGGAACAGGGTGGGCTCATATGGGGAGCGAGTCAGCTTCCCGATGGGACGATCGAGAATCATGCGCACCTGAGCTTTGATCAGTACGAGGAGAACCAAATTTTTGCTTTGGATGCGGGACAAGAGGGAAAAGATAAATTTTCGCGGATCACTATTCTGGATCAAGGAGATTTTCCGATCGAGGAAAAGAGGAAAGTGGCTGATCGAATTAATGCGCTACCGGCGGACAAGCAGGATGCCGCGTGGGGAGAATTTTTTGCGAGCCATCGCCACGATGTTAAGCGGATGGTTCTTGGGCGCGATCCGGACGGGTCGGTGGGATTGAATTTGCGGGATGGCAACGGCAAGGTGCGGATTTTGCTTGCGGTGCAGCAGGACGGGAAACCCGTGCTGCAGTTTCTTGATGAGAAGGGGAACGTGGTCAGCGAGTTTACGGGCAAGGAAAAGTGAATAGTGCCAAGATCATTTGCGCGATTCGTTTTCAGGATCGGCGAAAAGATCGAATTAAATGGTGAAGGAGTCAGCGATGGCGGCATCGGTTTTTATCGGGACTAGCGTGGATGGATTTATTGCGCGGGTGAATGGTGACCTGGACTTTTTGCCGGAGGGCGGTGGGGAGCCACACGGGTATGACGAGTTCATGGCGAGTGTTGATGCGCTGGTGATTGGGCGGAAGACGTTTGAGACGGTTCTGGCTTATCCGGAATGGCCCTATGGGAAGAAGCGCGTTGTGGTACTGAGCAGCAAGCCGCTCGATTTTTCCGGAGTTGGCGGAGGCGTGGTGGAACAGATGAGCGGAGCGCCGGCTGAGATCGTTTCAAAACTAGCTGCTCGCGGAGTGAAGCATATTTATGTGGACGGAGGGATCACGATTCAGGCGTTTTTGCGCGCGGGATTGATTCAACGGCTGATTATCACTCGCGTGCCGGTGCTGATCGGAGAGGGGATTCCGCTATTTGGGGCGCTGCCGAGCGACGTTCGGCTGAAGCACGTAGCGACGCGGCACTATCCGAGCGGGCTGGTTAAGACGGAGTATCAGGTTCTTGGGTGACAATTTGGTTCGAATGATTGGAGAAAATTCCGAGGAAGCCGGAGATGACAAATCATGAGGAATGTATTTTTTCTGCTGATTTTATTCAGCTTTTTCGGCGCGCGACCGGCGTTGGCGCAAACTGCGCCGGAAGGAGTCTGGCAGGGATACGACGGAGAGTGGCGGCACGTGACGCAACAACTGATTGCGTTGGCGGAGGCCACGCCGGAGGAGAAATTCGCATGGCGTCCTGCGGCGGGAGTGAGATCTACCAGCGAAGTTTATATGCACATCGCTATTTCGAATTTTTATCTGTTGAGCGTGACGGGGCCGAAAATGCCGGCAAGCCTGAATGATGACATGGAGAAGACGGTCACCTCGAAGGCGGAAGTCATCAGCTGGCTGAAGCGGTCGATGGAGACGGTGAGGCAAGCGCACCTGGCGGTAACGCCGAAAGAGCTCGAGCGGAAGGTACACATCGCCGATCGAGACAGCACGGTGGACGCGATGTATCTGCGCATCATTATTCACGCCAACGAGCACATGGGGCAGCTCATCGCTTACGCGAGGATGACGGGGGTTGTTCCACCGTGGTCGAAACAGTAAGAGAAAAGATTCAGCTTTTCTTTTGGTCGAGTTCGGACCAGCGCTGATACAGACTATCCACGGTTTTCTGGGCCACTTCCATTTCCGCGAAGGCGATTTGGAGGCGGGAGGCATCGCTCGCGATGTCTTTGTCTTCCAGAGCGGTGCGACGGGCGAGGAGAGTCTGCTCGGCTTTGGCGATTTGCTTTTCGATAGAGGCTAGCTCGCGGGATTCGGTGTGGGTTAGTTTTGTTTTTGGTGATGCCGGCACGATTGCGGGCCGCTCCGGCGGGCGCTTGGTTTCCGTTTTCTGTTCCGCGATGAAGGCGGCATTTTGCGCGATTTGCCAGGCGTCCCATTGCGAATAGTCCGCGAAGCGTTCGGCGTGCCCTAGTCCATCCAAACCAAAAACTACGGTGGAGACGCGATCGAGCATGTAGCGGTCGTGTGTGATGAGGACGAGGGCGCCGCGATACTCCAGAAGATTTTCTTCCAATATTTCCAGCGTGGGGATGTCGAGATCGTTTGTGGGCTCGTCGAGGAGCAGAACGTCTGCGGGCTGGAGCATGAGTTGAGCGACCAGAACGCGGGCGCGTTCGCCACCGGAGAGGCGGCCGACGGGACGGTTTAAATCTTCAGCGCTGAAAAGGAATCTGGCGGCCCAGGAAGCTACGTGCGTGACGCGGTCTTGATAGATGACGGAGTCGCTATCGGGTGCGAGGGCACGACGCAGGGTGAGATTAGGATCGAGTTCGCGATTCTGGTCGAAGTAAACGATGCGCAAAGAATCCGCTTTGCGCACTGTGCCGGATGAAGGATCAAGCTCTCCACGCAGCAAACGCAGGAGCGTGGTTTTGCCGCTGCCGTTGGGGCCGACCAAGCCGATGCGCATGCCGGACGTGATGGTGAAATCAATATCTTTGAAAAGCGTTCGGCCGCCGACGGAATAGCTGACCCCATCGAGGACGATGAGCTGTTTCGTTTGCCGATTCGAAGCGGAGAAATCAATTTTCGCGGTGAGGGTGCGGGTTCTGGCGTTGAGGTCGGCTAACTCGCCGATCATTTTGTGAGCTTTGTCGATGCGCGATTTTGATTTTGTGGTGCGGGCTTTGGGCCCGCGGCGCAGCCATTCGATTTCGGTGTGAACGCGGTTCTCAAGCGCTTCCTGACGATTTCCCTGAGCATGCAGGTAGGCTTCTTTCGCTTCCAGGAAATGGCTGTAGGTTCCTTTGACGCGAAGGAATCCGTCCTGGTAAATGCGATCGAGTTCGACCATATCGTTCGCGACATTTTCGAGAAAGTAGCGGTCGTGACTGACTACCACGCAGGCGAAGGTGGCATCTTCCAGCAATTCTTCCAGCCATTTTATTCCGGCGAGATCGAGGTGATTGGTCGGCTCGTCGAGCAAAAGGATGTTTGGATGCTGCACCAAACCTTCGACTACAGCGAGTCGTTTGCGCCAGCCGCCGGACAGAGCCGCGGCGTGCGTTTCGAAATCAACAAAGCCCGCCCGGCTGAGAGCTTCTTCCGCGCGAAAAGAAACATCTTGCTCTGATAGGCCCGCGCGTTGCAAAGCGGACTCGATCACGGACCTACATGTGGACTCCGGGGGGAATTGGGAAATTTGTTCGACGAAGCTGAGTTTGGCGCCTTTGCGGATGGCCACTTCACCTTTGTCGGGCTTCACGCGGCCGACGAGGATTTCGAGCAATGTGGATTTGCCCGAACCGTTGGGACCGATTAAGCCGATGCGCTCGCCTTCGGAGACAGTGAAGGAAATGTCTTCGAAGAGCGGCGCGAGGCCGTAGCGCTTCGACAGTTTCTGGGCGTTGATAATGGGAGGCAAAAGTTTCAGTCTTCTCCGGTGAATAGTTTAACCTTGAGCATACCAGCAGAAGCATGCAGAGACAGAACCATCCGCGAGATTGAGAAACCCTTTGGCAGAGAAAATCATTCAGAAATTTGACGCTTTGATTCTGGGCGGAGGCGCTGCAGGACTGATGTGCGCCATCGAAGCAGGTAAGCGCGGGCGAAAGGTTGCGATTTTGGAACGGAACGAACGCGTCGGTAAAAAGATTCTTATTTCCGGCGGAGGACGCTGCAATTTTACGAATCTTCATTGCCAGCCGGAGAACTTCATTTGCAGCAATCCACATTTTCAGAAATCGGCGCTGGCTCGGTATACGCCGGCGGATTTTACATCTCTGCTGGAAGCTCATCGCATTCCATATCACGAGAAAACTTTGGGGCAGCTATTTTGTGACCGGTCGGCGCATGACGTAACGAGTGTGCTGGATACCGAATGCAACGCTGTGGGAGCGAGGATTCTTCTAAATACGAAGATTCGCGAAATCAAACGCGCGGACCTATTTAAGGTGGGCACGGAGGGTGCCGAATATCACGCGCCTGTCTTGGTGGTTGCCACCGGCGGTCTTTCGATTCCGAAAATGGGGGCGACGGCGTTCGGGTATGACGTGGCGCGGCAGTTTGGATTGAAGATTGTGAAACCGAGGCCTGCTCTTGTGCCGCTGATCTTTGGCGCGAAGGACCAAGAACGATATTGCGAGCTGGCCGGCGCGTCGGCTGAAGTGGTGGCTTCCACGAACGGGCAATCGTTTCGCGAGAAGATGCTGATCACGCATCGTGGTTTGAGCGGGCCGGCTATTCTGCAAATCTCTTCTTATTGGGAAAAGGGGCGCAAGATTCGCATTGATCTTGCGCCGGGGCGCGATGTGTTTGCTCGCATGAAGGAATCTGAAGAGCGCAGTGTGAGCGCGGGACGAGCTGCACTGCAAGGGATTCTGCCGAAGCGTTTTGCTACGCGATGGCTGGAATTGAATGCGCCGGGAAGCTGGAGCAATCAAGCGTTGGCGCTAGCTGAGATGGAGATTCATGAATGGCCGATCTTGCCGGTGGATACAGAAGGTTACGAGAAGGCTGAGGTGACGGCCGGCGGAGTGGATACAGATGAATTATCCAGCCGGACGATGGAAAGCAAAAAGGTGCCGGGGCTGTTTTTTATCGGTGAAGTTGTGGATGTTACAGGGCAGTTGGGTGGGCACAATTTTCAGTGGGCTTGGGCTTCGGGGGTTGCGGCGGGGAGAGCATTGTGAGGTTTGAGGGATTTCCAACGACGAAAACTGCGATTCAGATTCATGGTGATTTTGTCGGCTTAGGCTCCCGCGTCATCTAGGCGTGTTGCCATTTGGCAAGATGCCGCGCTGAAGACCCGCCTACGGCGGGCAAGCTGCGGCCTGCCTGCGGCAGGCAGGCGCTACATTTGAACCTTAACGGCGGTCGTTCTCTTTCGCCGCGAGTAGGCGGAAAGTCCTAGAAGCAAGAAGGCGGAGAATAGCGAGATGGCGGAGCCTATGGTGCGATCCGGAGTGCGACGGAAATTTACATGAACTGAATGTTCGCCGGCGGGTAGTAGGAGCGACAATTGCGCGGTTTCCGGGAGCGGAATAGCTTGCACGACGTTTCCATCCACGCGGAGTTCCCACGCGGGATAATTTATTAGCTTCAGAGCTAAGGTAGTCGGCCGATTTGTCTTCGCGGTGAATAGTTTTTCTTCGGTGGTCCAGCGGACGATATGCGTGTCTTCATCTTTAACCGGCGTCAGCGCTCCGGAGTCCGGGTCTGCGATGGCGATTTTCGGCGCGCTAGTCGTGGCTGATTCTTCGAGGCTCGGCGGGTCGTCGTTGTCGGCTGAAGCAGGTGGTTGGCCGGTCAGCTGATAACGGTCGCAGCCGAGGGGTTGGTATTCGTCGGTGCCTTCGTAGCCGTGTTGAGAGTGAATCGCAGCGATCAACACGGGAATGTCTTCGCTATCCCACCAGGCGTCCTTCACTAGCGCGGTTCCGAGCGCTCCAGTACAGAGAAGAATTGCAGTCCACCCGAGCCACTGTTTGCGCGAGGTTTGCAGTATTGCGGCTACAAAAAATGCGAAGGCGACCTCGAGTGGGACTAGCCATCTCCACGGGAATTGCACGAATTGAAGTTTTGGCAGATGTTGCCAGAGGAAAAGGCTCGGGCGGAACATCAAGAACGCGGACGCTGCGGCTAGGACGAGAAGCATCCACCAAAGTTGACGAAAATTTCTGCGCTGGCGGGCGACGAAAACTGCGGCGAGTGCAGTGATCAGGATGATGCCGAGGGCTATGGCCGAAACCTTCCAGTTGAAAAGAACAAATTCGGGGTCGTTGGAGTGCGTAAAGAGAAAATTCTGGGCGGGACGAAGATTTTCCGCCAGCGCTTGCGAGATTTGGACCCAGCGCTGTTCCCAGGCAGCGGGCAAAATATAAAAAGCGGCTAAGCCGAACCCGCCGGCCATTGCTGTGGCGCCGGCTAAGAGCGGCATTAGCTCGCGACAGAGGGCACATCCCACGACGAGAAGGAGCGCCAGAGAGTAGCTGGCGATGACGGCAGCAGGCGCGTTGGAGAGCCAAATAAGTGCGAAGACCAGCGCGAGACAGGGTACTCGATTCCAGCCGTCCCGCGTCACGCGCAAAGCTCCCAGAACGAGGAGTGGAAAGAGGGCGCTGGCTAGAAGCTCGGCGAAATCGCTGCGATAGTAAACAATTACGAGATGATATGGATTTACGGCATAGAGAATGGCGGCCGTTAGTGCTTGAGGAAGCGGAAGCCACTCGCGAGCGAAGCGCCACATTGTTAGCGCTGCGAGAAGTAGGGCCAACCAAATGAAGGCTCCAGGAGCCATCTGCCAGGGCAGGATCGATCCCAGCGCTGCGCCGAGCATCCAGGAGGCAGGAGGATAGAAAACAAACCGCGGCTCTCCGAAACCCCAATTTGCCCATTCGGCCCAACGAGGGAATAAAATACCTTCGCGCCATTGGCCGGCTGCATCCAGCCATCCAGCCAAGTGGAATTGGAAATCGTGGCCGGATGCGTTGCCGAGGAAGAACATGGGCAGAACAACCGCAGTGGCCGCGAGGCTGGCAAAGAGGAATGCTAAACGCCATTCATTATGCGTTGCGTTGGCCACAATCGGCTGCTTGTGAACTTCTGTAAGATTTTTATGAATGTTGGCGAACTCGCGCACAGCAAGATACCGGGCTAAAGTCCCCTTCGGAGCTCAGGGTAAACCGGCGCCAAGACTAACTTCCAACGACTGGACAACAAAGGATACAGAATCACGGAGTTTTTGTCCCTGAAGCCCTGTGGCAAGGCGAGCCGATTCGGTGGGAACAGAGGTGAGCAAAACTCACAAATTTAGGACGGTGTCGAGGTAGCATGGGGTCGATGAGCGACCAGGCGAAAAATCGAAATGTTAGCGCTGAAAAGCAGAGGCTAGAGGCAAGCGAAACCCGTGAAATTCACTGGAAACGCTGGGGCCCGTATCTTTCCGAGCGGCAATGGGGGACGGTCCGGGAAGACTACAGCGCGAACGGGGACGCTTGGAATTATCTGCCTTTCGATCACGCGCATCTGCGGGCGTATCGCTGGGGTGAAGACGGGCTGGGCGGAATCTGCGATCGGCATCAGCACATTTGTTTTGCCTTGGCTCTGTGGAACCAAAAAGATCCGATCTTAAAGGAGCGCCTTTTCGGATTGTCCAGCCGGGAAGGGAATCATGGCGAAGACGTGAAGGAATATTATTTTTATCTGGATGCCACGCCTACCAGCTCCTATTTGAAGTATTTATACAAATACCCGCAAGCGCCATTTCCGTACGAGCAACTGCTGCGAGAGAACGCGCAACGCAATCGGAATCAGCCGGAATACGAATTGGTGGACACGGGAATCTTTTCCGAGAACAGATACTTTGATGTTTTTGTGGAATACGCCAAGGCGTCGTCTGAAGATATTTTGGTGCGCATTACGGTTTGGAATCGGGGGCCGGACGCCGCACCTCTGCATGTGCTGCCCACCATATGGTTTCGCAATCGTTGGGATTGGGGCGAAGGGTTCGACAAACCGAAAGTGTCGCGGCAGCAGGGGCTGGAAGGCGCAGAATTGTTTGGACTGGAAGAATTTCACTATGGCAACCGCTGGCTGATTGCGGAGGGCGCGCCTGAGCCACTCTTCACCGACAATGAGACGAATGCAGAGAAGTTATTCGGTGATAAAAACAACTCGCCTTATGTGAAGGATGCTTTTCATCGTTTTCTTATTCAAGGCCAGCGCGACGCCGTGAATCCGGCTCTGACTGGAACGAAAGCGGCGGCGCACTACTCCGGTGAAATCGCGGCCGGGCAGAGCATGACTATTCGACTTCGATTCGTGGACCAGAATCCCGCGGACGTCCACAAGTCGGGAAAAGACTTTTTCGGCGCGGCATTCGATCAGGTTTTTCAGCAGAGGTTGCAAGAGGCGGAGGATTTTTACAATGAGCGCGTGGGGCATTGTGCCAGCGATGACGCTCACAAAGTCCAGCGCCAGGCTTTCGCGGGATTACTGTGGGGAAAGCAGTCGTACCATTACGACGTGCGGCGCTGGCTTTCCGGCGATCCTACACAACCACCGCCTCCGCCGCAGCGTTTGAACGGACGGAATCACGAGTGGACCCACCTCTACAATTCCGATGTGATTTCCATGCCGGACAAATGGGAATACCCGTGGTACGCGGCTTGGGATTTGGCGTTTCATTGCGTGGCCATGGCGCTGATCGATCCGGACTTCGCGAAAGACCAACTTGTGCTGTTCATGCGCGAGTGGTACATGAGCCCGAGCGGACAGTTGCCGGCCTACGAATGGAATTTCTCCGATGTAAATCCGCCGGTGCACGCCTGGGCGGCCTGGCGCGTTTATAAAATCGCGGGCCGCATACAGGGGAAAGAAGACCGCAAATTCCTGGTGCGAATGTTCCACAAGCTTCTGCTCAATTTTACGTGGTGGGTTAACCGCAAGGATCCGGAGGGCAAGAACGTTTTCGAAGGCGGATTTCTGGGGCTCGATAACATTGGAGTTTTTGACCGCTCACAACCGTTGGGGCCCGGAAATTTCATCGAGCAATCCGACGGCACGAGCTGGATGGCGATGTATTGCCTGAACATGCTGGCGATAGCGATGGAACTGGCGCGCGAGGACAACGCGTACGAAGACATTGCCAGCAAGTTCTTCGAACATTTTGTTTACATCTCCGAGGCCATGAACGACATGGGCGGCGAAGGTGTGGGCCTGTGGGATGAAAAGGACGGCTTCTATTACGACGTTTTGCATTTGGGACAAGCGGCGCCGCTACCGATGAAGGTGCGGTCGATGGTTGGGCTAATTCCGCTTTTTGCGGTGGAGACATTTGAGCCGGACGTTCTGGAGCGTTTGCCGAGTTTCCGAAAACGCATGCAGTGGTTTCTGGACCACAATCCGGAAGTCAGCAAACACGTGGATATGAGCCAGAAAACCGACAAGGGCAATCGGTTGCTGTTAACGATTGCCAATCGGAAAAAGCTGGAGCGCATTTACCGCTACGTTTTTGACGAGAACGAGTTTTTATCGCCGCATGGCATTCGAGCGCTTTCTAAATTTCATCTGGGGCATCCGTTTGTGCTGAACGTGGATGGGCATTCAAACTCGGTGGACTACGAGCCAGCGGAATCGACCAGCGATCTTTTTGGAGGAAATTCAAATTGGCGCGGGCCGGTGTGGTTTCCGCCGAATTTCCTGCTCATCGAAGCTCTCCAGCGCGTTCATTATTATTATGGCGATGAGTTCAAGGTGGAATTTCCCACGAACTCAGGGCACCAGATGACACTCTGGGATTCCGCGAGCGAAATATCGCGAAGGCTTTCGCACATTTTTCTGCGGCGAGACGGGCGCCGGGCGGTTTTCGGCGATTCTCCCGTGTTCCAAGAAGACCCCAATTGGCGGGATTTCATTCTATTCTACGAGTATTTTAACGGGGACACTGGCGCGGGGCTGGGCGCCAGCCATCAGACAGGATGGACGGCGTTGGTGGCGAAGCTGCTACAGCAGAGCGGAGAGTAAGCCTCGGGGTTTTCGGCCGATCGATCAGTGGTTGCTAATGGACTTCCGGCTTTGCTTCCACCAGCTCGATCAGAACTTTGCTTCCTTCGGGCACTGATGCGAGGAAAAAGTTGATGCGTGTGCCGCCGGCTCCGGCGCGCGTTTTTTGATAGATCGCGTTCAGGTTGAACCGCGAGCGCAGAATTTCCGTGGCGCGGTCCACGTCGCGAACATAGATTTCGATTTGTTGAATGCCTTCACCAAACCTGGACAGAAACTTGGCGATGGCGCCCTGGCCGCCGGGCTCTCGCGTGGTCAGGATGTCGAGATCGATGCGATCGTCGAAATGCAGTTCGAATTCGACGGCGTCCTGGTCCGGAGGGACGTCGGCGAGGGCTGGGGAATTGTTCGCTTCGCGAATTTTCCGAAAGGTTTCCGGCCGGACGGCAATGCCCACTACAGTGGTTGCCGGAGAAGGTTCGGATGTTCCTGAAGAATCCCAATTGCGTGGCAGAACGAGCGAGCGAAATTCAGGATCGGCGATCCACTGTTTGAGCAGGGGCGTACATAGATTGCCGCCTTCCATATAAAGGCGCATCGCGGAATCCAAACGCTTTTGCGGATCGGGATCTGCCAGCTGGCGAATCCAGCCGGCGGTTTGGGAGGTATGTGTCACGTAGCCAAGCGCGAATTAAGGCGTGGCATGCGGAGGCTGGACCGCATTGATATTCGAGAGCGCGACGTAAGCTGTTTTTCCGGGCGGCACGATAATTTGAACGTCCCAACGCTGACGCGCGTCGCCGGCCTGCGCGTTGTTATCCAGAGTGCTAAGCCAATAGGTGCCCGGAGCGATTCCGCGAAGCGAGCCCTGGCCTTGCAAGTCAGTATCGGTGCGAGCGACCAGATATTTCGATTCGGCAAGCTCGATGGTGTGGTGTTGCAGTTCCACTTTGTTGGCTGAATTCAAAATCTCCCAACGGTGGCCGGGGTTCACATCTTCGAGCGACAAATAAATGCCATCCGTACTCTTTGGAAAATGAATCAAGAAGGCCCGGATAGCATCGTGGTATTCCTTTTGGTGCTGGGCATATTTTTCCGGATTCTTTTTCTTTTCGGCCGGAGTGTATTTGGGTTCCGGGAAAGGGACGGTTTGGTCGGTGGACATTCTGTCCACGTAAGCAGCGAAAAATTCCGGAACGTTCATGACATCGTCCGGTGTGAGTTTCTTAAGAAAATCCTCGTTGGATAGATCGACGCAATGATTTTTCTTCATCCAGGCTTTTAATTCCTTTGAAACATCCAGCTTATCGATGAAGGCGTCCATGTCCACAAGAGGGAAGTTGAGCGCGGCCTCTTTGCCGATTTCCTGGTAGCTCTTGCTCAAAAGATAGAAAGTCATTCCGCGCACGGGCTCGTCGGAGCCGCCGGAAGGCGTGGCTTTAGCGACGAATTCAATCGCGCCGGTTTGGGGCGAGGCTTGCAACCCCAGGGTCAACATCACAAAAAGCAGAAAAAGCGTGGCGCACATTTTCATTTTCATGATGTTCATCGTAACAGAATGGCAAGGGCGCAGGTGCGAAGTGGTCGTTAAGGTAAACGTCTGATAGGAAACGATGACGGGCGGAGAAACGGTGGCGCGTTAATGGAGAGAAACTAGTAGAGGTGGAAAACGACTTCGATGGTTGTTCGAACCGCTGCGGGCCTTCCATCTGGGCCAGCGGCGGGCTTAAAACGCCAGGTGCGAACCGCGGCGATAGCGTTTTCGTCGAGGCCGAGGCCGAGTCCCTTGGACACGTGGATGTCCGTGGCGCGACCGTCCGGACCCACGATGGCGGTGAGATAAACAGTCCCTTGATATTTCGCCTTTACAGCTTCGTCGGAGAACTGCGCGGTTGGGCAGTAAATGCAGGCGGGATTTCCGTAACCGCCGGTACCGGCGTTAAATACGCCGCCGCCAGTGCCACCGCCTTCGCCGGGACCGACTCCGCCACCGCTTCCGCTTCCGACTCCGGTGCCATTTCCTGAGCCGATACCGTTGCCGCTGCCGGGTCCGTTGGAGTCATTGGTAACCTTGGACATGGGGTCGCCCCAGTTGGACATATTGGGGCTGGAAAGCTTCATGTCCGGCATTCCGATGACAGTGGGAGTGACGGCAAACTTCGGATTCTCGGGCGGCTTCACTTTCGGCGGAGCGATTTGAGTCAAACTGAATTTTGGCAGTTTACCTCTACTTGCAGGGAGCAACTCATGCGAACCGCCGCCACCGCCGCCACCAGCCTTCTTTGCTCCGGCTGGAAGTTTTGGAAGATAGGGCGAGCTAATGTCGAGCGGGGTGACGGTCATCGTTTTAGCTTGTGTGGTTGCCGGAGACATCAGCGCCGGCAAAAGAGGCAGAACGAGGAGCACGATCACGACTACGTGAAAGGCGAGCGACAAAGCTTGAACGCGAGTGAATTGAGTATTCTTGGACCAAATTTCCGGAACAGCGACTGGCGCGCTGGTAGTTTTCAGGGGAGGAAGCTTCGGCGGAGAAATCATGTCGCGCAAGTTCTGCCAGAATCCGCCAAAGCCCGCGCTCCAATCGACGAGCAGATCCGAGTTCACCGATCCGCGCGGAGCAGAGCGCCAGAATTCCCTTAGATTGTCGCTGAAGCTTTCGCCAAAACCGGGGTTATTGAAGACGTCAGGCTCGCCGCCTTTCAACTTCGTGGGGCGCTCTGAGAGAAAATCCTTTACGTTGGAAAAGAAACCTTTAAGGGCTGAGCCGCGAACTGGAGACGGCAAGCGGCCAATGCGGAGAGTCGGCTCAGTGGTCGAGCGACCGGCGTCGTCAAGTCTGGAAGTATAATCTGCCATCGGTTGTGCCTAAGACTTCCCCATCGCGGCCCTGCTAATCGTTAGACGCTCCCCTGTGAAAAAGGATGTCTGGGCCGGGCACGGCTGACACCGTTCTGAAATCATTGTAACATACAGGTCTCAACTGAGGCTCCGAGTTTCCCGGCCTGCATCAGTAGAAAGGCATTTTTACCCCTATTTAATGGCGAAAACGCGCGACCTGAAGAGTACGCTTAATCTTCCAAAGACAGATTTTCCCATGAAGGCGAAGTTGCCCGAGCGCGAGCCGGAGCAACTGGCGGCCTGGGATCAGATGCGTCTTTATTACCGCATTCAGGAATCGCGAGCGGCGGCGCCGCTGTTCGTGTTCCATGACGGGCCTCCCTACCCGACGGGTGAAATTCATCTGGGCACGGGTTTAAACAAAATTTTGAAGGACATGATTGTGAAGTCGAAGACCATGGCTGGGTTCCGTACGCCGTATGTTCCGGGGTGGGACTGTCACGGTCTGCCCATCGAGACGAAAGTTGAAAAAGAGCTTGGGGGCAAGACGGACAAAGTATCCGCGGCTGAGTTTCGGCGAATGTGCCGGGAGTTTGCGGCTGGATATATTGATGCGCATCGGCGGGAATTCAAGCGGCTCGGCGTTTTTGGGCAATGGGAAAAGCCATACCTAACGATGGATCCAAGTTATGAAGCGACGGTTGCCGACGCGTTCATCACATTTCTCGAAAAGGGATATGTGTATCGCGGGCTGAAACCCGTTTACTGGTGCATTTATGACCGCACGGCATTGGCCGAAGCGGAAGTGGAATACGAAGATCACGTCAGCCCATCGATCTGGGTGAAATTTCCCGTTGTTGCTGACGAAAAATCGAAAAAGCTGAGGATCGGCGACGGCGTGAGCGCTTTGGTTTGGACGACAACTCCATGGACGCTGCCTGCTAATCGGGCTCTCGCGTTTCATCCGGACTATGAGTATGTGGTGGTGGAAACGGGCGCTGGGAAGTTGCTGCTCGCAGAAAAAAGGCTGAGCGATCCGGAGTTAATAGCCGTTCTTGGGCTGGAACCTGGCGGCCCGTTCACAAAAGTCGGAAAAGGGCGCGAACTGGAGGGAGCGAAATTTCGGCATCCGTTTCTTGACGAATTGATCGTGCCGGGCGTGCTGGCGGACTATGTAACGTTGGAGCAAGGCAGCGGAATCGTACACACGGCTCCAGGTCATGGAGCTGAGGACTTTGCGACCGGACAGAAATATGGCCTGGAGGCGTACGCCCCTCTGGATAACGATGGACGATTCGTGGAAGGTCTGCCGGCGTATAAAGGCAAAACTGTTTTTGAAGCGAATCCGGCTATTATTTTGCTGCTGAAAGACCGCCAGATGCTGGTGGCGGAGAAAAAATTCCCGCACAGTTATCCGCATTGCTGGCGCTGCCACCAACCTGTTATTTTCCGCGCTACGGAACAATGGTTCATACAACTCGATAACGGCAGCGCGACGGTGCCGCCACCGAAAACGCCTGCATTGCGGAGCACGGCGCTATCCGAGATCAAAAAAGTGAAGTGGATACCTGCGTGGGGAGAAGAACGCATCCACAACATGATTGAGGACCGTCCCGACTGGTGCATTTCGCGGCAGCGTTTTTGGGGAATACCGCTGGTGATTTTCTATTGCGATTCTTGTGGAAAGATCTTGAAAGATTTTGAGGCGTTGCGGCATGTGATTCCATTCTTTGAACGCGAAGGCGCGGACGCCTGGTACACGCATTCTGCCGAGGAGCTTTTGCCGCCCGGCACGAAATGCGGCTCCTGCGGTGCAGCAAAATGGCGCAAAGAGAGCGACATTTTGGATGTATGGTTCGAGTCGGGGACGAGCAATCTGGCCGTGCTGCAGAAAAGAGAAGGGAAGCCGCGTGCGGATGTTTATCTGGAAGGGCCCGATCAATTTCGCGGATGGTTCCAGAGTTCGCTGATGGTCGCGATCGGCGTGGATGGCATACGTCCATACGATGAGGTGGTGACGCACGGCTGGACGCTGGATGAAAACGGCAGGCCGATGTCGAAATCGCTGGGCAACGCGATGGAGCCGAAAGAAATCTGCGAGAAATGGGGCGCAGACATGTTGCGCGTGTGGGTTTCTTCGCAGGACTACACCGCGGACGTGCGGCTATCGGATGCCATGATGACGCAACTGGGTGAAGCGTATCGCAAGATCCGAAATACGTTCCGGTTTGCGCTTTCCAATCTTTTCGATTTCGATCCGGCGCGCGATTCGGTTGCGGATGGCGATCTTTGGGAAATTGACGCGTGGATGCTGCGACGGGCCGGGATACTGACGCGCGAATGCCGCGAATGGTATGCGAATTTCGAATTCCATCGCGTGTATCACGCACTACACGATTTCTGCACCGTGGACTTAAGCGCATTTTATTTCGATGTGCTTAAGGACCGGCTGTACACTTTCGCGCCGAACAGCCGTGGACGTCGCTCGGCGCAAACTGCGATCTATCGGATCGCCGGCGCTATTGCGCGGCTTATCGCGCCCACTCTTGTGTTTACTTCCGAAGAAGTATGGAAGCACCTTCCAGGCGCGGGCTCCAAAGTGGAGAGCGTGCACATGTCGGAGTTTCCCGCCGCCGAAAAGCTGGAGGCTGCGTTCGATAAATCTCGCGCGGCGGATTGGGAGCGGTTGCTCACAGTGCGGCAGGAAGTGCTGAAAGCGTTGGAACCGGCGCGCGCCGCCAAGACCATCTCCGGCGCGCTCGAAGCTCGCGTGACGCTGGTGGCAACCGGTGGGCTAGTTGACCTATTACGAAAATATTCAGCGCAGCTTCCAGCGGTTTTCATTGTTTCGCAAGTGGAAGTCACCGAGGGCCACATCGAGGGAGCGGCGCTCGCTACGGGCCTGGAAGGACTACAAATCCGAATCGAGCGCGCCAAAGGCGCGAAGTGCGAGCGCTGCTGGAACTATTCCACGCATGTGGGTGAAAACGCGGATTACCCAACGCTATGCGAGCGATGTGTGGCTGCGCTGGCTGAAATAGACAAAGACGCCGCACTCGCGAGCGGGAGTGTCAAAACTTGAGTTCTTCCTCTTCGCGTTCCGGTTGGTATGCTCTCGGATTTCTGGCCCTCGGCGCGCTGCTAGCCGATCAATTCAGCAAATATGCCATTGAGAAGTTAACGCCGGCCGGAACGGTTCGTGTGATCGTTCCAGGGCTGCTGAATTTGGTACACACAAACAATCCGGGCGTGGCATTTGGTCTATTCGCAGATTCCGGCACACCTTGGCTGGCGCCGATGTTGATCGCGTTTTCTGTCGGCGTCATAGCATTGCTCGCGTGGCTGTTGGCCACCGGGCGTGCGGGAGGCAGGCTGGCGCAGTGCGGACTCGCTCTGATATTGGGCGGAGCAGTGGGAAACGTGTTTGACCGGGTACTGCGGCACAGCGTGACGGATTTCATCGATTTTTATCTTGGCAGCCACCATTGGTACACGTTCAACATTGCGGACGCCGCGATTGTGGCCGGCGCAGGACTTGTGATTCTAGAACTCTTTCGCGACTGGCGGCATCCTAGCCATGAACGAGCCTAGATGCATCCGATCCTTTTTCATTTCGGCGAAATAAATATTTACTCGTACGGGGTGCTGGTGGCCACGGGCGTGTTGTTCGGGTTGTGGTACGCGCGCAGGCAAGCTCCCCGCGCGGGATTGGATCCCAACAAAATCTGGAACCTGGGCATCTACACGGTGCTGTCCGCTTTAATCCTGGCAAAAATCTGGCTTGTTTTAAGCGATTGGGATTATTACGTTGCAAATCCTCGGGATATCTTCAGCATCAGCACGTTTCAGTCCGGCGGAACGTTCTATGGCGGAATTGTCGGTGCAGTGTTGATGATGATTTTGTATTCGCATTTCCAGAAGATGCCGATATTGCCGGTGTTAGACACTTGCGTAGCGGGGTTGCCGTTGGGGCACGCGATTGGCAGGCTGGGATGTTTTGCCGCGGGATGTTGTTACGGCAAACCCACCACGGTCGCCTGGGGCGTGACATTTACGAATCCGGCGGCCGCAGAGCTGGCCGGAACTCCGCTGGGAGTTCATTTGCATCCCACGCAGCTTTATGAAGCGGCAGTTGAATTTCTGAATTTTTTTATTTTGGTTTGGGTCGCCAAGCGGCAGCATTTTACCGGGCAGATCATTGGCACCTATCTGATTCTCTACGGGACCGAGCGAGGTATCATCGAGTTCTTTCGAGGCGACCCCGGACGCACGATGATGTTTCACGATACGGTTTCGCTGATGCAGTTGGTGAGCGTGGGTTTGATTCTTACCGGCACGTTCCTTTGGTGGCGCGGAATGAAGGATGCGCCGGGTTCTTCTGTTTCCGCGGCAGGTACCACGGTCCCCCGGTAAATGCGTCCTGCCTTGAGTCCTCAAGCTTTTTATGCCCGGTGAATCCAACATGCATGAAGATTTCGAAGCCGGCGAAGAGCTTTCCGGAAATGATGCTTTTGAAGTCGGCGAGGAAACGGCGGGCCAACGGCTGGATCGCTTTCTGGCAACCCACCTCGGCGACATGAGCCGCACGCACGTGCAAACTTTGATTGATGAAGGACGCGTGCTGGTGAACGGGCTGGCAAAGAAGCCTTCCTACCGGCTGGAGGCCGGCGAAACGGTGACGGTGGAGATCCCTGCTCCGCCATTGCCTGGCGTGGAAGCAGAGAACATTCCACTCGACATTTTGTATGAGGACGCGGACGTCGCGGTGGTAAATAAACCTGCTGGGATGATCGTGCATCCGGGCGCGGGCGCTGATTCCGGAACGTTAGTGGCTGCGCTGTTGTACCGGTTTGGCAGCAAGGGTGTGTCTACGGTGGGCGGGCCTCTCCGCCCGGGAATCGTGCATCGAATTGATAAAGGAACCTCTGGGGCGCTGTTGATTGCACGGACGGATATGGCGCACTTGAATCTTGTAGAAGACTTTCGTGGGCGGCGCATTGAGAAAACGTATGTGGCGCTGCTGCATGGGAAGTTGAAAGGCGAGTCGGGGAGAATCGAATTGCCGATTGCACGCGATCTTCGACGGCGGTCGCGGATGACGGCGCGCCGTCGAGATGGCCGCGAGGCGCGCACGGACTGGCGAATGCGGTTGCGGCTTGGCAGCTTTTCTTTTATAGAAGCGGGATTGCACACGGGTAGAACACATCAGATCCGCGTGCATTTTTCCGCCTTGGGGTGTCCCGTTGTGGGGGATACGGTTTACGGAGCTCCGCGCCAGGAAAAAGTTGGAACGGAAACGCTGCCAGCGCTGGAGCGAAATTTTCTTCATGCGGCGCGGATTGCGTTTATGCATCCGAGGTCAGGTAAACGGATTGAGTGCCGGGCACCACTTCCACCAGAGTTGGTGTCTTATATACAAGGATTAGGCCGAGCGACCAGCGCTGAGCCCGGCGCAATTGACGCTGCGCTGCGAGGGTTTCTATAATCACTGCAATGAAAATAACCGAAAGAATATCTGGCGCTTTTCTATTATGGGCAATACTTCTCTGTGTTTCGGTCACCTGCGCACGGGCGCAGCAGGCTGCGCCTCCACCTGCTCCTCCGCGGCCCGATTGGAGCGCGCCTCCTTCAGAGGCTCCCGAAGCACAAAAGCCGACTCCGTCGGGGCAAAACCAAGAAGACAGCACACAGGCGGGACAAAGCAAGACACCGGCTATTGTGTCGACGACCGGCTTGGTCCATCTGGTTGCTACGGTGACGGATCGCCGCCACAATTTTGTGACCGATCTGGAGCAGAGCGATTTCAAGATTCTAGAAGACAATACACTGCAGGATATTCGCTTCTTCGGTCGCGAAACCGATTTGCCTCTGCGCATAGCCGTACTGCTGGATACGTCGAACAGCATCCGGCCACGTTTGCCCTTCGAACAAGATGCCGCCATCGATTTTCTGGACAGCGTGATTCGACGAAACAAGGATATGGCGTTTCTGATGACGTTCGATAACGAACCGGAAGTCATACAAGATTACACGGGGGATCTTGCGTTGCTCACGTCTGCGATTCGCAGGCAGCGTGCGGGGGGCGGAACGGCGTTGAATGACGCAATTTATCGGGCGTCTGAAAAACTGATGAGTCCTCCGTTGCCGAAAGGGCCGAATCCGGAGATTCGCCGCGTGCTAGTGGTGATCAGCGATGGCGATGACACGCTAAGCGACCATGCGCTGAGCGACGCGGTGGAGGCGGCGATTCGCGCCGAGGCAGTGATCTACGCGATCAGCACAAACACCGACTGGCTTTCGATCAGCGGAGACAAACCGCACAAGATGCATGTGGAAGGCGGAGACAAAGTTTTGCAGGAATTCGCCGATCAAAGCGGGGGGCGAGTGTTTTATCCCTATAAGGTGGAAGATCTGGCGCAGTCATTCGTGGACATTGGAGCCGAGTTGCGCAGCCAGTATTTCATCGCATATTCGCCGAAAAATCCCGCGGCCGACGGGAAATACCGGAAGATTGAAGTGCAGACAGAGCGCAAGGGCCTGGCGGTTCGCACGCGCAAAGGCTATTACTCAGTGGTTCCTCCGGCGGCCTCCGGGAAATAAAGCTCAGCGGGCTACCCGGAGTTTAAAGAAAACCCTGTTTTTCAGCGCGCGCTTAAACTCGACTAGTTGCGCAAGATTATTTGAAGGGCGCGTAATATCCTTTTCGCGCCAGGACTTTTACATCTGGCCGGGCGATATCCACACGTATCTTCCGGAAAGTTCCGTCGCGTTTTTCGTTGGTGGGGTAGTAGCCGATCACATATTGCGAGCGCAACTCTTCAGAAATTTCATCGAATGCTTTTTCGAGGGTTTTCTCGTTGTGAACGTTGATTACACGCCCGCCGGTATCGTCTGCCATTTTTCTGGCGACGCTCGGCCCCACGCCGAAGGTTGCGCCAGGATCTGAGATCAGAAGGACGTGAACCACGCCGTCGGCTCGCTGGCAAGCTTCGGAGGCGTCTTGCAAACGAAGTTTGCTGCCGGTGTCTTCCATATCGCTCATCACGATCACGGCTTTGCGTCCGGCTTCGGTAGCGAGCTCGTCATGGCAGGCGAGATAAATCGCATCGTAAAGGTTGGTGCCTCCGGCGTTGCCACCCGGAATTGTGCCGGGAGTGACCACGCCCCCTCCGCCCACAGAGTTAACGGAGGTGCGGCGAATGGCGCGCTCGAGAACGTTGGTGTCTTCGGTAAAGTCAGCGAGCAAATCGACGTCAAAGTCGAAGCTGATGACCATGGCTTCGTCTTTCTTTCGCATTACTTCGCGCAAAAAACGCGAGGCGGTGTCTTGTTCCGCCCCGATTACGCGTTCCATGCTTCCGCTGGTGTCGATTAGAAGGCCGAGAGTGATGGGCAGATTCACTTCTTTCGAAAAGAAAGCAATCTTCTGCTCCTGGCCGTCTTCGAACACTTTGAAATCGTTTTGAGAAAGATCGGAGACAATTTCATGGCGCTTGTCGCGCACGGTGACGAAGACGTTGACCAAGGTGGTCTGCACCGTTAAGGGCTTCTGTGATTGCGGAACTTGTTGCTGGTCTTGCTGCGATTGAGCGGGCGTGGTATTGCCTAGTCCGAAGGATGCTGCCAAGGCTACTATGAAAATGCCTGCCACGAGGCGGGTCAGCCGCATTGTATAATCTCCCAGGTAATTCGTGCTACGTACGATGCATTTCGGGCGCGGACGGATGTTCGTCCTGTAGAATGCCCGCTAGAACTTGGCCGATGAGAAACTGGCTGAGGCCAGCCGGTATTTCAGGCGCCTAATCAAAGGCGCAAATCGAGATACGCCGATGATGCGAACGATTCAAACGGTAGCCATTGTATTACTACTTAGCGCTTCCGTGCATGCTCAGCAGCAACCGATTCAGCCCGGGACTCCACAGCAAGGCACGCAGCCACCGACCCATGCTACGCCGGGCCAAACGGCACAGCCTGTTCCACCTGCTCAAATTCCCCAGAACTCACAGGCTCAAAGACCGCAACAGCCGGCTGCGCCGCAGCAAGGAGAAACTCGCAGTCGCATCACAACGAGAACCGAGCTTGTGATCGTGCCGGTTACGGTGAAGAACCGGGACGGGCAGCTGGTGGGCGACCTGCAGCGCGACGAATTCCGCGTTTTTTCCGATGGAGTAGAACAGCAGATCGTGCTGTTCGATTCACAACCTTACCCGCTGTCGGCAGTGGTTCTGATCGACAACGATCTTGCAGAGAAAGAGGCCGCGCAGGTGCAGAAGAGCCTGAATGCGATCGCTGCGGGATTTGGACCGGCTGATGAGGTAGCTCTGGTGACGTATGCGGAATTTCCGGAGACGGTGGAGGATTTTTCGTTCAGCAATGACAAATTGTTTACGGCGCTGAAACGCCTGGATCTAAGTTCACACAGTACGACCATTATTAACGATCCCACGACGGCGGGCCCGATTATCAACGGGCAGACGCAACCGGATGGCACGGGGACCACGGGACAAGGAGGCGTGCAGGTCCGCGGCTTCGGGAAAGCGGCGATACATAACTCGCTGGACGATGCGGTCTATGCGGCTGGGCAGATGTTGAAGGGACGAGGGCGCGACCGTCGGAAAATAATTTTCCTGATCACGGACGGCAGCAATACGCACAACAACCAACATTCGTTTGACGAAACGCTGCACTCACTGCTTCTGGGCGACATTTCCGTGTTCGCTATTTCCGTTACGCACCAGACTCCGATTGGCCGCTCGATCATCCAGCATGGGGCCGCGGAAGTTGACAAGTACGCCGCCGCGACGGGCGGGGACACGTTCTACGCCGCGAGACAAAATGATTTGGAGCGGCTCTATTCGGAAGTTACCGAGCAGGCGCGCAATGAATACACCATCACGTTTGCGCCGCGAGAAGCCGACCGCACGAAGGATTACCACACGATCGAAGTGCGCGTTCGCCGTCCGAATCTGGATGTGAGCGCGCGGCAAGGTTATTTTCAGAGCCAACTTACGGGCGCGCGCTGATCTCAGCTGAATAATTTGCGTGGCTAAGCTACTGCTTCGTCGACTGGGCATCTGGCTGGATGGAAATCAGTTGCTCGTGCGCGGGGCAAAGAGGCCGGTAGTCGCAATATACGCAGAGGAAGCTGGGCTTGGCAGGGAATTCACTGGCGCGAACTTGGCCGGCCACCTCGTAAATCGTTTGTTTGGTTTTTGCCAGGGCTTTCGCATCGCGCTCGGTGGCGATGGCCTCGTTGGTGGTGAGATTGTAAAAAACCAGGCGTTCCGGTTTCAGTTCGAGCACTTCTTCCGCGGCTAGCGCATAAACGCTCAGTTGCAAACTGTCCTTGGCTTTTTTGGCATCCTTGGGCTTGCCGGTTTTGTAATCCACGATTTCCACTTCTTTCGAGCCCAGGCGGTTCACCTGATCCATGCGGCCTTTCACGATTACGTCGTGATCGAGGTGAAGCTCGAACGATTTTTCCTGATGCAATAGGTCCGGAGGGGCGGCCATGTAGCTGGTGTGAAAGCTTTGGAGCTGCTCGCGGCCCGCTTTGCGATATTCCTCTTCCTGATAATCGTCGGGAAATCCCAGCGAATACCATTCCCGGTCGTAGACGGACATCACGTCTCCGAAAGGAAATTTTCCATTTTTCGCCATTCCGCCGGCGAACTCCTTGATGGTTGTGTGCATCACGCTTCCGAAAGTCATGGTGGCGCGGGGACCGCCGCGAATGCTCCACATATTTTGAAACAGGTATTGCATGGGGCATTTGCAGTAGCACTCGATGGCTGAAGCGCTGAGCTGCAAAGGTTCGGCTGCCGGTGGATGGTAGGCTTTGGCCCAAACTGCCACACGAGAATAAGCGCGGGCGTTTTCGTCGCGCCCGGCGGACGGAAAAAATAGCTGAGCGGGATCGGAAGGCTCGGGCGCCGCTCCGGTAGCTTCCTCAGACGGCGGCACGGTGACCTGGGGGGCGGACTGCGCGGTGTCGTGTTTCTGAATTTTTGCATTCCGCAAGAAATCTTCGAGGAAGGGTGAAGGCCGTTTCCATTTGTTGTTTACGTGGGAAAGCGTGAGGTGCTGCCGCGCACGGGTTAGCGCGACGTAAAACAGGCGGCGCTCTTCCTGAATCTGAAAATCGCCGGCCGGTCTTTCCTCCTTCATCAGCTCCGGTGGAAATTCGAACTTCACGGGGCGTGCGTTCGAGGGGAAATCGTTCTTATTGAGATGCATGATAAAGACGTGAGGAAACTCGAGGCCTTTGGCCGAATGTACGGTCATTAATTGGACGGCGTCGTCCGCGGACTCTTCGTCGAGGCAAATGTCGCCACCGGCTTCGGAGAAGTACTCCAGGTATTCGACAAAATCGCGCAAGCCTTTTTTGTCGCTCTTCTGTTCCCAGTCCTTGACGAACTGCACGAAGCGTTCCAGATAACGGCGGTCGGCTTCGAAGGGAAGCGGCGCGAGCTCCAAGGCGGAAATTAATTGGTCCAGCAAGCCGCTCGCGGGAATTTTGCGGGACAATTGCCGAAAACGCGCCAGGAAACTGACTAGCTCCGGCAAGCGCGAGGCTTCCGAGGAAAAGGGCAACTCAGTTTGCGCCGCGTCGATTTCGTCACTGAGCGGCCGGCGGCGATTTTTCTCCGCGCGCTCGGCGAGACGTACCAGGTCGCGGGGTTCGAGTTTCCAGTAGGGCGTGGCTAGTACGCGCGCACAAGCCACGTTGTCCGAAGGCACAGCGATCAGACGCAGGTAGGCCAGCAAGTCGCGCACGACCGTGCTGGTGAGAATCGAGAACTTCTTGATGACAAATGGAATTTTGCGGCGCTGCAGCGCTGCGATAAGTTTTTTTACATGCGTGTGTTTGCGGTAAAGCACAGCGAAATTACGCCAGGGATTTCCCGGCACGTGCAAGCGCTCGATTTCCGATGCGATCCAATGGGCTTCCTCTTCTGGGCGGACGAATTCAACGACCCGAATTTTGTCGCCATCGGAATTTTCGGTAACTAAAGTTTTGGGAGGCAAAAGCGGCGATTTTTCGTTGTGGGAAATCACTTCGCCGGCTACACGCAGGATTCTGGTGGTGGAACGGTAATTTTGAGTTAACGGCGCGATAAACTGGCGCACTCCCTCGGTGAGATTCTTTTCGGTAACTCCACAGAAGCGTTTCAGAAAAATCGTGAAGCTGCCGAAAGAGGCGCCGCGAAAACGGTAGATGGCCTGATCGTCGTCTCCCACGGCGACGATATTGCGACGCTCGCCGGCGAGCAGCCAGAGCAGTTCGAGTTGAACGATGTTGGTGTCTTGGAATTCGTCCACCAGAATGTAATGAAACTGATCGCGCAGGCTTTGCAAAAGCGCGGCGTCCGTTTGCAATAATTGCACGGCCTGCATAAGTTGCGCGCCGAAGGTGAGCAGGTTTCGTTCGCGCAACAGCCGTTCGCTGACGCGGTAGACGCGCGCGAGTTCATCCTGGCGGTCGAGCTCTTCTTCTTCGAGTTTGCGAGCGTCCGGCTCGAGGGATGTTCGCCGCGCGAGATAGGCTTGTCGCGATTTATCGACGTAACTTTGGAAATCGTTGGGAGTGACGAGTTCATCCTGGCAGCGCGAGAAGAACTTCAGGAAATCGTTCAGGAACTCTCCGGGCTCCGCCAAACGCCGGAAATGTTTCAGGTCAAGCTCGGCCATGTGGCGGCGGAGCAAAATCCAGTGATCGATGTCTTCCAGGATTTTTAAGTCTGGATTCGCCACCCGTAGGATTTTTTCCAGGCAGAAACTGTGAAAAGTGCTGAGCCATATACCTTCGGCGCGCTCGCCAATCGCTTTTACAACGCGAGACTTCATTTGGCCTGCGGCTTTGTCCGTAAAAGTCAGTCCCAGGATGTTTTCGCCGGCAAGCTCCGGGTTCGCCTCGAGTAGGTGGCGAATTCGTTCGGTAATGACGCGGGTTTTGCCGGTTCCCGCTCCGGCGACGACGAGCAGGGGACCATCGCCATGTTCCACGGCGCGGCGTTGCTGGGGGTTTAGTCCGATGGAGCTTTCACGTGAGGTCGCGGGAGGCATCCAGTAACCATAATACCGCAAAACTGATGCGCGGACTTACGCTTTTTCTTCGCCTAGAGATTTTAGCCTAGGAATCTGGCTCGGTTTGGGCCAGGTGCCAACTACTTTTGGATTACGCCGCAGGCGATTCTGTCCCCGGAATTCCCGGAGGGGTCGGTCTTCATGTCGTCGGCTTTGGCGTGGATGATGATGGATGTTCCGCCATTGCTGTAAAGGGAGTGAGGACCGTCGCCGAGATTTACGTCTTTGTCGGCGAGATTCATTTTCGACTTGCCGTCGGCACCCACCATGAGGTTGGACATGTCTCCGGCGTGGTGACCCTCGGGATTGTCGAAGCCGTGCTTCTTTCCGTCGGGATTAAAATGCGGACCTGCTGATTTGAAGTCGGGCGGATCGCATTTGGCGTTCTGATGAAAATGTATGCCGTGCTCGCCGGGTGGAAGATTCTCAACGTTGACCTGCAACCCTACACCGCCTCCCTTTTGTTCCCATAGGATGACGGTACCCACGCTTTTTCCTTGAGCGTCAATCAGATGGATCACCGTTTTCGCGGACATCGAAAGCGCGAAAGCGATTCCGCAAACAAGCGTGGCAACGGCCAATACTCTATTGAGTGTCATGCGATCAAGCCTCATGCAGGAATTATAGACCTGCGGTGTTACGCGAGCAACACTCGGAATGGCCGCGCATCGCTTTGGCAGCTTCGCAAGAACTGTATTAAACTCCGACGGGACTTAGCCGCAAAATAATGACCAGTCAAGTTGTGCGCGAACCTCGATGGCCTGCAGTGGTGGCGATGCTGGCGGCCGGCTGTCTGTATTGGTCATTGCCGGAGCCGCTTTCGGTTGGTCCCGGATGGTTCCTATTGGCAGTAATTTTGATTCTAGCAATACCTCTGGTCATATCGAATCATCGTGGGCAGTTCAGCATTGCTCGAATTTTGACGTTCACTGTGAACGGCCTGATAACGCTCGCCATGGTCGCTTCGCTGGCTTTTCTGATCCAAGGTTTGCCGCACCATCGAAATACGCCGCAAGCGTTGCTGCGTGCGGCCGTCGCGCTGTGGTTCACAAATGTTTTAGTGTTCGCGCTGTGGTACTGGAAGCTAGACGCGGGCGGTCCTGTGATGCGCGAAGGAAGGCGCGGACGCCTGGAAAGCTCATTTCTTTTTCCGCAAATGTTGGGCGAGGACGGCGGGGATCCGTCATGGTCGCCGCATTTCATGGACTACTTATTTCTCGCTTTCAATACCAGCACTGCTTTTTCGCCCACAGACACGGCGGTGCTTTCGCGCTGGGCCAAAGCGGGGATGATGCTGCAGTCGTTGATTTCGTTGACGATCATTGCGCTGCTTGCGGCCCGCGCGGTGAATATTCTTTGAGCGTGACATAAGTTTCCGAAAATTGGGATACCTCCTGCAGCGCGTCGCGCTTCCTCCTGGAACAAAACCTGAATCCTGCTTACCTAATGGCTAAGGGCGCGTCTGTAGCAACATTGGCGTGAGGCTGACGCGTTTCGAGGCCTTCAACTCACGCTTATTTAAGCTACTTGCGGAAGGCATCAGCTCTATAAGCGAGGCGCCCGCTCCCAAATTTCGCCACGGCTCTGAAGAGCGCCCTCACCTGGAGAATTTTAAGTATGCAATCTAAATGTCCCGACAGCAGAGCGCGTAGGCAGTTCTTAGCTGCTGGAGGCAGCACTCTTCTGGCTGCTGCCGCATCCACAATTCTTTCGGACTCGGCTCGGGGCGAAGCGGATGAATCCCGCCCTGATCAAACAGCGCCTCATCCTTCTGGTATAAAAATCCAGCGGCTGGCGTGGGCGGGCATCAAGATCGAATGTGGAGGCGCCGCATTGTTTGTGGATGCGAACGTGGATCCAGACTACGGCGCAAACAACATCCCCTTAGCCACAAGTGTAAGCAGCCGCTCGGCTCTGGTTACCCACCATCACGGCGATCATTGCGACCCTGTCGCGCTGAAGCCGGTGCTTGGAGAGAACGGGAGAATCGTCTGCCACCGTGAAGTTGCGCCCTGGTTTGATGCGCGAGGAATTCAAGTGCAGACGGTCGAGCTGCATGAGCCGGTGTTTTTCTCGCGTGCGTCGGGAGATATTGTCGTACGGGCTGTGCCGGCGTCGGACGGTTTTGGGCATCCACAGTTTTCCTGGGTCATCGACGGCGGAGGGAAGCGAATCATCCACTGTGGCGACACCATGTGGCATGGTCATTGGTACGACATTGCTGGAGCCTATGGTCCTTTCGACGCCGCGTTTCTTCCGATTAATGGATTTCGACAGGTCAGCGGACGCTATGTGGACACCGGGGTGCCAATGAGTCTGACCCCTGAACAAGCAGTTTCGGCTGCAAGAGTTATTGGAGCTCGACTAGTAGTGCCGATCCACTACGGAAGTACGGGGGATCCCAGCTATATTGAAGTGGCGGATCCAGAAGCAAACTTTCTTCGGACCGCCAAGGAACGCGGTGTGTCGGCTAAAGTTGTTCACTCTGGAGAATATTTGGAGTTGTGAGTCGAATCCGCGCGATGGTCTGACGCGGCTATGAAGAAAGCGCTTCCAGTTGGCGCGCGTTCAGCGTGTAAAGCGAGGGAACCGGAACACCCAGAATTCCGAGATACACGTAGATCTGGCCGCGGTGATGAACTTCGTGTTCGAGCATGGAGCGCAGCAATTTCCAGGCAGTGATGGGAGCGCCTTCCGGAGAGGTGCCTTTTTTCTCGAAATCTTCCTGGGTCATGCCGCTGAAAATCTCCATGGATTCCGAGTGCATGCGTTCCATGAAGGTGACGACATTGTCCAGCCCGTCCGCGAGTTCGCGTCCACAGCCCTTGTAACGGCTCGGACGTCCGCAAGAACATTCGGCGAATACGTATCGCTCAGTGGCGGCAATGTGCCGAGCCAGATCTCCTAACGTGAATTCGCCCGCGCGGCAGGTCCACTCAATTTTGTCCGGTGGGATGCAGCGCACCAGGCGCATCGTGCGCCCGCGAATTTGTCCGAAATAATGAAGAAAATCTTCGCGGTCCATGGGCACCTCCCTGACTTCACTAGAGAAAATAATATACCCGGCTAGCTGCAGCGAAAACGGATGTTGAAGGCTGCTGCCGGAGCGAGGAGTCCAATTTGACCCTCATTTCTCGCGCGCATATACTCAATTTCTAGCTGAATTGCACACCCCAGGAGTGATCGCGATGGAACAACCCGTTATTTTGAGCGCCGTACGTACGCCGATTGGGAAATTTATGGGAGGACTGGCGCCACTTTCGGCTACGGAACTTGGCGCAAAGGTTGTGGCTGAAGCAGTGCGGCGGGCCGGCATCGAGCCGAAACAAGTGGACGAAGCCATCATGGGCAATGTGGTTCAGGCCGGGCTTGGACAAAACCCGGCGCGACAAGCAGCCTTACGTGGCGGGCTTGATTCGCGTGTTGCGGCGATGACGATCAATAAAGTTTGCGGCTCAGGTCTGAAAGCCGTGGCGCTGGCTTCACAGGCGGTGCAGCTCGGCGAATCCGAGGTGGTGGCGGCGGGCGGCATGGAGTCGATGTCGAACTGCCCATACTTGCTGAAGGGCGCGCGCACTGGGTTCCGACTAGGCAATCAGGAAATTTTCGATTCGATGATCACCGACGGCTTGTGGGACGTTTACGAAAATTTCCACATGGGCGTTACGGGCGAACTGGTTGCCGAAAAATACGGTGTTACTCGCCAGGAACAGGACCAATTCGCGTTTGACAGTCATCGTAAGGCGGTGCGCGCGATCAAGTCGTGTTTTTTTGGCGAGCAGATTGTGCCGGTGGAGATTCCGCAGAAGAAAGGCGAGCCCGTCATTATCAAGACGGACGAATCGCCGCGTGAAGATACTTCGCTGGAGGCGCTTGCGAAACTTAAGCCCGCGTTTAAGAAGGATGGCACGGTGACAGCGGGGAACGCGCCGGGAACGAATGACGGCGCAGCCGCGGTGATTGTTACGAGCGAAAAGAACGCGACCCGGCTGGGGAAAACGCCGATGGCTCGGATTGTGGCCCAAGCTGTAAGTGGCGTGGAACCAAAATGGGTGATGATGGCGCCGGTGGACGCGGTGGAAAAGCTGCTGAAGAAGACTGGGTGGGATCGGGACAAGGATGTGGACCTGTATGAATTGAACGAAGCGTTCGCCGTGGCTGCGCTCGCGGTGACGCGTGTGCTGAAACTGAATCCCGAAAAAGTAAACGTGAATGGCGGGGCGGTGGCGCTGGGGCATCCGATTGGGGCGTCGGGCGCGCGCGTTCTGGTGACTCTACTGTACGAATTGCAGCGGCGAAACTTGAAGCGCGGCATCGCGGCGTTGTGCCTAGGCGGCGGAAACGCCGTGGCGCTGGCGGTCGAGCGTTACTAATAATTTCAATTACAAATGTTTTGTCCACATTGCAAAGCGGAGTACCGCGACGGGATCACACGTTGTCCAGATTGCAATGTGCCTCTTGTCGGGACGCTCGATCCCGTGGTCAAGCCGCCTTCGCAGGATGGCCCCGCGATCGCGTGGCGAGGTAACGATCCCATTGATTTCAGCCGCGCGTTGGCCGCTCTGAAGGCGCACGAAATCCACAGCTACCAGATCAGCGAGCACGATAATCTTCCGTATCTCACTGCGTTTCAACCGCGCTATGGAATTTTTGTGCGACGAGACGATGTTGCGCGCGCGGAAAAAGTGATTCGCGAAGCGTTCGCGAACAAACGATCTAAATAATCCCTGGCGCTTGATTCTCTCGGGCGCGCAGGCATGTTTTGCTTGCGTCGGAATACGGCGCTGAATAGTGCAACGGGAACAGACGAATCACAAACGGTTCGCTTTCCTTAGCTGCTTGGCTTCCGCTATCATCGGACTCTCATGTCAACGGACAATATAAAAACTGTGGGTGTGCTGGGTGCCGGCACGATGGGGAATGGGATTGCGCATGTGTTTGCGCGAGCGGGATATCGGGTGATCCTGCGCGATGTGGAGAGGCGTTTCCTCGATCGCGGGCTTGAAACAATTGGCAAGAATCTGGATCGTGAAGTGAAACGAGGGAAGATTTCGGAAGCGGACAAGCCGGTGGTACTTGGGCGAATCGAGACTACGACCGATATGGGCGCGCTTGCTCGGGCCGACTTCGCGGTGGAGGCCGTTCCGGAACAACTTGAACTGAAATTGCGGGTGCTCAAGGATGCCGATGCGGTGCTGAAGCCAGGCGTGATTCTGGCTAGCAACACGTCTTCCATTTCGATTACCCAGCTTGCTGCGCAAACCAGCCGGCCGGAGCGTTTCGTCGGCATGCATTTCATGAATCCGGTGCCGATGATGGTGCTAGTGGAAGTGATACGCGGATTGGCTACCAGCGAAGAGACTTTTCAGACCACCATGGCGCTTTGCGAAAAACTCGAAAAGAAACCTGTAGCGGTGAACGATGCGCCGGGCTTTGTCTCGAATCGCGTCTTGATGCCACTGATCAACGAAGCGGCATTTTGTGTGATGGAAGGCGTAGCCACTCCGGAAGCTGTGGATGCGGTGATGAAGATGGGGATGAACCATCCCATGGGACCTCTGGAATTGGCCGATTTTATTGGCCTAGATGTTTGCATCGATATTCTCGAAGTGCTGTCGAAAGGATTTGGCGATCCGAAGTATCGCGCCTGTCCGCTGCTGAAGAAATATGTGGCTGCGGGTTGGCTTGGCCGCAAGTCCGGACGCGGTTTTTACAAGTATTCGTAGCTGATAGCTTCTGTTGCCTCGTCGACATACGCTCACAACTCAGATTTCTGCGCGTCTAAGGGCCAAGGACTGTGGGTGTCTGATGGTTCATGCCAATGGAGTTCCAGTGAAAAATATCCTTCGCGCAGTGCTGATACTCGCCTTGCTATGTGTGTGCCGTCCGGCATATGCGTTTCAGGTAGGAACAACAGACTTTACGAAGGGTGTCACCAAGGTTCTTCCTGTACGCGACAACGTTACTGTCATCCAAATTCGCACACCGCAGGATCTGAATAACATCGTGGTGCTCGCCGGACCCGAAGGTTATTTGCTGGTGGATCATCCGGAGCCAGCCGCGAATCCGGCGATACAAAAGGCGCTGGATGATTTGGGTAAACGGCCGGTGAAGTTTCTTTTGAACACGCATTGGCACTACGATCATGTGGGCGGCAACGAAATCTACGGGCCGGATGCAGTGATCGTGGCGTACGAAAACGTGCGAAAGCGGCTGATGACTCAGCAGAAGCCGTTTTGGTCACCGACGCCGATCGGTCCATATCCAGAGCGCGCGTGGCCGCGCATCACGTTTCGAGACATGGTAACGATTCACTTTGCCGGCGAAGATATTGAAATGGATCATTACGCCAACGGGCACACGGATACCGACTCAGTGGTTTATTTCGCGCGCGCGAATGTGGTGGATGTCGGCGACATCTACGATGGAAAAGCCAGTTATGCGGGCGGCGCCGATATCGAGGGAATCGCGCGTTCTCTTTCGGCAGTTCTCGAGCGGATCAACAACGATACGGTGATCATCACGGGTCACAGTGAAATGTCGAATCGCCGCGAGCTTGCGGAATATCTCCCGCTTTTGGACCAAACTATCGCGCTTGTGCGGCAGGAAATTGCCGCTGGGAAAAGTGAGAAAGAAGTGGCGGACGCCGGACTGCCGGAAATATGGAAACAGTGGTTTGCGCCGCATGCGGTTCCCGGCGGCCACGACTTTATGCGGCAAATCTACGCAACGTTGGCCCACACGAACAAACTCGATCAATAGCTCTGAACTGCGACGCAGCTGGGGGGAGGAAGGTCGCGATGAACCGTACCGTGCTTACGTTAGGGATGATCGCAAGCTTCGCGGCACTAGCGGGAGCCGCACACGGGCCTGTTCACGTTGATGCCGATACAGCGAAAGCGGAGTTGCTGGCTATCCACCAAGCAGATCGCCGCGCGCACTTCCATCGCGACGTCGACGCGCTAGTGGCAACTCTACCTCCGGATTTCAGATTTATTTCTGTGCGTGACGGAAAGATACAGACGCAATCGCCAGACGACTTGCGCAAGCGGTTCACGCAGTATTTTCAGGGTGCAGAATTTTCCGCTTGGGATGACCTGGAGCCGCCGATTATTCACGTTTCTCCGGATGGGCAAATGGGTTGGATGATCGTGCGAGTGAAGATCGCGTACTCAAAGACGGATTCGGCGGGGAAGAAGACGCAGGAGGAGTCTGTTCTGGCTTGGATGTCGGCGTGCGAAAAGCGCGATGGCAAATGGTTCACCGTTGCGAATGCTACGACCTCCGCCCCCGAGCCCGGTAAACCATAAGGGGGTGCCAGTGCCCATCTCAGTCGACGAGAGATTTCAAAAAAGACCTTTTGCTTTTTGTTCGCCTAGTGGTATGATGTGCTTCAGAAAGCACAATTTGGGGGTAGGGATACTTGGTAGTACACTTAGCGCGCCTCTGTTCCCAGGAAAAAAGTAAAAACAAAATCCCTCTCGAGGTCTACATGAACGACGAAAAAACCAAGAATCTAGATTTGGCCATTTCGCAGATTGAGAAACAGTATGGCAAGGGTTCGATCATGCGCCTTGGGAACAAGGATGTGCTGGTGCCGGTGAACGTGATTCCGACGGGGTCCATTTCAATTGACGCTGCGCTGGGCGTGGGAGGTTTCCCACGCGGGCGCGTGATTGAAGTGTACGGACCGGAGTCTGGCGGCAAGACGACGCTCACGCTGCACGTGATTGCGGAGGCACAGCGGCTGGGGGGACAGGCAGCGTTCATTGACGCTGAGCATGCACTGGATCCGTCGTACGCGCGAAAGTTGGGCGTGGACGTTGACAATCTTCTGGTCTCGCAGCCGGACAACGGAGAGCAAGCGCTGGAAATTGCGGAGGCGCTGATTCGCTCGAACGCTGTGGACATTATCGTGGTGGATTCGGTTGCTGCATTGGTCCCGCGCGCAGAACTGGAAGGTGATATGGGCGACGCGCAAATGGGCTTGCAGGCGCGGCTAATGTCACAGGCGCTGCGGAAGCTGACGGCAATCGTTTCGAAATCGAAGACCTGCCTGATATTCATCAACCAGATTCGCGAGAAGATTGGAGTGATGTTCGGCAATCCGGAAACTACAACCGGCGGGCGCGCGCTGAAATTTTATTCTTCCATTCGCGTGGACATTCGTCGCATACAGTCAATTAAGGAAGGAGACCGCGTGGTAGGGTCACGCACGCGCGCCAAGATCGTTAAGAACAAGGTGGCTGCGCCTTTCCGGGAAGCCGAGTTTGACATCATTTACGGTGAGGGAGTTTCGCGCGAGGGCGATTTGATCGACCTAGGCGTGGCCAAGGGGTTGCTCGAAAAATCAGGCACGTGGATCTCCTATAAGAGCGAACGATTGGGACAAGGCCGCGACAATGCTCGGCTGTTCCTGAAAGAAAACAAGGATATTCGCGCGAAGATCGAACACGATCTGCGAAAACAGCTAGGGTTGCCCTCAAACTTGGCTGTAGTAGAAGACAAGCCAGCAGCAGCCGCTGAGGCTCCGAAGCAGGCGCCCAAGGCGGTAGCGGCGGCTCAAGGTCGAGCCGCCCGCTAATACTGGCCCGACCGCGAAGAAGCACATCGGGGAAAAACGCTGGTACTCCGGGCCAGCGTGCCCGCTAGGAAAGCTGTACTCCTTTACAGTTGCGCAAGCCCGTAATATTTCCTTAAACTACGGTTCACAGCCTGAACTGAGGCGTTTACGGGCCAACATCAATCAAATGCGCGGCAAACCAGTCCACTACCAAGCGGTCTCGATATTTTGTCTCTTTCTAGCCGGCGCCCTCGGAGTCGCATTCGGGGCTACACCTACTACTCGCACTCATCATAAGAAAAGCGGCACGCCCAGTTACGCTGATCCGGGAAAAGGCGATGCGGTGGAATATGACGACCCCGTAATTCGCCAAATCGCGCTTGATGCCTTGGGCCACGCGAATGGTTCGGTTCTGGCGATGGACCCCAGCACCGGGCGGATACTCACAATCGTCAATCAAAAAATGGCGTTCTCCTCGGGATTCGAGCCTTGTTCGACGATAAAACCGGTGATTGCTCTTGCCGGTTTGGAAGAAGGTGTTATCACCCGCGACACGATGCTCAAGGTCGGTCGGCGGCGTTATATGGACCTCACCGAAGCAATGGCGCATTCCAACAACACTTATTTTGAAGAGGTAGGCACGCGATTGGGATTCGAGCGCGTAACTAAGTACGCGACTCTGTTGGGCCTGGGTGCTCGCGCTGGCTACAACATACGCGAAGAGCAGCCGGGTTTGCTACCGGCGCGGATTCCGGTTTATGGCGGAGTGGCTCGGATGTCGAGCTTCGGAGAAGGCATACGCATCACGCCACTGCAACTCGCGTCGTTGGTTTCTACGCTGGCAAATGGCGGAACGCAGTACTACCTGCAATATCCACGAACAGAGCAGGATCGGCAGAACTTCCAGCCTCGCATTAAACAGCAGCTTGATATTGGCCCGCTGCTGCCGGATCTGCGTGAAGGCATGCTAGCCGCCGTGATGTACGGTACGGCGAAACAAAGCTACGATCCGGATGGTGAACAGGCACTTGGAAAAACCGGCACTTGCAACGACGAATCGCTGGGTGGCCGCCTCGGCTGGTTTGTTTCATATGCCGATCAAGCGCACCCGAAAATCGTCCTGGTCGTGCTGATTCGTGGCGGAAGCCGGGCAGTTAGTGGGCCTCACGCATCCGAAATTGCAGGCCGAATCTATCATGGGTTGCGCGAACGAAATTACTTCGCCGAATCCATTCATCCTCCCACGTACGCAACCTCCGCGGGTGGCTCGCAATAGCCGCACACGTTTATACCTGCTGGAACTTCACGACTTTTAAGACACCGCAGGGTTTACTGCCCTGTACCAGAACGGAGCATTGGCCCTTTTCGGCTAGCGCATCGTTGCGCTAAGCTGCGTTACTTAAGTGATGAGGCGGTTAACGAAATATGGGCAAGATTGGAAAAATTCTTTTTTGGTTCGCTCTTGTAGCGCTTAGCGCGGTTTTTATCGCCACGTCCTATTACGTTCGAACTTCCGCGGAGGGCGAAGTTTCGGTGCAGGCGTCTTCCGCACGCGAAGAAGCCCGGCGAATTCAGGAGCAGGTCGTTCTTTACAGCGAACGTCTGGTTCCGGCCGGACTACCATTTCAAATGTTACTGCGCGGCGTGGGGATCGATGCGGAGACAGCGGGGCGACTGGCGGCTTCCGCGCAGTCTGTATTTGACCTGCGTCATTTGCGCGCAGGAAATCGTTTGGATGTAGGACGCTCGGTGCTTGGGGAGTTACGTTCAGTCCGTTACAGAATTGATACGGACCGAGTGCTCTCGATTGCGCCACAAGGAAACGGAATTCACTCAGAGATTCAGACCATACCTTCAGAGACGCAAACCATAGGAGTGATGGGCGAGGTTCACGGCTCGCTTTTCGAAGCGGTCATCAACGCGGGGGAAAAGCCTGAGCTGGCCATGCGCCTGGCGCAGATTTTCGGATGGGATTTGGATTTCTACACGGACCCACGGCCGGGGGACACGTTTCGAGTAGTGGTCGAGAAGAGAGTGCTTTCAAACGGCGAGCTGCTTTCGTATGGGAGGATTCTAGCGGCCGAATACAAAAACGCCGGTCACCCGTATGGCGCGGTACTTTTTCATGACACTTCGGGAGCTCCAGCCTATTTCACGCCCGAAGGGAAATCGATGAAGAAGGCGTTTTTGCATTCGCCGCTGAAGTTTGCCGCGCCTATTACATCTCATTTCAGCGAACACCGTTTCCATCCGATCCTAAAAGAATACCGACCACATCTGGGGATTGATTACGGGGCGCCGAGCGGCACTCCGGTGCAGACGATTGGCGACGGACGCGTGATTTTCGCGGGACCAAAAGGTGGCGCGGGGAATCTCGTTCAAATCCAACATACCAACGGATACACCACGTATTACATGCATTTATCACGTGTGCTGGTTCGATCTGGTCAGCATGTGGAACAAGGCCAGAGCATTGGACTCGTGGGAATGACCGGGTTGGCTACGGGACCGCATCTGGATTTTCGAATTCAGCGGCAAGGGCAATTCTTGAACTTTGAGCGCCTAGCTTTGCCGCCATCCGACCCGGTTGCAAAGCGAGATTGGAACGAATTCGCGATGTTGCGGGATCGTGCGATTGCCTTAATGCCAAACAAACTGTCGCAGCCAACTGCAACGCTGGCGAAAAATTCTTTGTCATTCCCTGCGGTACAACCGGAAACCAGCCCGTAACGCCTAGTCGCTCGCGCGACATTGGCGTGGAGCGCCCCAAAAAGAAATCGGCACCGCCAAATAATCCAGCGGCGCCGATTTAATTTTCAGAACGAGGTGATTGTTATTTCTTGACTGTGGGCGGCGCCGCGAAGAAATCGGCAAACGCTTGTCCATTTGGTGTTCCCAGCCCGGTCACATTATCCCAGCCCGTTTTGGTTTTGAGCGACGAGTCAGTGCCGAAGGTGACGATATCCCACTCGTCGTCAAAGGGACTGTTGTAGATCCCGCTGTAGAACTTAGTAGTGCCGTCCAACGGCGCAGCAAGTGCCGCCGCTGTGTAGTGGTGGAACCCGGTCGAGTCCTGAATGATGCCCGTCGGGTTAGTTGTAGAGCCTACAGGCACAACGTCGGTGATAGTGTCTGCCGGCATGCTGTAAAGGTAAGGAGCCGCTTGTCCCAGAGGTACGCCCGCTTCCTGGTTGGCAATCGCCCAGATAGCCGAGAACATCGGAGTAGCTAAGCTAGTACCACCGTAAACCGCCACTGCCTCACCCGTGCCGTCAAACAATACGATTTCTGCCCCGGTGTAAGGATCGGCCAACCAGGAAATATCCGGGAGTGAACGCCACTTTCCCGAAACCTTTTTCTGGAAGCTCGGCTTAGAGAAGAAGCCGCTGGCGCCACCGCCGGATCCGAAATCGAAACCAAAATTCAAAGGAGGATCTGCGACATAGCCGCCATCGGCCGGAGGCGCAACAATCCCGGTAATGTTAGTGCCCCAACCGCTTTGCCACGCCAACGTGTTGTCGGAATTCGTCGCCAAGCTCACCCCGCCAATGCCAGTGGAGTACGGTGAATCGGCAGGGGTGCTGATCGTCGGCGGAACCCCGTAGACCGTGTCGTCGCCGTAGTCGCCGGTTGCATAGTTTGCGGAAATTCCGGAAACGGCAGCCAGCTCTGAAATCAAGCTAGTTTGTTCGAGTATCACCGGGGGCACCAGGGACTCTGGAGCACCATAACTGCCAGAGATGACGTTCCCGAGGCCGTAAGTGATGGCGTATACAGTCGCGTTGTTGATGTCTGCGAAGCTACTAGACGGCGGAACTAACAAGATAATGTTAGCTTCCGGCGCGAGTGCGTGGGACCACTCGACGTCCAAGTTAATTTCAGGATCGATACCACCGCAATTGCAATTGTCGGGATAGTAGATGATGTTGAAGTTCGACGGGGTCAGAGGGGGCAAACCGTTTAGGCTGCTGAACACATTGGCGTCTGCGGTAACGTAGGGAGATCCGTACCAATCGATGATTACGATGGTCTGACCCTCACCATGGAAGCCTTTGCCATAGAGGCCATTAAGATTGTAAGCGGTTCGAATCTCCGCTGGATCGTATCCACATGGAGGCAAGCTTCCGAGACCGCCGCCGTTCGCCGGCTGTCCATAGGAGTTGCCTTTGTAGGTACCGAAGGGCAACGCTCCTCCGGTGGTGAATACCTCGGTCGTGGTTCCAGGGAAGCACTGTCCGGAGTAGAAGATTCCGTCCGAAGTTACGCTGCTGAGTTTTTTGGCCGGCGCAGCCGTGGGCTTACTGGTTTTGAACCCGTTGGTTACCTGCTCAACCGGATGCGTGACTGTGTAGTCGTCCAGGCCGAACACCGCGGCAACGACGGCCGCAGCTGGACCTTCAATCGTTGGATTGCTGGTGTTTCCCCGATGGGTCTCCGAACCAACGGTGAACTTATCGATTTGCACCGCGAAAGCTCTTTGCACTTCTCCTACAGTTCCTTGCGCGGTGATAGAGAAATTTGCCGGGCCTACATTCGTAACCTTCAGGTTGTGGTCGATCAAAAACTGCTTTGCGACTGCCAGATCCGCTTCGGTTGGAGCGAATTGGGATATCAATTGGGCAGGTTTTAGCCACTGATGGTAACTGGGAGAATTCTTGTCGTAGAGCTGTTCTACCAAGGTATCGAGAGCGGCTCGATTATGGGGTTGAAGCCATAGCGTAACGCTAATTGTTGTGGATGCTGATTCTGGGCCGACATTCTTTGCTATTGCAATAAATCCCGGCGTGTTGCCTGCGATTACCTGGCTCGCCACTGACTGGCTGGCTGACTGAGCAGCCGCGCCGCCAGCCAATAACAAGGCCACTGCTAGCGTCGTGAGGGCAACTGCACCAAATCGTACAGTCCACAATCCGCTAAGAGATTGCAAAAATGCATGCGCCTTCCTGTCCTTCATCGATTATCTCCTTTGGAAACGTCCAAACCGGTTTGGAACCCCCGCTGAGCTCGGCTGGGTATTCCTACTCACGCCCCGCAGCACTGCCAGCATCTGGCGGACGTCAATAGCCGAAAGAGGACCGACCGAGTGGAAGTCGTAATATAGCTAACAGTGAAAGAAGTCAAGAGAATCTGATGAGATTTCGGAGAGATATGAATTAGAATTTCCAGTTTTTTGAAGAGGGAATGGAGCTACGCAAAACTTTTGCCTAAAAGAAACGAAACTACGCTTTTAGTTCCCATGTGTCGCCCGAGCGAAGAAGCTTTGCCAAGTCACCTTTGCCTCGCCTTGCCTGGACTTCGCGAATCTGATCGTTAATCAGGTCTTCATACCGAGGGACCTGGTCCCATGAGCGAAGGACACCGATGGGAGTAGGAAAGCCGGGCCGTTGCTCCATGTGGGCCAGGAGAAAAGCGTAGGCCGCGCGCGGGTGCTTCTCGTCGTGAACGAGTAGGTCTTTCTCGGTGATGCCGTTGCCCAATTGAACGACTTCGAGGTCAAGACCGTTCAAGCGAATGCCCTTGTCGCGCTTCTTGCCAAAAATGAGAGGCTTGCCGTGTTCGAGCTGAACGATATTTTCGCTACGCGCGTCTTTTTCGGTCACGGTTTCCCACGCGCCGTCATTGAAGATATTGCAATTCTGGAGAATCTCGACATACGCGGAGCCTTTATGCGCCGCTGCTTTGCGCAGGACGTCTTTCAGATGCTGTTGAAACACGTCCACAGAACGGGCCACGAAGGTAGCTTCCGATCCGATGGCGAGCGAGATGGGATTGAATGGCCGATCGGTGGTGCCGAAGGGTGTGGATTTTGTTTTCTTGCCTACTTCAGAGGTTGGCGAATACTGGCCCTTGGTCAGCCCGTAAATTTTGTTATTGAAGAGAAGCACTTTCAGGCCGACGTTGCGGCGCAACATATGAATTGTGTGATTTCCGCCGATGGAAAGCGAGTCGCCATCACCTGTGGCGACCCATACTTCGAGGTCGGGACGAACGATCTTCAAGCCGGTTGCGACGGCTGGCGCGCGGCCATGGATCGTGTGGAAACCAAAAGTGTTCATGTAGTACGGAAAGCGGCTGGAGCAGCCAATACCGGAAATGATTACGAACTTCTCGCGTGGAATGCCCAAGTCAGCGAATACCATTTGCACGGCTGAGAGGATGGCGTAATCACCGCATCCGGGACACCAGCGAATTTCCTGGTCGGTTTGGAAATCTTTTTTTGTATATACGGGCAATGTGGCGGTGGTCATAGCTACTCTCCTGCCTGCTCATCGGTGTCGTCTTCGACCGCTACGGATGGACTCAAGCCAAGCATTTCTTCGATCTTTTGTTCGATTTCAGAGGTCTTGAAAGGCTTGCCCTGGATTTTGTTATAGCCTTGCGCGTCCACTAAGTACTTTGCGCGAAGAATCATCAAGAGCTGGCCCATGTTCATCTCTGGCACGAGGACTTTCTTATACCGGCTGATGACCTCACCTAGATCGCGTGGGAGCGGATTCAGGTAGCGCAGATGAACATGTCCGACGCGACGGCCTTTTTCTCGCTGAGCATTCAAAGCGGCTGTAATCGGACCGTGCGTGGAGCCCCAGGCGATAATGAGCAAGTCGCCTGACTCATCGCCTTCTGGAATCACCGGAGGAATATCGTTCGCGACGGACTCGACTTTCGCGGCACGTAGGCGAACCATGTGTTCATGATTTAGAGGCTCGTAGTTGATGTTGCCGGTAACATCCTGTTTTTCGATCCCACCGATGCGATGTTCCAGTCCGGGTGTTCCCGGAATAGCCCAAGGACGAGAAAGCGTGACTGGATCGCGACGGTAAGGCAGAAATCCTTCGGGATTCGTTTCGAAATGGACTGGAATTTCGGGTAATTCTTCGATGGTAGGAACTTTCCAAGGCTCCGCGCCGTTGGCCAGATATCCGTCCGACAAAACAATAACGGGAACCATATGTTTGATTGCAATTCGGCTGGCTTCGAGGGCAATCCAGAAACAATCACCCGGGGAAGAGGGAGCAAGGACTGGAATCGGAGCTTCCGAGTTCCGTCCGAACAAAGCTTGCAGCAAGTCTGCTTGCTCGGTTTTGGTGGGAAGGCCGGTGGAAGGACCACCGCGTTGAATGTCGCAAATGACTAGAGGTAGTTCCACGGCTACGGCCAAGCCCAGCGCCTCAGTTTTGAGAGCCATGCCCGGGCCGGAGGTTGAGGTGATGCCAAGAGCGCCGGCATATGCTGCGCCGATGGCGGAAGTGATGGCGGCGATTTCGTCTTCAGCCTGAAAGGTAATTACGCCGAAATCTTTGTACATCGAAAGCTCGTGCAAAATATCCGAAGCGGGGGTAATCGGGTACGAGCCCAAGAATAATGGTATGCCCGCTTTCTGCGAGGCAGCCACGAAACCCAACGCCAGCGCAGCGTTTCCGCTGATATTGCGGTACACGCCCGGAGCGAGTTTTGCGGGCGGAATCTCATAGCTGATTTGAAATGCTTCGGTTGCTTCGCAGTAGCTGTAGCCCGCCTGCATGGCGAGCTTGTTGGCTTGAACTAATTGCTGTTTATTTTTGAATTTTTCCTGCAGCCAACCATGGGTGGGCTCCATGGAGCGGTTGTAGAGCCAATAACACATTCCCAGGGCGAAGAAGTTCTTGCAGCGATCCATGCTTTTGGCATCGAGCCCCAGATCCTTCAGGGCCGCCCGAGTCATTTTTGTGAGTTCGACGGCGAAGAGGCGGTAGCCGTCGAGGGAGTGATCTTCCAGGGGGTTCGTAACAATCTGCGCTTTGCGCAGATCGTTTTCCTTAAAGCTATCGAGATTGACGATCAAAATTCCATTCGTTTTCAGGTCCGGCAAATTCATTTTCAAGGCGGCGGGGTTCATGGCCACCAGGACGTCCACCGAATCGCCGGGAGTGTAAACATCGCTGGATGAGAAATGCACTTGGAAACCGCTAACGCCAGGCAGCGTTCCGGCGGGGGCGCGGATTTCAGCAGGATAGTCCGGGAAAGTTGCCAGGTCGTTGCCATAAAGGGCGACCGTGTTGGTGAACTGGCTTCCGGTAATCTGCATGCCGTCGCCTGAGTCACCGCAAAATCTGATTACTGCCTGATCGATTACCTCACGCTTGCGTTTAGGAAGCTCGATGGTCGTCAATGGCATAGTCTAGAACCCATCCTTATAAAGGCGGAGAGATAGAAAATCTTGGTCTTGCGCCAGCATTGGTTCATGCGGAAATAGAAAACTTGTTCTCTCACAGAAAAGCGTAGCACAAGGAGGGTAACAGGAAAACGGAATTTGAGACGCGGTCATTACGTTTCGGACATAGTTAGGATGCCCAGCCGGCATGGCACGTTGTCCGGCCGATTGTCCGGTCATTCGTTTGAGGTTACTCTTTGCCGCCCACTACTTGAGCGTGACCAAGGGCGGCGACCAGCGACACTCCTCCGAGAATATTTCCCAGCAAAGTGGGGACGAAGAAGTTGCCAAAATAAGTTCTCCAGGAAATGGTCTTCATAAAAACCAAATAAAACATGGTGGCGGAGCCGGCGATGATGTGACTAAAGCCGCCGAGGCCGATCAGATAAGTAAGAATTATAATGATGCTGACGCGCGCAGTTTCCGCAGCCGGAAGAAGCCAAACCATAAGCGCGATCAGCCAGCCGGCAAAAATAGCGCGCATAAAGACGATTCCAAAACTCGATCCGAGATGGGCCACCCCGATATCCATCAGAGTTTGCCTCACCGGTCCGTCGAAGATGTCAATCCGCGCGACACAGAGAGCGAACAAAAGCGTCCCGATCAGGTTCGCGCAAAGGACAACGCTCCACAGCCGAACAACGCGCACGAATCCGTCCCAATTCGTACGCAGCAGCAACGGGAGAACTGCAGTGAGAGTGTTTTCGGTGAACAGCTGTTGACGCCCGAGGACCACAATTAGAAATCCGATGCTGTAGCCGAGACGGGAAATTAAGGGACGCCAAGGCTGATTAGGCAAATGGGAGGTTAGCAGCGCCTCGGCAATAAATGAGAAACCCATCGCTAACCCGGCCGCCAGGCCTGACCATGCCAGGGCAGCGGCGGGACGATGCAATTCCTCGTCGCCTTCAAGACGAATCGCTTCGTAGACGACATGCGCGGTGATGGCAACGCGTTCTTCGACTTGCTTTTTTTCGATACGCGTGGTGATGGCGGCTTCGCTTACGGGCAACTCGCTCTTTTCCTGCTTTTTGGTCATCTCCGTTCCCATGCAAATTGAGTTGAACGATGGAGAATTAAGATGTGACGATTGCGCAAAAGTGACCGAATTTATTTGGCTGCGCTATCTCTCTAAACGTCGAGACCGATGGAGCGCATCAGTTGCAACGCATTGCTGGTTTGAACGATCCCATGGCTCAAATGATGATCGAATCGCAATTTGCCATCTTCCAGGTGATCCTCAAAGTGAAAATTCGCGCCGGTGGATCCTACGTCAACAGCGATTTCGGTGAGAGCCAAGTCGTGCGTTGTAAGCAATCCGATAGCTCCTCGCTTCAGCAAATTCCGGACCACGGCTTCAGCGCCGATGCGACGGTCATGCGAGTTTGTTCCTTGAAGTAATTCGTCGAGCAAGAAAAGGACAGGAATGGGTCGATCGGTCAAATCTGAGATAACTTTCAGGCGCGTGATTTCGGCGTAGAAGCGGGAGATTCCGCCCTGCAGGGAATCCAGAACGCAAACGGAAGCGCCCACAGCGAGTGGGGAAAGCCGAAGCCTGCGCGCACGAACCGGTGCGCCGCACTGAGCCAGAACCGCGTTGATTCCGACCGACCGAATAAACGTGCTCTTTCCGGCCATGTTTGGGCCACTAATAATAATGAGGCGGAGATCTCGTCCGAGGGTCAGATCATTTCGGACGGCGCGATTTTCCGGGATCAGTGGATGCGCGAGTCCTTCCGCCTCGAAGAGTGGAGATTCATCGGTGAACACGGGGAAAACATCTCTCGGATGTTCGTAGGCATAGCCCGCGAGATCCAAAAGAGATTCGATTTCACCCAAGGCTGCGAGCCAATCACGGATGGCCTCGCCGAACTTCCGTCGCCACGCTTCGATGCTAAGCGTCCATTGCAAAGTCCAAAACACGAATGGATCGATAGCTTGCAAGGCGAGATGGCGTCGCGAGACCAGGAACTCCACGCGACGATTCAAGGTGGCGACAGAACGCGATGCCACCACGCCGTTACGTTGGAGTACGGTGTGAAGAGCCTTCAGCTTTGGCACCGTGAAAGATTCCCGTTCAATTCGTGCGAGCACCTGCGAAAGCAATTTTAGGTCTTTCGTAGCTTGTTCAATTGCAGAAGCGCTCTTCGATGTGCGTTCACGAAACTTCAGCGTTACCGCAAGGTTCACGACGGAAATCAAGAAAGCAGGGTACCGAAGACTGAAAACGGACCACGCAATTAAACTGCAAATCCAGAGGAATGCGAGCACAGGCAAGACTATTTGCAGTATCCCAGGGGACAGCGATGGAGAATCTTCTCCCCATCCGACCAATGCTTCTGGTTGAACGCCGGAGCGAAAATCCTTTCCCAAAACCGCGAGGTCTTCACGCAGGTCAAGGCGTGTCTTCAACTCGGTGACGGCATCGTTGCGCAGACGAACTTCTTCAGGTGGCGCGGGATTGAGCAGCCACTTTGCCAGAGTTTCTTCGCCCGCTCGCGTCCGCGCAGTGCAAAGCAATTCGAACAGTGATCCTGTGCCAAAGATGTCCAAGTCCCGTCCGTACGGATGCGAAGGGTCGGAAAAACAATCGCCAGTTTCTCCTGTTCCCATCCATTTGTTGTTGAGGCGCGCTGATCCGCGTTCGCAGAATGCGATCCTCCGAGAACAAATACGAATCGTGCGAATTACACGTTCGTGAAAGGTCGCGAAAAAAATGAGGAAGCCGAGGGGAAGCAGAACCCAATAGATCGCGCTGATCCTGGAGCTGAGAATCCAAGCAGCGGCTGCCACCGAGATTGCGAGAAAAAGCAAAGTTGCCACTCCGAGCCTGCTGGAGGTCCGCTTAAAGCGGATTTCAGCTTCGCGCAGCGCATTGAGACGCTGCTGGTATTCAGTTTCCGGGTCACGATGAGTGGTGGATGAACCGATTGCCATGTTTAAGCTCATGAAAGCTGAGCGGTAGAGAGGAACTTGTCAAGTTTATAGGGAACGCCAGGATTTGAAGCCGGGGAAAAGTACACTGACCTTTAGTACTATTGACTTTCGCTTTTAATTCGCCATACTTGCTATGCTAGCGGCCATAGGGGGTCGGATGACACTTACGAAGAGGCAGAAAGAAGTGCTGGATTACCTGGTCGGATTCCTCAACAAGAACGGCTATTCGCCGAGCTTTGAGGAAATCGCGAACTCGTTGAAACTT
>Ga0209007_1000077_pt1 | contig 60969 bp, 49 predicted proteins | sample JacPinW_OM1H0_O2_FD_187961 | JGI IMG/M metagenome (GOLD analysis project Ga0209007, IMG submission 187961) | Forest soil microbial communities from Algoma, Ontario, Canada - Jack Pine, Ontario site 1_JW_OM1H0_O2 (SPAdes) (version 2) | ecosystem: Environmental > Terrestrial > Soil > Boreal... | reverse complement strand
AGCCAGGGGAGTTGGTGAATCCCAAGCCGATCACACCCTCTGAAGCGGAATAGGCGATCGCATGCCGTCATTTTCACTACGACATCCCTACTTCATCGTAGTGATCTGCCTGTTCGTTTGCGTCCTGGGCCTCACGAGCCTGCTGCAAATGCCTGTGGACATGTTTCCGCCGATCAACATTCCGGTGGTGCTGGTCGCCACTTTTTACAATGGCATGCCGCCCCAGCAAATCGAAGCTGACATCACGGACACTTTCGAGCGCTTTTTTACTCTTGGCAGCGGCATCGATCATATGGAATCGCGGTCGATGACCGGCGTCAGCCTGATCAAGATTTATTTTCAGCCCGGGACCAACGCCAACGCGGACGTAACTCAAATTTCCAATCTGGCGATGGCCGATCTGCGCCGCCTGCCTGAAGGAACGCTGCCGCCCGTGGTGTTAAAGACCGACGCGTCGAATCTGCCTGTTTGCCTGCTCACCGTGGAGGGGCAGGGGCTGAACGAGACGCAACTCCACGACTATCTCCAATTTCAGATTCGAAATCAGATTGCCGGCGTTCCCGGCGCGACGGTGCCGCCCCCCTACGGGGGCCGGTATCGACAAATCATGGTGTACGTCGATCCGCAGGAGCTGCAGGCACATAACCTGAGCCCGATGGACGTGGTGCGCGCCACGAACAATTCCAATTTGATTCTTCCCGCCGGCGATCTCCGATTGGGACCGACGGATCGGAATATTTACACCAACGCGCAGATTCCCAGCGCAGATGATCTGAACGGCGTGCCGCTGAAGACGGAAGGAACCAAGTCAGTTTTTATCCGCGATGTCGGCAAAGCCGTAGATGGATCCTACCTGCAATACAACATCGTGCGCGTGAACGGCCAGAAATCGGTCTACGTCCCGATTCAAAAACAAGGCGGAGATACCAACACGATTGCAGTGGTCAACGGCATCCGGGGCGCCATCAAGAGCCTCCGCGACATACCGTCGCAGATGAAGACGCACGTTGTATTCGACCAGTCCGTATTCGTTCGGGAAGCGATTTCGACGGTGCTACGCGAAGGCGGCGCCGGGATTTTTCTGACCGGCGCGATGATCCTGGTTTTTCTCGGCAGCTTGCGGGCGACGGCCGCGGTGTTCCTGTCGATTCCGCTCTCGGTGATGATCGCGTTCTTCATTCTGCACATGGCCGGAAGATCGATCGACAGTATGGTGCTGAGCGGCCTGGCCCTCGCATTTTCGCGACTGATCGACGATTCGGTTGTGGTGCTTGAAAACGTGTACCGGCATCTCGAACTCGGCGAATCTCCCAAGGTTGCGGCGATTAATGGTGCCAACGAGGTAGCGCTTGCCGTGCTGGCCATCATGCTGGTGGCCGTCGTTGTGTTCTTTCCGGTGACGTTCCTCTTCGGAGTCAGCAAATATCTTTTTACGGCTCTGGCTCTGGGCGTGGTCCTGGCCCTCTTCGCGTCCTATTTCTGCGCCGTCACGGTGGTACCGCTTTATTGCGCGCATGTACTGAAACCGATCGAGGAGCCCGGCACGGGAGGGGCCCGAAAATCCTGGGGCGCGAGATTTCACGCTCGTTTCAACGCCCACTTCGACAAGATCTTGGACGTCTACGAGAAATGGGTAAAGAAGAGTCTGGATCGGCCGCGAGAAGTGGTCATCGGATTCATCGGCGTATTCGTGGTAAGTTTTCTGCTTTTCCCGTTCATCGGTGTTTCGTTCTTTCCGCGCACGGATGCCGGACAATTCGTCATCAATATCAAAGCACCCACCGGCACGCGGCTGGAATTGACGGAACAATACGTCGAACGAGTCGAAGCAATCATTCGTCAGGTCGTGAAGCCGACCGAGTTGGATACGGTGGTTTCCAACATCGGCGTGATGGCCGACTTGTCCGCGCTGTTCACTCCTAATTCGGCGATGCATACGGCTTTCGTCCAGGTGGGATTGAAAACGGACCACAAGGTCGGCAGCTACACCTACATGGGGGAAGTCCGCAAACGCATCTCGACCGAGATGCCGGAACTTCGGACGTATTTCCAATCCGGCGGCCTGGTCGATTCCGTGTTGAATCAAGGTCTACCGGCGCCCATTGACGTACAAGTGAGCGGCATGGATTTACGCCGCAGCGCCACGATAGCGCAGGAGCTGGCGCAACGGATCAAGGCGCTGCCGGACGTTTCCGACGTGTACGTTCCGCAAGACATGGACTATCCGGCGCTGCAGATTGACGTGGACCGCGTGCGCGCGTCAGAGCTGGGATTGGGGCCGAAGGAAGTGATCAGCAACGTGATCACCGCGCTTACCAGCGACGTGATGATTGCCCCGAGCTACTGGGTTGATCCGAAGAACGGCAACAACTATTTCGTCAGCGTTCAGTATCCCGAAAATCAGGTGAAGTCGATCGAAGACCTGAAAGCCATGCCGTTGCGCGCGTCCGGCCGCACGGCACCCACGTATCTGAGCGAGGTGGCCGATGTCTCGCCGTTCTCGACTCCCACCGAAGTCGATCACTACCAGCTGGAAAGGACGATCGACGTCTACGTCGCTCCGACGGGAGAAGATCTCGGCGGACCTGCCAAGAAAATCTCGAAGATCATCTCCGGCATGCAGCTGCCTCCCAATATTCGCGTAAATATGAGGGGGCTGGTGGTCACGATGGAGTCCTCGTTCGAGCGATTTGCTTTCGGACTTTCGCTCGCCGTCCTCCTTGTTTACTTGATTCTGGTTGCCCAATTCCGCTCGTTCGTCGACCCGTTTCTGATCGTGCTCGCAGTTCCGACGGGGCTGATCGGCGTGATTCTAACGCTGGTTCTGACCGGGACCACCTTAAACATCCAGTCGCTGATGGGAATCGTGATGCTGCAAGGCATGGTGGTTTCCAACAGTATCTTGATCGTGGACTTCGCAAATGTGCTCCGCGGCGAAGGCCATGGATTGAAAGACGCGGTCGTTCGCGCCTGCCGCATCCGTTTGCGGCCCATTCTGATGACCTCGCTTGCGACCGTAGTCGGACTCCTACCCATGGCTTTCAAAATCGAAACGGGCAGCGAAGCCTACGCGCCGCTGGCCCGAGCGATCATCGGCGGGCTGATCTCGTCTATCGCTCTTACGATTTTCGTTGTGCCCGCAGCATACCTCCTTATTTACCGGCGTCGCGAGCATGCAGCCGGGGCGCTCGCGCCGTCGGGGGCGGACTAGGAACTCGCATGACCTCCTTCTCCCTCCGAAACCCCTACTTCGTCATCGTAGTTTGCCTCTTTGTGTGCGTGCTCGGCCTCACGAGCCTGGTCCAGATGCCGGTGGACATGTTTCCGCCCATCAATATTCCCGTGGTCGAGGTCGCGACTTTTTACAGTGGCATGCCTCCGCAACAGATCGAGGCGGACATCACCGACACGTTTGAGCGATTTTTCACGCTCGGCAGCGGCATCGACCATATGGAATCGCGATCGATGTCCGGCGTCAGCCTGATCAAGGTGTACTTTCAGCCCGGCACGGATGCCAGCGCCGACGTTACCCAAGTCTCCAATCTAGCCATGGCGGATTTGCGGCGGCTTCCGGAAGGCACGCTCCCTCCCGTGGTCATGAGCATGGACGCATCAAGCCTTCCCGTTTGCCTGCTCACCGTCGACGGGCAGGGACTTTCCGAAACACAGCTTCACGATTATTTGCAGTTTCAGATCCGTAACCAGATTGCCGGGGTTCCCGGTGCGACTGTCCCGCCGCCGTACGGCGGCCGCTACCGCCAGATCATGGTTTACGTGGATCCGCTGAAGTTGCAGGCCAATGAACTGAGTCCGATGGACGTGGTGCGCGCGACGAACGAATCCAACTTGATTTTGCCCGCCGGCGACGTTCGAATCGGGCCACTCGATTACAATCTTTACACCAACGCGCAGGTCGCAGATGCAAAGGCCCTGAACGGCCTGCCGCTGAAGACGGAGGGCGACAAATCCGTATTTATCTCCGACGTGGGCCACGCGGTGGACGGTTCCGCTCTGCAGTACAACATCGTGCGAGTAAACGGCCAGCGATCCGTTTACGTGCCCGTCCAGAAACAGGGGGGCAACAGCAACACGATCGAAGTGGTGAATGGGATCAAGAGCGCTATCAAGAACCTGCGCGACATTCCCTCCCAGATGAAAGCGCACGTCGTTTTCGACCAATCGCTTTTCGTGAAGCAGGCGATCGCAACTGTGCTACGCGAAGGTGGCATAGGTCTGGTGCTCACCGCGTTAATGGTCATGATATTTCTGGGCAGCCCGCGCGCCACGGCCGCGGTGTTTCTTTCCATCCCGCTCTCCGTGATGGCCACTTTCTTTTTTCTTCACATTCAGGGCGCGACGATCAATAGCATGATCCTGAGCGGCCTGGCGCTGGCCTTCTCGCGATTGATCGACAACTCCGTGATCGTACTCGAAAACATCTTTCGCCATCTCGAGCTCGGCGAGGAATCGGCGGTCGCGGCGGAAAAAGGAGCCAATGAAGTCGGCCTTGCCGTATTTGCGATCACGATTGTCACGGTCGTGGTCTTTTTTCCGGTCACCCTGCTGTACGGCGTTAGCAAGTTTCTTTTCACCGCGCTGGCGCTGAGCGTGGTCATCTCGCTTTTCGCGTCTTATTTCGTCGCCGTGTCAGTCGTTCCGCTCTATTGCGCGAACCTCTTGAAGGGAATCGTGCATCCTGCGCCGGCGACGGCCGAAACGGCTACCAGCGACCTGACAAAACGGCAATCCTGGATGGCGCGGTTTCACGCCCGATTCAACGAGACGTTTGAAAAGCTGCTCGAACGATACGACCGGTGGGTGAATAAGGCGCTCGACCGGCCGAAGGAAGTCGTCTGGGGCTTTCTTGCGGTTTTCGTTCTGAGCTTCGCTCTATGGCCGCTCGTCGGCGTCTCGTTTTTTCCGCGGACTGACGCCGGTCAGTTCATCATCAACGTGAAGGCACCCACGGGGACCCGCATCGAGGTCACCGAACAATACGTCAAGCGCGTGGAGGATATCGTTCGCAAAGTCGTCCGGCCCGGTGATCTGGTTTCCGTGGTCTCCAACATCGGCGTGACGCCCGATCTTTCCTCGCTTTCAACTCCAAACTCCGCCATGCACACGGCTTTCGTGGAGGTCGGCCTGCAGGAAGACCACAAAGTCGGAAGCTACGTCTACATGGATCAAGTTCGAAAGCAGGTGGCCGAGCAGCTGCCCGAGCTCCGCACTTATTTTCAATCGGGAGGCCTGGTCGATTCGGTCCTGAACCAGGGAATGCCGGCGCCGATCGACGTGCAGGTCAGCGGCAACGATCTGAGTTCCGCCGATCACATCGCGCTGGACCTCGAGGCGAAATTCCGCGGCCTCAAAGGCGTTTCCGATGTGTACGTTCCGCAGGACATGGATTACCCGGCTTTGCAGGTCAATGTGAACCGGGAACGCGCCAGCGAGCTCGGCCTGAATCCAAAGGAAGTGATCGACAACCTGATCACCTCTCTGACCTCGGACGCCATGATCGCCCCGAGCTATTGGGTGGATCCGAAAAGCGGCAACAATTATTTCGTCACGGTGCAATATCCCGAAAATCAGGTGAAGACGCTCCAGGACCTCGAAACAATGCCGCTGCACGCCCCTGACCTGAAGCTTCCCACCTACCTGAATCAGGTTGCGGACATTTCTCCGATTCTCACGCCGACCGAAGTCGATCATTACCAGCTTGAGCGGACGATCGACGTGTACGTTGCGCCGTCTGCTGAGGATCTTGGCAAGCCCGCGAAGGAAGTGCGCAAGATCATCAGCAACATGCAGATTCCTCCCAATATTCGCGTCGACGTTCGCGGGCTGGTGAACACCATGAACGCGTCGTTCCGCAGCTTCGGATTGGGCCTGATTCTCTCGATCCTTCTCGTTTTCCTCGTGCTCGTGGCGCAGTTCTCCTCCTTCGTCGACCCTTTTCTGATCGTTCTGGCGATTCCCACCGGGCTGGTCGGCGTCATGCTCACGCTTGCCTTCACGGACACCACGATGAACATCCAATCGTTGATGGGGATTGTGATGCTCACGGGCATGGTCGTGTCCAACAGCATCCTGATCGTCGATTTCGCCAATCGCCTGCGGCAGGAAGGCGACGGAGTGCGCCAAGCCGTGGCTCATTCATGCCGCATCCGCCTGCGCCCGATTCTAATGACATCGCTCGCCACCATCGTCGGACTTCTTCCGATGGCGCTGAAGCTCGAAACGGGCAGCGAGGCGTACGCGCCGCTCGCACGCGTGATTATCGGCGGGCTGATCGTGTCCGTAGCCCTTACGATTTTCGTGGTGCCCGCTGCGTATTTGTTGATCTACGGACGGCGATCTGCCCCGGCTGCGCCGTTGGAAACGGAGGCGGCTCCATGACTGGAAAAATCCCCTCGATTCGATATGCCGTGCTGGTTGCGGCTGGGTGCTCGATTTTCTGCGCAACCGCTGCCGCGCAAACGGTTCAGAAACTGACCCTGCACGACGCCGAACGGATCGCCATTGCAAACCATCCGCAGGTTCAAGCCGCCGCCGATCTTGCGGTGGAGGCAAAGGCGGAGGTCACGCAGGCGAAATCCGCGTATTACCCGATGGCGAATGGCAGCGTCACCGCCGTCGATGCGGAAAACAACAGCCGGATCGCGGCCGGCGCGCTTAACAATCCGATCATTTACGAGCGCGAGGCGAATGGAGTGATGGTGAATCAGCTCGTCACCGACTTCGGCCGCACGCACGAACTAGTGAAGAGCTCGAATCTGCACGCGAAGGCGCAGCAGGAAAATGTCGTCACCACGCGGGCCGATGTTCTGCTCGCCGTCGATCAATCGTACTTCGGCGTGCAGAAGGCCGAGGCGGAATTGAAAGTAGCGCAGGAGACGGTGAAGGCGCGCCAGCTCGTATCCGACCAAACCAGCGCTCTCGAACAGAACAAAATCAAGTCAGGTCTTGATGTTAGCTTCGCAAATGTCGATCTCGGGGAGGCGCAGCTCCTGCTGGTTCAGGCGCAGAATGATCTCGATGCAACGAACGCGCAACTTGCCGCCGCGCTCGGGTACGGCGATGAGCGAACTTTTGAGCTCGAGGAAGAACCGCTACCAGCCGCACCGCCGACAGATTTCGCCGACCTGCTCCAGCAGGCCATCCACGATCGCCCGGAGCTGATCGGGATGAAACTCGACGCGGAATCCGCTCATGCCTACGCGACGGCAGAGCGAGACCTTTGGCTCCCTACGATTTCGGCAGCCGGCGCCGCCGGTCTGACGCCGGCCGGTGCGCCGCAGCTCGGACCCCGGTACGCGGCGGGTGGAGTGAACGTCAACATCCCGATCTTCAACGGTCACCTATTCGGCGCGCTCCGGACGGAAGCGAAATCGCGTGCCCAGGCCGACGATCAATACCTCCGAGACACGCAAAACAAAATCGTCCGCGACGTTCGCACGGCATGGCTGAACGCAAATTCGGCGTTTCAGAAGATCGCGCTCACCGACCAGCTGCTGAAAAACGCCAACCAGGCTCTCGACCTGGCCCAGCAGCGTTACAAGCTGGGCCTAAGCTCGATCATCGAGCTAAGCCAGGCGCAGCTGAACGAGACGCGAGCCGAGCTGCAGTCGGCCGATGCGAAATTCGATTACCAAGCTCAGATTTCAGGGCTGAAGTATCAGACCGGCCAGTTGCAGTAGCTTGTCGTCGGCCTGTCGTCGGCCTTGACAAAATTTCGCAGCCTTCGTACTCTTGCGGCTTCATGAGGGTTCGCGGCCCGCTTTCCGTCCAACCGTATTTTTTCTCGGCGCTACTTGTTCGCTCCGCGACCGTTTCCAAGGCGCACGCACCTGTGCTCAGGACGTGGCGAATGCACTGGTGAATCCCCGACTCTGCGGACCGCGTCGCGGTCCCGGCCTAGCAGCCGCCCTCGGTGTTCTCAGCCTCGTTCTTGCTCCGGTGTGTGTGTGTGCTCAGGCTACGGCGCAGAAGCCTGCCGCCGCGCCAGCGCACAAGAAGGCCTGGTCGGCGCCGCATACCAAATGGGGCGATCCCGATCTTCAGGGCATCTGGGACGGCTTCGAAAGCGTGCCGCTCGAACGCCCGACGGCGCTGGGGGATAAAAAGTTCTACACCGATGCGGAACTGGCCGATCGTGTGGCCAAGGCGGAAGCGCGAGCGAAACAACGCCAGGCCCTGATCGCCGAAGGCAAAGTCGAACACGAAGGATTCCGCTCCGTTCCCAACTACAACGCCATCTTCGGATATTCGGGGTCCGAAGGCCCCCCGCATATCTCGAACAGAACTTCCGCGATCGTCGATCCTCCCGACGGGCGTATTCCGGCGTGGACTTTGGAGCAGGTGAAATATTGGGAGGAGCGAGAGGCATTAACCAAAGGACGCGGCGAGACCGACAGCATCGACGACATCAACCTCAATACGCGCTGCATCAACGTCGTCAACGAAGCGGAGGTAACAAACTGGGGTCTGGCGTTTGGCGGCGCCAATGCGACGGCTCCCGGCCGTCCCGATGCTCCGGTGGTAGGCGAGGACGTCGATATCGGCGACGGCTACGGGACGAACGCCTCTGCCGGCCCGGTCAGGCGAATTCTGCAATCGCCGGGCTATGTCGCGTTCGTTCTGGGAGATACGCCCGTATATCGCATCGTTCCGCTGAATGGCCGACCGCACCCAAGCGACAAAATCCGCGAATGGATGGGCGACGCGCGCGGCCGTTGGGAGGGTAACACCCTGGTCGTGGATATCACGCACATCACGTTCGGCTCAGCGATCATTCCCAACTACGGCGGTGCGCTGTATCCCGGGTCGGGCGAGACTCTGCACGTCGTCGAGCGATTCACGCGCACGGCCGATGACCGGCTCGAGTATACCTACACGATCGACGACCCGCATGTGTACGTGAAACCGTACACGGTGATGCACATCCTGCGCAAAGATGATGTCCGTGAAGACGCGACCAGCGTCTGCCAGGAAGACCCGAAGGACCGCGCGAATTCACTCGCCAACGCGCGCGCGGACGAACAGAGCTCTCTCGATAGCGGCGAGGACTCCGTCGAAGCCCGAGAGGCGCGAGTCGAGCAGCTCAAGAAGGAAGCGATTGCGGAGGCGAATCGCCAGGGCACCAAGCCTGGCGCGAGTTCCGACGGCAGGAATCATGAGTAGGGAGTGGTCGATACGTTTTCCAAGGGAGCGGGCCAATGCAATGGAAGGGAATTGTTCTGGGTTCAGTCGTCATGTCGGGTTTGATGCTGCTGGGGAGTGCGCCGGCCCATGCGCATCATGCTTTCGCGGCGGAGTTCGACGCAACCAAGCCCGTTAAGATCGAAGGCACGATCGTCCAGGTCGAATGGACCAATCCGCACACGTGGTTTCATGTCGATTCCGTGGGGCCCGATGGCCAGCTGCAGCACTGGATGTTTGAAGGCGGCGGTCCTTACGCACTGATCAGACGTGGCTTCACCAAGGACTACCTGCAGCCTGGCACGAAGGTCGTTGTCGAAGGTTTCCTCTCCAAGGGAGTTCCTTTCCGCGCCAACGCGCGATCAATTAAATATCCAAACGGTCAGATGCTATTTGTCGGCTCGTCCGGCACCGGCGCGCCGGCCGATGGGAAAGACCCGTCCGCAAAATGAGTTGTCGCTTGGTGGGAAAGTTGAAACCCGGTCCTAAGCTCAGGGCGCCTCGTGCGGCTGCAGCAATCGGCGCGCTCCTGGCGCTTGCATTGCTATGGGGTGGCTTCAGGTCCGTGAACTCGCAGACGCGCGCCGCGTACAAACCAGCGCGCACGGCGGACGGCCAGCCCGATCTCAGTGGTTTCTGGCAAACGATGAACACGGCGAATTGGGACATTGAAGAACACGGCGCTGCACCCGCGCCATACGCCGATCTGGTCGGCGTGTACCTGGCAGAGCCCGCCGGCCTCAGTGTGGTTGAGGGAGGCACGATACCGTATAAGCCTGAAGCTCTTGCACAGCGCAATCGCTACCGTGCGGAACGGCTGCATCCTGATCCGCTCGTGCTCGAAAACGGGACCGAGGATCAAGCCGATCCCGAAGCGAAGTGTTATGAGGGCGGAGTGCCCCGCGTCACCTACATGCCGTATCCGTTTCAAATTCTCCAGACCAAAGACACCGTACTGATCGCCTATGAATACGGCGGAAACTCCGCGCGCGTGGTTCAGCTGGGCGACGACCTGGAGAAAGCCCGAGCCAAGTTGATCAACACGGACAGCTGGATGGGCCAATCGGTCGGCCGCTTTGAAGGCGACACGCTCGTCGTCGACGATCGCTGGTTCAGCCACGTGATTTGGCTCGACCGGTCCGGAAATTACTACAGTCAGGATGCGCACGTGGTCGAACGCTACACGCCGATTTCGCCGGACCACATTCGATACGAGGCGACCATCGACGATCCGAAGCTTTTCACGCGTCCCTGGAAGATGAGCATGATTCTGTACAAGCACGTCGAGCCGGATATGCAGCTGCTGGAATTTCAGTGCATTCCGTTTGCCGACGATTTTGTGTACGGCAAGTTGTACAAGAAAAAACCGAAGCCAACGTCGCAGCAGCCGGGCGGCCCGCAGTGAAGCTTCGCGCAATCATGATTCCAGGCGTCGTGGCAATCACCGCCGTGCTTGGTCTGGCAATCGGCGCAGGCGCCCCAGCCGCGTGCGCGGCGCAAGGTCCTCCGGGCCAGCCCTCGCTGACCAATCCGGCCGCATTCACGGAGCGAGCTCCCGATACTTTCAAGGCCAGCTTCGACACGAGCGCGGGTACATTCGTCATCGAAGTGCATCGGGACTGGGCTCCCAACGGAGCCGATCGTTTCTATAACCTCGTGAAATCCGGCTTCTACGATGGCAACCGGTTCTATCGCGTCACGCCGTTGATGGCTGTCTGGGGTTTGAACGGTGACCCGGCCGTCGCGAAGGCTTGGCTGGGCGCACGCATCGCGGACGACCAGACTCATAAGCACAGCAACACGAAGGGAATGGTTTCATTCTTCCAGGCGAACAGGCGCTCCACACAAACGTTCATCAATTTGGCGGATAATTCCGCGACTTTGGATATTCAAATCGCGCCGTTTGGTGAAGTGGTCTCGGGAAGGGACGTGATCGAGAAGCTGTATGCGGGCTATGGCGAAGCCAAGCCGAATGGCAACGGCCCTGAGATGAATCCGTTCTACGACGAAGGGAACACTTATCTCGAGCGGGAGTTTCCGAAACTCGACTACATCAAAAAGGCGTCGATCGCGGCGCCATGATTATTTTCGATGAAACCGCGAGCGACAAGTCGCCGTCCATGTGGACACGAAATGGCGCGAAGACTTTCGATCGAACAGGGCAGGAGAGCGGAAGTACGCGCGCGCGAATGACACGCATGTCGGCCCACCTCCATTCCGGCTTCACTTGAGTCTGACCCCGTAAACGTCGGTTCGCCGTTTATTCAGCAAGGCATCTGCAACGTTTCTGGTTAGCTCGCGCACAAGAGCGCGACTTCGTTCCTTGCGCCATCGCACCGCGATGGCTGGATTGGACATCCAGGTTCACACAATCAAGTTCGGCCCAGACCCCAGGAGACAAAATGAAGCCCAACCAATTTCTCTTTGCCATTCTTGTTTTCGCAGGTGCTTGCTTCCTCAGTCCGGCCTCGGACGCGCAATCGGGCGGCACGGGAGGACTCACGGTGACCGTCACTGACCCCAGCGGCGGTGTGATCGGCGGCGCGAGCGTGACCATCAGCAACGGCGCAGCCGTGACGCGCACTCAAACAACCGCCGCGAACGGCAGCTATACATTCGCGCTTCTGCCGCCGGGAGTTTATAAGGTGTCCATCGCGGCAGCCGGATTCCAGACGATTACCGTGCCTGGCGTCACGGTGGACGTCACCGAAACGGAGGTCCTGAACCAGAGCCTTCAAGTGGGTGCGCAGAGTCAACAGGTGACGGTCACGGGCGCAACCGAAAACATTCAGACCGAAACGTCGGCGCTGGGCGGCGTGGTGAACCAGCAGTCTATTGTTTCGATTCCGCTCGCCACTCGCAACTACACCCAGATTCTCAACCTCTCGCCCGGCGTTATAACCAGCGTCACGGACGCTTCCACTTTTGGCCGAGGCTCACAATCCATCTACGTGAATGGGCACGATGACGCCAGCAACAGCTACCTGATGGATGGAGTTCAAGTGAGCAGCTATTCTGGCAGCACCACCGAAGACACGGCCGGCTCGTTTTACGGCTCGATCCCAATCCCGAGCCCGGACTCGTTGCAGGAATTCAAGGTCGTAACTTCGATGTTCGATGCGAGCATCGGCCGAAATCCGGGGGCGTCGGTCAGCTTGATCTCAAAGACCGGAACGAACGACTGGCACGGCGATCTATTCGAGTTCTTTCGCAACGACGACCTTGATGCAAATACATTCTTTGCCAAATTGGCAGGCCATCCGCGCGGAGAATTGAAACAGAACCAGTACGGCGGCACGTTCGGGGGACCGATCAAGAAGGACAAGCTCTTCTTCTTTTTCTCGTATCAAGGCACGCGACAGATCAACGGAGTGGCTTCGCAGGGAACTTCATCCGTCACCCTGCCAGGCGCTCTCACTAACGATCGAAGTGCGGCGACATTAGGCGCCGAATTTTGCCACTCGCCCACCTTTCCGGCGAAGACCGGCGTGCCTAATCCCGCAAGCGATCAGGTTGCATGCGACGGATCCAACATCAATCCCATCTCGCTTCAGCTTCTGAATGCGAAGCTGCCGGACGGCACCTACGTCATACCCGCGCCGCAAATTATCCTGCCGAACGGCTCCGGATTTTCGTATTTCAGCATCGGTGCACCGTTTCATGAAGAGCAGGCCTCGTTCAACCTGGACTACGTGCTTTCGCCGAAAAACACATTCTCGGGCCGGTTTTTCTATTCCTATGCTCCGAATATCAACGAGTTCACCAGTTCCACCGAGCCTCCCGGCGCAGCGCGGAAAGACATCAATGGCGACGAACTCATCTCCGGGAAGCTGACCACGCTGCTGTCGAGCAATCTCGTGAATGAGGCGAGGTTCTCGAGTTATTACATTCGATCGACGCGCTACAGCCTCTTTCCAGTCACTGCCACGGATTTCGACGTGACTCCGGCCAGTTCGACTTTCCCGATCCTGCCGGTGATTTCGATCACCAGCGCCGGCTTTGCGTTTGGCGGTGGGACAACCGACAACGAATTTACGCCGGTGTATTCCTACGAGTGGTCCGACCAGCTTTCGTGGACACACGGCCGCCACACGCTGCGCTTCGGCTACGACCAGCAGCGTAACGCGATGAATATTTGCTCCTGCGGAAAGACGCGCGGTCAGCTTACGTTTCAAACTTTCTCCGATTTTCTTCTCGGCATGAGCGGGGCGGAAAACGGCACAACCCTCAGCAATATCTTCACCAGCAACGCCAATGTTCAGCTGTTCTCCAATCCGAATCTCGGCCGGGAAAACAATTTCAGTTTCTTCGCCCAGGATGATTTCAAAGTCTCGTCGAGGCTCACGTTGAACCTGGGCCTGCGCTGGGAATATGACGGCACCGGTTACGACAATGCCAGCGACGGCGGCACCAATGCGATTTGGTCGCTACTGGAAACCGTGCCGATTCCTCCCGTCAGCGGTACCTATGTCGGTTTCACGGTAAAAAAGGATTTCAAGGGTACGGTACCGCCGGGCGTTCTTCACCGCTCCAACAATCTCTATACCTACGGCCACGCGCCCTTGACCAATTTCGCTCCGCGCCTTGGATTCGCATGGCAGCCGTTTGGAACCGGCCGTTTCGTAGTTCGGGGCGGATCGGGAATATTCTACAAGCTGATCGACGGCCAGCATTTCCTCGATACCTGGGACGGTGAACCCCCGGTTGCCGCGCCGTTTACTCACACGGGAGCCAGTAACTCGGCGGCCACGTTTGCCGTGCCCTTTACTCCCGCAATTCAGATCGGCACCTTCAATTCTTTCCTGCGCACGCCGACCTCGGCCATTTCGCTCGTCGGCGTAGATCCCAACCTGTCCACGCCCACTACCTTCAATTGGAACCTCGACACGCAGTACGCGATTTCGCCGAGTCTCATGTTTGAAATCGGCTACGTCGGCGATCGCACCGAGCATACCGAGGCGACTCTGACTCAGGACATCCCGGTACTTGCGTCACCAACCGCTCCAGTGAATTGCGGCGCTCCGTTCGGCTGCGTCACCACGAACACCTCCGCGAACGCCGCGGAACGAGTGCCGGTGCTTGGATTCGGTGCGGGCGGTTTCATCGAGACTGCCAACGTGGGCTTCTCCAGCTACAATGCTCTCCAAGCCACGATTCGAAAGACTCTCTCGAACGGTCTTCAATTCCAGGCCGCCTATACGTGGGGTAAATGCTTGAGCGATTACCTGGGCACTTCGACTGCCGCCAGCGGCGAGGGCGGATCGATCGCCTACGATCCGGCTACTCAGGTCGCGGAAGGGAATCGGAGCATCGCCGAGGGTGAATGCGGCTACGATCGGCCACAGCGGCTGGTGATCAGCTACGTCTACAATTTCCCGAAATTCAATAACGGCGAAGGTTTCAGTGGCCACGCGCTGTCAGGATGGGACGTCGCCGGTGTTACCACGGCGCAGAGCGGTAACCCGATTACGCTGTCCGACAGCCGGGGCGGACAGGTTTATGGTGCAGTCGGCACCAGCGGCGCCAACTTGTGCGCGGGCGAGACGATCGGCGACGTATTCACCCACGGATCCATTGCCTCGCGCATCAGCGATTACTTCAACGCCAGCGCTTTTTGCGCGCCGCCGGTGATCGGAGCGGAAGGTGGCGTAGGCGGAGCAACCGGGTATGGCAATGTCCTGCTGAATCCCGTTCTCGGCCCGGGACAATTCAACTGGGATATCTCGATCCAGAAGCACACCGTGGTGGGCGGATTGAGGGAGGACGCCGATCTTGAATTCCGCACCGACTTCTTCAACGCGTTCAACCACCCGCAATTCAGCAACCCGACTTCCAATGTCGGCAGCGCTTCGACCTTCGGCGTCATTACGACCACGTCCGTAGGCCCGCGCATCATTCAGTTTGCGCTAAAATACGTCTTCTAAGGATGGCCCGATGAGCACGCAGACTTCACTGATCATGGGCGCGGTCGCCTACGATCCCAAAGTCGTCACCATCTGGGACGGTTTCCAGAAATACTTCCGCGCGCGCGGTCTCGACTTCGACTACGTCCTGTTCTCCAATTACGAGAAGCAGGTCGAAGCCCACGTCATGGGACAGCTGCACGTTGCCTGGAATTCTCCGCTGGCGTGGCTGCAGTCGGAGCGCGCGGCGAAGGCCCTGGGCCGGCGTGCGGAAGCCATCGTGATGCGCGATACGGATATCGACCTTACCTCCATCGTTCTCGTGGGATCCGATAGCGGCATCAGCAAGCTGGCCGATTTGAAAGGCAAGAAAGTCGCCGTCGGAGCCAGCGATTCTCCGCAGGCGAAGCTCATCCCTCTCAATTTCCTGGCGGAGCAAGGATTGCGTCCAGACGTCGATTTCACCGTGATCGTCTTCGACAAGCTTGTGGGAAAGCACGGGGATCATATCGGCGGCGAGCGGGACGCAGTCCGCGCTCTGGTGAACGGGGCGGCGGACGCGGCTTGTATCCTCGACGGGAATCGCCTTGCATTCACGCGGGAGGGCACCATTTCGGCCTCGTCAACGCGAGTGCTCGCGCAGACTCCGCCTTTCGATCATTGTAATTTCACCGTACTCGATGGTGCTCCCGCCGAAAAGATCGCCAGGTTTCGCGAGCTCCTGATGCAAATGTCGTACGCCGACGAGGAGGTCCGTCCTCTGTTCGATCTCGAAAGGCTCAAGAGCTGGATGCCCGGCCGTACGCAGGGCTATGCCCAGCTCGCCGCAGCGGTCGATCGTTTTGGTACGATTGATGGGTTCGTAAAAGGTGTCGTCGCGCAATGCAAATAGACGTCGATCTCGGTTCGCTCCCTTTCTCCGAGGGAGGCCATCTTCTCATCAAGCGCGCTCTGCGCAGTGCAGGCGCGGGCAAGTCGATTACAGTTGCGGGCATGTCACCTGAACTCGAGATCGACCTGCGGTCATGGTGCCGCGACGAAGGTCATGCGCTGGAGATTCAAACGCGACGGCCGGATCAGCCCGCACAAGTCACGATCGTCAACGGAGGCGCTGAAGCGAAACGATGGACTGGCGCGCAGCGCGCTGGTCAGGCCGACGCCGCGCAAACCGGCGGAGTTGTCACGCACGCGCCACGTCGCTGGGGACTCGCCGCTCGCGGGGCCACCGTCGAAGCAGGAAGCCCAGAGTTCGATTTTCATCTGGTCGACAAAATCGAGGTCTGGTCGGACGACGCCGCACGGCTGTACGCCCAAGCCGTTGCCGCGCAGTGGGATCCCAAGACCGCGATCCCTTGGGACGCAAAGTTCGAGCTGGACGACGACGTGGAAGACGCCGTGGTTCAGATCATGACGTATCTGATCGAAAACGAAACGGCAGCTTTGATCATCCCAAGCCGTTTCATCGCCCAGCTGCACCCTCACTTCCGCGAAGTCATGCAGCTTTTGGCCGTTCAGGCTGCGGACGAGGCCCGGCACATCGACGTGTTCACCCGCCGCGGATTGATGAAGCGCGATCACCTCGGACTTTCCACGATTGGTGGGCAGGCTTCGCTGAAAACTCTCATCGACGAACCCGAATTTGCGATCGCGTCGTTTCTTCTTTCGGTTCTCGGCGAAGGCACATTTCTCTCGCTGCTCTGGTTTATCGAGCGATACGCACCGGATCCGGTCACTGCGGCAGTCGCAAAGCTCGCCGCGCAGGACGAAGGGCGGCACGTCGCCTTCGGGATAGCCCATCTGACGCAACACTTGAACCATGACCCAAGCTTCCGGCCGCATCTCGCTGATTCAGTTCGCCGGCGTCACGACGCGCTTCAACACACCGCGGGCCTTAACGCGGAAGTTTTCGACGCGCTGGTTTTACTTGCAGCCGGTTCTTGGGATTCCGAAAGCTTGCGCCGCGGTCATCAACGCGTAATGGAATTGACCAAGGAAATGGACGAGGGCCGCCAAAAGCGGCTACGGCGCCTTGGGTTTTCGGAAGCGGAAGCGGCGGAACTTTCCAGCCTTCACACCCGAAATTTCATGTAGGGATCGCCACGCGATTCCAATCGCGCCTTCAAGAAAATCCGATCCAGCGTCCTCCCCAGGCCACGCCGAACCACAGTCCCAGGGAGACGATCGCCGTCGCTTTTCCCAACAGCGGATACCTTTGATCGAGATTTTGTCGAATGACCCGGCGCTTAAGAGTGAAGGTGAAAACGATCGCAAGCGCGAGCGAGCTCATCTTGAACCAAAAAGGAAAGCTGTAATAGCACTTCGTAGCTTCGGAAAGAAACAGCAGGATCCCCGAAGCGACCATCAGTACCAGGCTTCCAATCATCCACGGCCGGGCGTTGGCGGCCACTTCCTCCGCCGACTGACTCCGGAGCCCGAAGCCCAGCAGCCGCATATCGACGATTAGCACCGCACCGGCAATCACTCCCAGGCCAACCAGGTGAATCGATTCGATCACAGGAAAAAGCCACACGGAGCCCTGGATCGTCTGCCCGATCCAGGAATGTTCGCACCAACTGAAGAAAGGAAGCAGCACGTCAGTTCCTGGAATCAGGCGTCGTGCAGCCGGCCAGTGATCGGATAATTGCGGAATGGGGCTGCGTATCGCAATCGAACCAGTTGTAGGCGATCATTCGGCCCGAAACGATCACTGCGATCCACAGAGCGATCGAAAGCGCGCCGGCGACTCGCGCGGCGCGGGGCGGTAACGCGTCCAAGTCCCAGGTCTCTACCCGCCGGTAGACCCTCGAGCTAAAAATCCACACATTCAAGCCTGCCAGCGCCAGCATCAGCATCTTGGTTCGGAAGAAAATATTCTGATACGTCCGAAGCGGTATGGCGAACAGCAGAAGCGACCCACTAAGAACCATCACGACGAAAGCCACCACCGTCCACGGAAGCAGCCGCCGAGACATTTCCGACACGGGCACGCGGCGCATCGTCCAACCGAGCAGCCTCAGATCGAATAGCAGCGCCAGCCCGAAAAAAGCCGCCATGCACCACACGTGAACCGACTCGATCAGCGGATAGGCGTAGTGCGATTCGTGGAGCCGCACGCTCCACGCCCTCTCAGAAAGCCACCTGAAAAACTCCAGTGGGGACAATGTCAGTTTCCCAAATGTTTTATGCCGCAGGCGCTAGGATTCGACAACGCTTTCGACCCTGCGATACTACGAAACGCCCGCGCAAGAAACAACCGAAGAGCCGAATTGGCTAGATGGCATGGTCCGGCAATTCAGTAACCGCTCGTGGGATTCAGTTGGTGCGTCCAGGTGTAGATGCCCGTACGTGCGGTCACGACAGAAGTTGTTACAATCCCCTGTCTGAACGGTAGGGTGCGTCCCATTGAGCTCCTACCGCGCCGAAGCGGAGTCAACGCGAGGTCCCGCCTTTCCGCCGGAACCCAAATGAGCTCGCTGTTCCATCTCCAGGATCACTGCCGAGAAATCTTGCTCCTGCGCTTGGGCCGATTGTGCCGCATTGATTTCAAAAGCCGCTCGTGTCGTAGGCGTCTCCGCTCCCACCGCAGCCGCAAGGCTCAAAATCAAACCGAAGTCCTTGTTCATCAGCCGTAGCGGAAACTGCGGGCTGTAGTCGCCCACCATGGCTCTTTGCAGCTTTCCCGTATGGGCCGGAGCCACGACTGCGGTGTGCGACAAAACGTCGAGCAAACGATTACGATCCAGACCAGCCTTCTGACCGAGTGCCACGGCTTCGGCAATCGCCTGCATTCCAATTCCCAACAGGCTGTTCACCACCAGCTTCATAATCGCTCCGGAGCCGTTTGGGCCCATGTAGAAATAGCTTCGAGCGACCGCCCGGAAAATCGGAGCGGCGGCTTCGAAACACCCCCGGTCTCCGCCTCCAAACAAGACCAACGCTCCCTGTTCGGCAACCGGAGTGCTCCCGGATATGGTCACGTCGAGGACATCAGCTCCGTGCTCGGAACCCAGTTTCGAGAGTTCGAGCGACGTCTTCGGATCGACCGTGCTCATGTCGATGATCAGTGAGCCCCGTTTTGCGTTGGCGAAGGTCCCCTGGGGCCCGCTATGAACCTTCCGGACAGCTTCATCGGTTGGAAGGCACGACAACAAGACATCGCAGTTGGAGGAAAGTGCCGCGATGCTTCCCGCGACTGTGCCGCCGTATCGAACAAGCTCCTTCGCCTTGTCGGAGTTCCGGTCATACGCCGTCAACCGGAAACCGGACTCAAGCAACCGCTGTGCGATCGGCCGGCCCATGTAGCCGATTCCGATAAACCCGAGCGTTTTTGTCTCTGGTGTGATTGGATTCATGCCGGATATCCTTTCGCCGAGGACGGATCGATTTCCTTGCCAAGTGTCGTCGGCCTTTCGTTGAGGTTCTTTGTTATTTCAATTTGATCTCGAGCTGCCTCGGTCTTAGGCGGTGGCCGATTGTGTTGCCGGAGGCGCCATGAATTCGGGGCCCACTGGATCGGTGATCGTCTGCCGCAGAATCGGATCGATCGCCGCGCGCGTATCCGCGTCAAGTTTCCAATCGAGTGCTCCTGCCACAGCTTCGAGGTCTGCAGGATGACGCGCGCCCCACAGCGCCGAGCTTATTCCCGGTGTGTCCAAGACCCAGCGCACCGCAAGGTCCATCACATGTTTTCCATAGACTTTTTGTGCCAGATCATCCAGTTGCTGAACGGCTTTCAGATATTGCGTGAAGCGCGGCGGCTGGAATTTCGGATCGGACTTGCGGAGGTCGTCGCCAGTGAACTTGGTGTCCGGCCGCATTTTCCCGGTCAGGAGCCCCCGGCACAGAGGCCCGTAGGCGAGCGCGCTCAGGTTCTTTTCGCGCACGTACGGCAGCACGTCGCGATCAATTTCCTGTTCAAAGAGGTTGTAGGGAGACTGAACCACGTGCAGCTCGGAGGCGGACATGAACCGCTCCATCTGCTCGGGCGAATAATTGCTCACGCCGATCGCACGGATCAGCCCCTCCTTGTAGAGCTCCTGCATCGTCCGCGCGGTTTCTTCGATCGGTACCGACAAATCCGGCCAATGAACCTGGTAGATGTCGATGTAGTCCGTGCGCAAGCGACGCAACGAATCTTGGAATTCCTGTCGGATGCGACCACGCGAGGAGTTTCGGGAAACGGACCCGTTATGCCACTCGAGTCCGACTTTGGTAGCGATCACAACCTTTTCCCGGTGTCCCCTTTGCTCGATTGCCTTTCCCACGATTTCTTCGGAAACCCCAAAACCATACACCGGCGCCGTGTCAATCAGGTTGATCCCTTTGTCAAGCGCGGCGTGGATCGCTCGAATCGATTCCGCTTCGTCGGTCCCTCCCCACATCCAGCCGCCGATGGCCCAGGTTCCCAGCGCGATTCGAGAACCCGTAAGATTCGTGCCCTTGATAGGAATGTATTCCATGGTGTCCTCCTGTATTGCTCGTCCTGCAGATCGTTTGTCCTGCTTCCTCCAAAGATTCCACTTCCGCCACTGCGCCATTACCGCAAGCTGGCTTGGGCGGGCAATTCCGAGACATCCCATCCGCCTCCCAGGGCCTTTATCAATAGCACGCTTGCGTCCATGCGCCGGCGCAGAATATCCACCTCGTTCCGCTGATTCGTAAGATCGGTGGTTTGCGCGATGATGACCTGCAGGTAGTTGTCGACGCCGCCCGTATAACGGTTCGTGGAAACCCCGAGCCAATCGTCGGCCGAGGCGGTGGCATCTCGTTGCTGTTGCGCTTCTCGATCCAGAATGCGGAGCGCTGCCAGGTTATCTTCCACTTCCTGAAAGCCCGTCAGCGTGGTTTGACGGTAATTCGCCGTCAGGGCATCGAAATTCGCCCAGGCGGCCTGCGATGTGGCCCTGCGGCGGCCGCCATCAAAGAGCGTTTCGACGAGTTGCGGTCCAACGGCCCACAGGGCATTCGGTCCGCTCAGCAGGTTCACGATCTGGGTACTTTCAAATCCGGCGGCAGCGTTCAGACCGAGTGTTGGATAGTAGGCCGCCCGAGCGATTCCAATCTGTTCGTTCGCCTCTGCTACGCGGCGCTCGGCTGCCGCAATATCCGGGCGCCGCTCGAGCAGCTCGGAAGGAACGCTTACCGGGATCACGGGCGGTCGGAAGTTCAACGGAGCAGCCGCCAGACTGAATTCCGCCGGCGGTTTTCCGATGAGAACGGCGATGGCGTGTTCGTAGGCGGCCCGCTCGACCGTCACGTCGGTATCTTGTACTCGCGCGTCTTCGAGCTGGGTTTTCGCTTGGGCTACATCCGATCGTGGCGAAGCACCACCCTCAAAACGCGTCTCGGTCAGTTGGTATGCGTCGGTATAAGCTTTGACGGTATTGTCCAGAATCTCCTCTTGAGCATCCGCGCTGCGCAGTTCGAAGTAGTCGATGGCAAGCTCGGCGTGAAGGCTCAAGCTCGCGGTGGCGAGGTCCGCAGCCGTTGCCTGCGTCTCTTCTCGAGAAGCGGCCACGGTTCGGCGGATGCGGCCCCACAGGTCCACTTCGTAGGAAAGGTCAACCGGCAGGACGAAGTCACCCGCACCGTTTCTCGATACGGTCGTGGGAAACGCCGGCGTGTTGTTGGAGTCCTTTACATAGCTGGCGCTTGGTCCAACGGCGATCGTGGGAAACTCCGAGGCTCGGTTGAAGCCCACCAAGGCTCGAGCCTGGCGGAAACGTGCTTCCGCTTCCTTCAGGCCCTGGTTCGAAACCGTTACTTGCTCTTCGAGTGCGTTCAGTTCCGGATCGCCAAACGCCTCCCACCATTTTCCGCGCAGTTCTTGATCCGATGGTTGTGCCGGTTTCCAAATACCGGCTTGCTCGAATGATTGCGGCGGATTTTCTTTATAGGCAGCCGGGGTTGTAACGGAGGGTCGAGTGTACTTGGGACCGACGCTACAACTTGCCAAAAAGGCGATGCCCGACAAGCCGATCATACTGCGAACGATTCTCATTGCCCGACTCCTTGTGCGGATTGCTGACTCACCTCAACCGGCGTGCCGGAAACGAGCGAATCCGCGGGATCCAGAATCACCAGATCAGAAGCTTCGAGCCCCGAAACGATTTCAACGGTGCTCCCGTAATCGCGCCCGATTTTCACGGGAACCAACTCGGCACGACCGTTTCGGACCAGTCCCGCCTGGAGGCCCTCCCGGCGGAACAGCAGCGCGCTTGAAGGAATCGTGACGGAGCGAGCTTCGATCGGCACCTTGAGATGAACAAACACGTAGGCACCGGGGAGCAGCTTGCCTGCAGGATTTTCAACATCGACTTCGACGAGCAGCGTGCGAGAGGAAGCGTCGATCGAATCCGATGTCCGCACGAGCTTGCCCCGGAAAGTTTCCCCGGGATATTCGTCGAGCGTCAGATCGGCCGATGCCCCGACGCGAGCCGCAGGAGCGTATACCTCGGGAACTGGTACGTAGACACGCAGCTCGTGGATGGCCGCCATGTGAAACAGCTGCTGTGGCTGCGCGCTAGCGCCTGCATCGATCAAATCCCCCACATCCGTATTGCGCTGCGTGATGACCCCGTCGAACGGAGCATAAATCCGCTCGAAAGATTGCAACTGTTCAAGCCGTCGAACATTGGCGGCGCTGGCATCGGCCGCGGCCTTCATCCCGGCCAGATTGCTGACCGCCTGGTCGGTTTCCTGCTTTGATACCGAGCCAGATTTGACGAGAAACTGCCACCGATCCGCCGTCGTCTTGGCCAGCTGCGAGTTGGCTTGGGCCGTTTCGAAGTCCGAGCGCGCCTGCTCGAGCTGCTGATCGATTTCAGGCGTTTCAATCTCCGCGAGGAGTTGGCCCTTTTTCACGCGTGCCCCGATATCGAAATACCATCGCTTCAGGTAGCCGTTTGTCCGCGCGTAGATGGGGGTGTCGGTAAACGCTTGCGTAGAGCCAGGCAGCACGATTTCCTGGGTCGGCGCACCTGGCTGGGGATAAATCACCTGAACAACGGGAGTGGCAGCCTGATTCGTCGCACTTTTCAGCCGCGATTCGGCTCCAACACGCGACCGAATTCCAAGAAAAACGACACCGGCCAGACACAGTGCCACTGCTCCCAGCGCCCATACGACCTTCCTCTGTGGGCGCTGTTGTCCTTGGGGTTCGGCATTCGCTCGGGCCGATCCCACCGGAGAGTCGGCTACTTCCCGAACCGTCCCGTTCGTTGTGTTGTCTGAGGTCATGACCGTTCTCCATTCTGTGCCGAAGGCAGCGGTTGATCGTTACCTTGGGCTTCGACCGATGAGCCAGCTTCGCGGCGCTTCCCGTGCACCCAGGCGAAAACCGACGGCACGAAAAACAGCGTCGCCACCGTCGCACAAATCAGTCCACCGATTACCGCCCGTCCGAGCGGCGCGTTTTGCTCGCCACCGTCGCCCAAGCCCAGGGCCATGGGGATCATGCCGATAATCATGGCGAGCGCGGTCATCAATACAGGCCGGAAGCGCGTGAATCCGGCCTCGGCGGCGGCTTCCACGGGATCGCCGTGCTCGGCCAGCCGCTCTTTCGCGAAGGTAACCACCAAAATGCTATTGGCGGTCGCCACGCCCATGCACATGATGGCGCCCATGAGCGCCGGCACGCTGAGTGTCGTGTGCGTCACGAAGAGGAAGAGAACGATACCGGCAAGAGCGGCGGGCAGCGCTGTAACGATGATGAAGGGGTCGACCCAGGACTGGAAATTGACCACGATTAGCAGGTACACGAGCACGATTGAAAATACGAGGCCTCCCAACAGGCTGATGTAGGAGCTGCGCATGGTCGAGAGCTGTCCGCGAACCGTAACAAAGCTGCCCCGGGGCAATAATCGGCGATTTGAGTCCACCACGCGTGCCAGGTCTCTCCCGACGGCCCCGAGGTCGCGATCCTCGACCGAGGCATAGACGTCCACGACGCGCCGGATGTTGTAGTGGCTGATCACTTCCATTTCGTTTGCGCGCTGGATGGAGGCGACGTCCGCCAAGATTTCGGGATGGCTCGCAGCGGAATCGATCGGTGTGTCTTGTAGATCAGCGAGAGACTGAACGTCATACTGTGGCGTTTGCGTGACAAGGTTGTAACTCACACCATTTTTCCAGTTCAGGAAAAACATCGGCGTAATTTGGAAGCTGCCGCTCAATGAGTTCAGCATACTGTTGGCAACGTCCCGCTCGGTGTAGCCGCCCTGAGCCGCTTTGGTGCGATCGACGCGAACGTCGAGCTCGGGGTAATCGAACGCCTGCTGGATGCGGGCGTCGGCAATTCCCGGGATCCGCCTGACCTCGTCGAGCATGCGGTCGGCTACTTCGCGGTCGCCTTCCGTGTCGGTCCCGTCAATTTGAATATCGATCGGCGCCGGCAGCCCAAAGTTCAGGACCTGCGTGACCATATCGGCCGGAAGGAAATAGAACGTAGTACCCGGAAATTCGCGAGGCAGTGTTGACCGCAATCCGCGAACGTAATCGGCGGTAGGATGATGCTTCTCGTTGAGCGAGACCATGATATCCGCGTCCCCGGCGCCGATCAGGCCCGAGGTACTGTGCATAAGGTTAATGGTGCTGTAGGGCAAGCCGATGTTATCGAGAACCGTGTCCGTTTCCCGAGCCGGAATTTGCCGGCGGAGGGAAGCCTCCACAAGATCGCAGAGCCTGGCCGTTTCTTCAATCCGCGTACCGCTCTTGGCCCGCAGGTGAAGAATGAATTGCCCATTGTCACTGGTGGGAAAGAAGTTCTGGCCGAGCCAGGGCACCAGCAAAAACGCCGCAAGACACGCAGCCAAGAACGCCGGAACAAATACAGCTCGGCGACGAACGACGCCGGTAAGCAAACCCTGGTAGGACCGCCGGAGTCGCTCGAATCCGCCCTCGAAGGCCCGCTGAAAACGCGCCAGCGCATTCTTTGGTGGGGCTGTGCCGCGCGCACGCGATTTCAGCAGATACATGGCCAGAGTCGGAACGAGCGTCCGGGACAGGATGTAGGACGCAATCATGGCGAACACGACTGCTTCTGCCAGCGGTACAAAGAGGAACTTCGACACGCCAGCTAGAAAAAACATGGGCAGGAAAACAATGCAGATCGACAGCGTCGAGACCAGCGCCGGAACCGCAATTTGCGCCGCACCTTCGAGGATCGCTTCTCGTTGCGCGTGGCCTTCTTCGAAATAACGCTCAATGTTTTCGATGGTCACAGTCGCATCGTCTACCAGGATGCCGACCGCCAGAGCCAGCCCTCCTAGGGTCATGATGTTGATCGTCTCGCCCAGGAAACTGAGAACGACCATGGACGTGAGAATCGAGAGGGGAATAGACACCGCGATGATGAGCGTGCTCCGCCAATTCCCGAGAAAAAGAAGGATCATCAGCGCCGTGAGACAGGCCGCGATCAGCGCCTCGCGAATCACGCCGCTGACGGCGGCGCTCACGAAAAGCGATTGATCCGCCAAGGGCTGGATTTTCAGTTGCGGTGGAAGCGTCTGGGCCAGGCGCGGGAGGAGTTGCCGGATTCCCTTCACCACATCAATCGTGGATGCGTTGCCCGCCTTCAGAACACTGATGAGAACTCCCCGGCGTCCATCGTCGCGCACGATGTTCGTCTGCGGCGCGAACCCGTCCCGGATGTTGGCAACGTCTCGCAGGTAGATGGTCGAGGGTCCGGTTTGCTTGACCGGAAGATTGTTCAACTCGGCCACAGTGCTTGGACTGGAGTTCACATGCACGTCGTACTCGAACCGATCGATCTTGGCCGTACCGGACGGCAGAACGAGGTTTTCGTTCCCGACCGAGGTCAGCACATCCTGTGGCGAAAGACCCTTGGATTGCAGTAGCCCAGGATTCAAATCGACCATCACCTGTCGCTGCTTGCCACCGTATGGCCATGGGACGACCGCGCCAGGCACGGTCACAAGTTGTGGCCTCACGAAGTTCTGTCCCAAGTCGTTCAATTGCTGCTCTGAAAGACCGTTACCCGAGAGTCCCAGTTGAAGAATCGGAACGCTGGAGGCGCTGTAGTTAATGATCAACGGCGGCAATGTGCCGGGGGGAAGCTGGCGAAGAACCGTTTGCGAAATCGCGGTGACCTGGGCATTCGCCGTAGCCAAATCGGTCTTTGGCTGCAGGTAGATTTTGACCACAGCCTGGCCGTTTACGGTCGTGGATTCGATGTGTTCGATGTTGTCGACGGTAGTGGTCAAAACGCGTTCGTAGACGCTGGTCAGCCGGCCTTCCATTTCCTCCGGGTTGAGGCCCGTGTATTGCCAGGCAACGGCGATAACCGGAATATCGATGTTCGGGAAGATGTCGGTCGGCGTGCGGAGAATCACGATCGGGCTGATAATGAGAATCAGCAGCGCCAGCACGATGAAGGTGTAGGGGCGATCGAGTGCGATCCTAACAATCCACATAGTGGGACCTCCCGGCTTGACCGCGCGCCGATCCGCCACTCGCGAGCTCCTCGAAGCCCCGACGGGCATGAGAGCCAAAAGATTGCTTATGTGACTGCATATTCCCGTCTCCTCTCGTGCTCATCGAAGCTCGAGACTTTCTACGACGTGCTTCATATAGGCTCGGCTGACGATCACCTGAACGCCTTCCTTCAAAATCTGTTGCAGCACTTTTTCTCCTTCACCATCGACCAAGATGACGTCTTCGAGATTCACGACACACCGTCGTCCCTGACGCGAATTCTTTGTTTCCGTCCATTTGCGCCCGAGGTCCAGAGCCCATTGCCCGCAGAGCTTTCCTTGAAGGACCCACGTTTGTTCAAAAGGCGTCTCGGTAATCATGGTTCGCATCATCGATCGTCGTCCAACCGAGACTAGGGCACGGGGCGTGCCGAAGGTCGGTGCAATCGCAAACGGGTTAAATCACTTGCCGGAAAGGACTTCGTAGACACGCAGGGGACAGCGGGGCGAAATCGCTAAGGTGTCAGCGGTGTCATGACACTGTCATGATGCATGCATGACACTTCGAGGGTTGATGCCGAGCCGTTTCATGTGCGCAATCAGCGTCGTCCGCTTGATTCCCAAACGAGCCGCAGCGCCATGGGGTCCGCCGACGCGACCTTCTGCCTGCTGCAGTGCCGCGACGACCTGGTCTCGATCGATCGATTGAACCATCTCGTGGACGCGCTTCCCGGCCCATTCCTGCTGCTTGGCGGACTCCGGGGAGGCTCCAGACGTCGATGGGAGATCGGCGGAGGGTACCTGCAGGACTCCGCGCGAAGACAAAATCACGGCGCGCTCGATCACGTTCTGCAGTTCTCGAACATTGCCGGGCCAGTCGTAACGCATCAGTGCGCTCATCGTTTCAGCCGGGATGGTCTGAATGGCCTTGCGCATCCGGCGGCTGAAGAGTTCGGCGAAGTGACGGACAAGCAACGGTACATCCTCGGGGCGCTCGCGCAGTGCCGGCACGTGAATCGGGAATACGTTTAGACGATAAAAGAGGTCGGAACGAAACTTCTGTTCGCGCACCATGGTTGAAAGATCTCGGTTGGTCGCCGCGATCAAGCGGGCGTCGGTTCGCAGAGTCCGCGAGCTTCCGAGGCGTTCGAACTCCCGCTCCTGAAGTACGCGCAGCAGCTTCGGCTGCAGTTCGAGGGGAATCTCGCCGATCTCGTCAAGAAAGACCGTCCCGTGATGCGCCAATTCGAATCGCCCGATTCGTTGGGAGATCGCACCGGTGAAGGCACCTTTTTCGTGCCCGAACAGTTCGCTCTCCAGCAGTCCGGTTGGAATCGCCGCGCAATTCACCTTCACGAAAGCGTTCGCGCTCCGCCCGCTCAAGTTATGAATGGCCCGTGCGATCAATTCTTTACCGGTGCCGGTCTCTCCATAAATGAGAGCCGTGGATTCCGTGGGTCCGACGGTCTCGAGTTCCTTGAGCACCTTCCGCAGGGCGTCGCTTTTCCCCACGATCTCATCAAACATCGAGGTTTCGTCGATTTCCTGCCGCAGCGCCACGTTCTCCTGGACGAGCTGGTCCTTTAGCGCGTTGATTTCCGCGAGAGCATCCTCGAGCGCCTTGCTCGAACGCTTCTGCTCCGTGATGTCCATCAGTGTCCCGACGAACTCGAGCGGGAGGCCCGCCGCGCTTTTGACCGGGTGGCCCACCGAATGGATGTAGCTGATGGATCCGTCGTCCAGGATAATTCGATAGTCCACCTCAAAGTCGCTGACCTCCCGGATCGCCTTCTCAATCATGCCCGCGTAGGCAGGACGGTCCTCGGGATGCACGCGACCCAGAATGAATTCGAGAGTTATCTTCGTTTCTGGATCGAGTCCGAAGATGCGGTAACTCTCGCGGCTGAAGTAGATATCGCCCCCCGGAACACTGCGGGCCCAGCTTCCGGTGTGGCTCAGCCTTTGCCCTTCAACCAGGTAGGCTTCACTTCGTCTGAGCGCCTCTGCAGCCCTCTTCGACTCCGTAATGTCGCGATAGACCGCGTAGATCTCAGCCGTTTCTCCGTTGATGCGTACGGGCGCCGCCACAAACGACACCGTCAGCCGGGACCCGTCCTTACGCCGGCGCACCACTTCGGCATCGACACGTTCCCCGCTCTTCACAGCCTCTCGCAAGCGGTCACACTCATCCCACAGTTCTTCGGGTACAATCAGCTCTCGAATATTCCGTCCCAGCGCCTCCTCGGCGGCGAAGCCGAAGAGTTTCGTGAACTCTTTGTTTACCCGCAGCACCCGGTTATCTGTATCCCGGACGACGATCGCCTCAGGCGCTAGCTCGAACAGCCTCTCGAAATGTGCCGTCCGTTTGCGCAATTCGTCCTTGGTCCGCTCCTGCTCCGCGTCTCTGGTCGCGTTGTCGACGCCCAGCGCGACCTGATCGGCCACCAGCGTCAGGAAGCGAACCTCTTCGGCGCTGTAGGCATTCTTGTGCGCGACGGCAAAACCCAAGCTGCCAAGTCGTCTGTGTGCAGTCGTTAAAGGAAGGACGCAAGCCGACCCGACGCCGTACTGCTTGTAAATTTCCATCAAACGGGGAAAACGGGTCTCCTCATCGCGGGAAGCTACGACGACGGGTTGCTGGTGGTGATAGACCCACCATGTAATCGTTTCCTCGGGCGGAAAGTCTGCGGGAATTGCAAAACCAGGCGTCTTATTCGTATGCAGAACAGGGTTCTGAAGAGTGTTGGAGGCTTCGTCGTAGAGGAATAGCCCGATGAAATCGAAGTCGGCGGCTTGACTCAATTCTCCCGCCAACACGCGAAACAGCTCCTTCGGGTCGCGGTGTATATGAATTGCCCGCGAAACTCGGACGAGCGCTTCATATCTGACCAGGAGCGAATGCTCTGGCCCCGCCGCCACTCCTTTGTTCACCCCAGACATCATTCCCATCCGCTAACGTGCCCCAATAGCTTATCTCAGTTCAGCTGCCGCCGAACACCGCCATCCACGACCATTCTTGCGCTTCCAAGGTTCCGGACGCCCTCTGCCATATCGCAGCGGCAGGCTCCGCGCAAACCGGAGATTGTCTGGGAGTGCATCGGCGTTGAACACGCAGCAGGAAAGGAGCTCTCGAGATTCTTAACATTGAGGATCACAAACTCGGAAGGCTGGTGAATTTGCGGAAGCGAGTGAAAGACAAGAGAGCCAGTTGCGACGTTTCTTACGACCGCAGCGAGGATGGAAACCAGCGCGGCCGGCGAAGACAAACCGACATCCAGGGCAGCTCGGGCGGAAAAACCATTGCGGGGAGCCGAAGACCGATTTGAATGCGACTCCCTTGCGCCGCGTTGACCATCCGGTCGCTGTCCCTTTCTCCCTCGATGTGTTTCATGCCCCGGCGCTCCTCGTCTTCGTAGACGAATCGATCAGGCGATTCAGGGATTGGACGTCGCGAAGTGTGACGTACTGGCCGAGGTCGCGCTCGAAGACGATGTTGAGCAGCCACTCGATGCCAACGCGCAGCCTCTTCTCCAATCGCGGCAACTTCATCAGGTAAATCGTCCGCCACAACACCCAGCCAATTAGTCCCGCTACATTGAATCCAAACAGGTGAGCGACTCCTGTCCGGCGGCCGATGGCGGCGAGTTGTCCGGGAGCTTTATACACGAAAGCTTTCGTTTGCCTGCCTTCCAATCGCGACCGGATGTTCTTGCCGATGAGGCGGCCTTCGCGGAGGGCGTGCTGCGCCGTGGGGGGATACGGCAGCTTCGTGATGGGATCCGTGATTGCGGCGCAATCGCCGGCCGCCCAAATTCCCGGGTGACCGGGAACCTCCATCGTAGAATCGACGAGGACTCGGCCCTTTTGTAATTCGAAGGAGGTGGTCTTGAGGAGAGGGCTCGGGGAAACGCCCGCGGCCCAGATAAGGGTATCGGCAGGTATGCGCTCGCCGTCGTTGCACTGGATCGCGCCGTTCTCGTAAGCCGTGACTTTAGAATTTAATTTGATTTCCACGCGCCTCTCGCCCAGCTTTTTCTGCGCGTAACGGCCGAGCTTTTCGCCGAGCTCCGGCAAAATGAATGGGCCACCGTGAATCAGGACGACGCGCACTTCCCCCGGATCGATCTGGCCGTAATGCGGAAGGCTTTCGCGTGCGAGATCGTTTATCGCGCCGGTCGTCTCGACGCCCGCGAATCCGCCACCCGCGACCACGAAGGTGAGCATTTTCTTTCGCTGCTCGGGATCGGGCTCGATGCTCGCCGCTTCCAGCAGCGCGATGACGGCGGCACGCAAAATGATGGCGTCTCCGAGAGTTTTTATGCCGAACGCGTGCTCCGCCATACCGGGAACTCCGGCGTAATTCGTGTCCGACCCCAATGAGAAGACGAGGTAATCGAACGGCAGTTCGCGGCGGATCAGACTGGTGGTATAGGAGATGGTGACACGCCTTTGAGAAAGATCGATAGACTCGACGTTGCCGGTGAGAATGATCACGCGACGGAGCAGCTTGCGAAGCGGGTTGCAGATATGGGTAGGCTCGAGATCGCCAGCGGCCACTTCGTGCAACATCGGTGTGAACACCGTGAAATTTTCGCGGCTGACCAGGGTCACTTCGATGTCGTTGCGTTTTGCGGCCGTGCGGTCGAGGTACCGCGCGGCTTCGACGCCCGCGAAACCTCCCCCTAGAATGACAATGCGCTTTTTTGCGGTGGAGCTATCCATTTGGGTACCCTTTGTTCCTGGTGAGACGTGGGGCGCTGTGCGGACCCAGCAGAAAACGGCAAGTTTCGTCTGCGGGGCAAGCTCCCGGGGTCAGCAGCCGCGAAGCCTGTGCGCCGGTCGACATCGCCATGACACTCCCGGTCCCGCCACCGAACGGGTTAGACCGTGCCGGCGGCCCGCGCCTTGCGCAATTTATCTTTGTCGTGTCCGGTGAGCTTCCATGTGTGGTGGACATCATCGGCAAGATGCATCACTTCGATTTCGTCGCCTTTATTCAGCGCCTCCCAAAGCTCGTTTTCGCTGAGTAATGGCTTTGCGTCCACTGTCTCTTTGCATTTGTCGCAGACTGCTTGTATGGGCTTCATGTGATCTCCTTTCGTTTTGGAACTCGACCTTGTTCCGAATCCGAAAACCAGGGCGCGCCCCGCTCTTGCGCCCCGGTCCTTATAATACTGAATCAATTCAGTCTTGAAGAGAAGTGTCAGCCGAGTAGAAAATGGCTGCGCCGGATCCTCACCTCACGCTGCAAGAACCTCCATCAGGACAAGAGACGGATCGTCCGTAGCGGGTCCTTTGCGCCAGGCCGCCACGCGGTCGACGATCGCTTGTTTCATTTCGCAGAGTGGAAGGTAAGAGGCCTCGCCGATTACGGCTTGCAAGCCTTCTACGCCCGGCATTTCTCCGCGCTGATTAAAGACGTCCGTAAGGCCGTCGGTGTACAGGGTGATGCGGTCCTTCGGCCGAAGCTCCAATTCGACGTCGATCTCCATACAGATTCCTCCCCACCTTCCAGGCTTCGGCCACGGCGTAGTTTTCACTATATGCTCAAAACCGGCACGGGCGAATCGCGAACAATCTGATACGCAAGATCGTGCTGCCCCCTTTTTCCAATGATGAACATGTCGGTGCCCGACCGCCGTACTGCTTCGATCAGAGCCTCCTTGACGGACGGACCGGCGGTGATCTGGAAGGGGGCATTGGATCCAACCGCCCGCTGAAGCGGTTCGGCACGCCGCCGTGCGTCTCGCGCCTCGGCAAGGCCCAACTCATCATCGCGACCCAATTCCCTTGGGAGGCCGAGCCGGCTGACCTGAACTGCGTGAATCACGGAAAGCCGCGCATCGCTGGCTTCCGCTGCCTCGGAAGCCGCACGAAGCACTCGCTCTGAATCGTCATCCAAGTTAATCGCGCAGAGCCACTTTCGATTTTCGAGCGGCCTCGGAGCCATCGTTTCGGCGTGTTCACTCGTCAGCACGGGGGAGTCCGCATCCATGAGCACTTTAGCTGTGGTGGAACCAAGCAACATGCGGCGAAAGCGGCCTGCATGCGTGGGCATGACGATGAGATCAAAGGCACCCGCATGGGCCATGTGTGAGATCTCGTCTGCTACGTCGCCGAAGGCAAGAAATCGCTCCGATTCAGTAGTGGGGAACTGAGCCTGAAGGAAGGCATTCAGCCTCTGCTGGGCGAGGCTCCGGTGCTCTTCATCTATTTCGGGGCCAGGCCGCACGTAGATCTCGAATCCGTAGTGGCTCGCGAGATTCGCCACATGAAGCAGTGCCACTCTAGCTTTGAAGATCGTCGCAGCCCTGGCCACATAGCCGGCCATCGCCGCGCACGCAGGCGAGAAGTCCACGGGGAAGAGAATTTTTCGGATCATCGGCCTTATGCAGGAGTTTTTCCCATCACCTTGAACATTTCATCCTGCGCCTGAACGCTCGTCGACTGAGTCACAACCAATCGAACATGGCAACGGATGGCCTGGACCGGCCTGGATCGTATTGCAGACCGGCGTTGCGATGCTCTACGTGATGATGGCTGTGAAAACAAAACCGGAACCGTCTCGGGGCCTTCTCCCCGACTTGGGATTTCGGCCTCGCATTCCCCCGTTGCCAAAACCTTGAGTGGTCTCTCGCCTGTTCAAAGGAGCGACAGCGGGGTCACGCCGAAGCAATCCGTGTAATGAAAGACGAGTTTCTCTGTTGATCCTCGCGAAGCAGTCGCAGCAGATTCTGCCCGAGCTTCCGGCGGGCCCGCAGGACTCGAGACTTTAGCGCGCTGCTACTGATGCCAAGCAGCTTGATCGATTCCGTGGTCGTAAATTCATCCACATGGCGAAGCAGAAATGCCGTTCGAATCAAAGAAGGCAGCTGATGAATCTGTTGTGCCAGCAAGTCGCGCAATTCTGCATGCCTGCAAGACTCTTCGGGCGTCGGTCCATCGTCGACAGGTTGTGGCAGCGAGCCTTCGTCCTCTTCGGGCCTCTCGTGCAATGAAACCTCCAAGAGACGTTTGTTTCTGCGACGAATCATCAGGGCTGAATTGATGGCAATTCGCGTAAGCCAGGTGGAAATCGACGATCGACCTTCAAATGTGTGAAGTCTCGAATAGGCTCTGTGCCAAGTATCTTGTACGGCGTCTTCCGCATCCTCCTTCTTCCGTAATACGTTAAGCGCTACTCGATACAGCTGCGGAGTGTGTGTTGCGAAAAGTCGCGTCTGAGCTTCCGATTCACCCGCGATGGCTCGCTGAATCAACGCCAGGTCCTCGGCGGCAGGACCGGGTTTCTCACCGGCCGACGGAGGCGGGCCGAGAGGGGTGATCCTTCGAGCGCGACTCTTGTTGATCGCAACAGGTCGACCCGCCATCGTCTGACAGCTGGCGGGATGTTGTAGGGCGCTCATGGCTACTGAATTCCTGCTAAACCAAAATCTCTTTGCAGAATGCAATCGACTTGCCGAAGTGCCCGCCCGCGCCGGCCCGACAAGTGGTCTCCTCGCAATGGTTTCGGTAAACAGGAAGGCGATCGAATTCACAGGACGCTGCGTGCGTGTCAGCAGGCTGTCAGGTGGCAGCCATCCACCAGAGTCCGGAGCGGACGGAGGGTCGACGGAAATTCGCGCACGGATCTTCACAGAAGCTTGCGAAACCCAGCGACCGGAGGCGGCGATAGGCGACAACGAAATGCTACGAACGGCACGAAGGCGTCAACGGCTTTTGTCTGCGGGCAATAACTCGGGTTGCAATTGCAATGTCGGCTTGAGGCATTTCTGCCACAGGACGCGCAGCACCACGATTAAGGGAATCGACAGATAGATGCCTACAATCCCGTCAATTTTGGCTCCGATCATGACTGCGAAAATCACGAGCAAGGGGTGGATTTCAAGGTTGTGTCCGACGACGCGGGGCGAGATGAAGTAGTCCATGATCAGGCGCCATACACCAAGCAGAGCAGCCAACCATATCCAGTGAGAGTGGGTTAGGGCGCCGACGGTGAGAATGACGGCTGCCGAAGTCATCCAGCCGGCTACGGGAATGAACTCCAACACTCCGCCCAAAACACCGAGCGCGATTGCCTGGGGAAACCTCGCCAGGAGCATGGCGGCTGAATAAAACACAAAGGAGCAGCCGGCGAGAGTCACTTTGGCTCTGATGTATCTCCTCAGGCCGATGTTCAGTTCATCGGCGATTTCCCTGATCGCCTGCTGACTATTTTCGGTCGAGAAAAGCTGGATAATGGCGTCGGCTACGCGCCTACCCTCCGCAAGAAAGAAAATCGCCAGAATGGGGACGACAATCGACGCAGCCAGAGCGTTTGAAGCGAACCGCTCCGCGTTCTGGATAAAACGCAGAGTGAAGTCTCGATGATCGACGAGGAACTGTTTTAGGTGCAACCGTTGCGCTTCATTCCAGTGATATTTTTGGCCAATGCTCTCGGCGATTTCTCCCGTGGAAACTGCCTCGATCAGAGCGGGGGCGGTCTTAATCAGCTTGCCGTTGGCGCCGGTCAGACGAGGTGCGAGAGCATGGCCTGTGAACGCGAGACACAGGAGGAATGTGAGATAAGCTTCCACTACGTGGGGTCCCCTCAGGTTTCTGAAAAACAGGGCATGGCTCTGCAAGAATCGAACGACAGGGTCGATGAGGTAGGCCAGCAAGATCGCGAAGGCGAACACTATGAGGACTTCCCGAGCGATATACACTGTGGCAAGCACAACCGCAAACAACAGTGTCGTCAGCAGGATGTTGAGAGCACGGCGATCTGGGAAGGTCACGGTGTACCGTCTTTCTGTGACACAAGGCGACAATTGGACGCGTGTACGCCGAACCCTTACGGTTCAAAGCTCGCATCCAAACTTCGAGCGATGCCGAGCTTTTTCATCCGAAAGTAAAGGGTTGAACGGTTCAGACCCAGGCGCGCTGCGGCGCCACTCGGGCCGGAAAGTATCCATCGAGTCTCTTTCAGCGTCGTCAAAATATGGTTGCGCTCGACTTCCTCGAGTGTCTGCGAGCGGCTTGCGTCTCTCCGGGATACGATGCGCGTGCTCAAATCGTGATTTGAAATCCGCAGGACGGAACCGGAGCTCAGAATCACGGCGCGTTCGATTACGTTTTCCAGTTCTCGAATGTTCCCAGGCCAGGGATAGCTCCTCAAGGCCTCCATCGTGTCCGACGAGATCATGTCCATTGTCTTCCCGGCTTTTCTCGCGAACTTCTGCACAAAATGCTCCACCAGAAGCGGAATATCCTCTGGCCGTTTCCGCAATGGCGGCAGGAATATAGGCACAACATTCAAGCGATAGTACAGGTCGCTCCGAAACTGGTTTTCGAGAATCATCCCCTCCAAGTCACGATGCGTCGCAGCGACGACGCGGACGTCCACTCTCCTTGTTCGATTGCTGCCCAGCCGTTCGAATTCTCGTTCCTGCAACACGCGCAGGAGTTTTGGCTGAAGTTCGAGCGGAATATCGCCAATCTCGTCGAGGAATAAGGAGCCTTGGTCGGCAAGCTCAAGGCGTCCGACCTTCTGCGTGATGGCTCCGGTGAAGGCGCCGCGCTCGTGTCCGAAGAGTTCGCTTTCGAGTAGGCCGCTCGGAATGGCAGCGCAGTTAACCTTAGCGAAGCTTTGGTTTCTTCGACTGCTGCAATTATGGATCGCGCGAGCGATGAGTTCCTTGCCGGTGCCGGTCTCGCCGAGCAGCAGCACAGTCGAATCGCCAAGCGCGACGTGCTCGACCATTTGCAGCACTCTTCGCAGCGCAGAACTGTGGCCAATGATTCCCTCGAATCCGTCCTCGCTGGGTGTCAGTTCGCTGACGACCTTGAAGCTGGCCAACTCGGTGCCGGATCGAGGAGCTTGACGACGCATGTCCTCAAAAGCCAAACTGTGCAATGCCATGGCAGCTCCCTCTTCGTCCGCTTTGAAAGCTATGCGGGAACACGGCGAGTATCACTTCTTTCGCCTGGGTTTACGTTTTCGGCTTCCCTCAATCCAGTCTCGGATATAGGCCGGGCAGTTCTTGAGTCCGATTTTGTCTGTTTCGCATTCCCCGAGAAAGTGAACGACTTCGCGACCGACCAAGGTTACATCCTTCAAGTCGAGTACAACTCGAGAGATCTCCCGTTCCGACGCGATCAATGACTCCAATTCCGGCAGGTTTTCGTCGCTTATTCGACCGATAAGCGTGAGAACAACTTCTCCGTTTGCGCTGCGAAGGATCCTGAACACGTGCCGCTAAATGCAAAGCGATGGCCAACGTGCCCAGATGAAAAGAGGTCACTTACGACGATTGTTGATGGCGAGTACTCGCCAAATGTCGGAAAGTCGCCAAATCACAACACCAGTTCGTTCTCAATTACCGGGCCGCGGGGAAGATGTGGCGGGAGCCGCGACCCATAAAGGTCATCACTGACTTGGTTGCCATACGCGGAGATGGATTTGGCGACGGTGCCCGAAGCGCCGCTGACAACCCCAAGAACCATTACACCACCTCTTGGCCGGCGCCAATTTCGGCGAAGGAGCCGAATGTGATGGGGTCTGCATTGATATTGACGGCCTTTGATGAGTGCTGAGTTTCTCTAGGGGTGCCATCGTGATCGGCTCAAGTTTCTACCTGAGTCTTGAATCGGTTCTTGTCGATTTTAAGTGAGCGAATTCTCGATTCCAGCGTCGACCTAGGGATGCCCAACTTAGCCGCGGCTCCCGTGGGTCCGAAGACCTGCCCGCGACTTTCACTCAGCGCGGCCTCAATCATGCTTTTCTCTTGTGCGACGAGTTTCAGAAGGAGCTGAGTTTGGTCTTTCGGTTCTGCCGGGGATGGCTGCTGCGGCAGCCAGCTTTCGTCGATCGAGAAACTTTCCGTTTCGCAAAGTAGCACTGAACGCTCAATGACATTCTGCAATTCGCGTATGTTTCCGGGCCAATAGTATGACTCAAGTAGTCGGAGAGTCTTCTTGTCGACGGTCGTAATGGTCTTACCGGCTTTCCGCGCGTAGCGATCGATAAAGTATTCGACCAGCAGACGGATGTCTTCTCTTCGTTCTCGGAGGGCAGGAACTTCAATCGGAAACACATGCAAACGATAATACAAATCGTTACGGAACGACCCAGTGCTGATCGCGGCCTGCAAGTCGCGGTTCGTCGCTGCGAGCACCCGGACGTCAGCGTGTATTGGACGCGTGCCACCGACACGCTCAAACTCGTGCTCCTGCAACACACGCAGAAGGGCGATTTGGGTCTCTGCCGGAAGTTCTCCGACTTCGTCGAGGAAGAGCGTGCCGCCGTTTGCTAATTCGAACCTACCTAAACGCTGCTGAGTCGCGCCCGTGAAGGCCCCCTTCTCGTGGCCGAACAACTCCGAGGCGATCAAATCCCGTGGGATTGCCGCGCAGTTCACGCTGACGAAGGCGCGCGCGCTGCGATTCGATCGTCGGTGGATGGCGCGTGCGACAAGCTCTTTGCCGTTCCCGTTTCGCCGGTGATCAGGACGGTTGAATCCGTAGCAGCCACTTTGACCACCCGCGAAAGCGCAGCCTGCAACGCTGGTGACGTTCCCACAATCTCCTCAAACATGGAGATCCGATCTACTTCATCTCGTAGAACCAGATTCTCCCTATAGAGCCGTTCCCTTAGGAGCTCCAACTCCTCTACCGCGGATTCTAGGGTCGACCTTGTTTCAAGATGGTTGGCCCCATCCCAGAACTGGAGTGCCGTATCCCCGAGCTTGGCTGTACGGATGAAATCCAAAACGATCTTCACGGCAGCGCAAATGCCGATGATCCTTTCGGAGTCATGGGCACAATGGTAGGCAGACTCACTCGGTGAATTGCTTGTCCGGAGCTTGGCGCGCGGTTGCGGTCGCTCTGTGCTGGCGCGCGAACTCTGGCGAGCCAAATCGAGGTTTCCTGCACCCCGGTGATCATCCGGAACAGCCAGCGTTTGTGTCGCCATAAATCCGAGCCCCTTTGCTGAACGGCCTCTTTTGAGGTGAATCTGGACCTCGCTGGGCGGTATTCTCGAAGAGAGACCCTTGGGAAGTCCTTCAGAGAACTCTGAAAAAGGATGAAAAACTCTGAATCGCCCTATAGACTAACCACGTTCCTATGAGCAACTTGTACCGTTTCGGGGAGTTTGTGCTCGATACACGCAGGCGCACACTCTCTCGCGCGGATTCATCCGTTTCTCTAACCCCTAGAGCTTTCGACGTCCTGCTCTTCCTGACTCAAAACCCCAACCGTCTGGTTACCAAAGAAGAATTGTTACAAGCCGTCTGGGGCGACACGTTCGTGGAAGAGGGGAACCTGACCCAATACATCTCGCATTTACGCAAGGCCCTCGGGGACAACTCGGAAGAGACTCGCTTGATCGTGACCATCGCTCGAAAGGGATACCAGTTCACGGCGGATGTCACTGTTGCCGAAGTGGCGAATATGGCAAGACATGCCAGGCTTCCGGGTGAGGTGATCGAAACCTCAGGAACCGATGCGCGACCCGCGGAATCTCCAACCACAGGGAGCACTACCAAGTCACCGCCGCCCGGTCTCCGCTTGCGCAAATGGATTGCGGCGGCTGCGCTGTTGGCCGTTATCGCTGCGGCTTTCTGTTTCTACTGGAGCTACCGCCGCCGGGTGACACTCACCGCAGCGGACACGATTGTGCTCGCCGATGTCAAAAACGAGACCAGTGATCCGGTGTTCGACGACGCATTAGATACAGCTTTGCGCTACGAAATGGAGCAGACGCCCTATCTGAACATTCTGAGCATCGATAAAGTCCTTGGGGCCCTGGCGGAACTCAAGCTCCCGCCGACCACAAAGTTGACGCCCGAGGTCGCCCGCCAAGTCTGCCTTCGCACCAACAGCAAGCTGGTGATCTCTCAGTCGATCGGCGACGCCGGCAATGGCTATCATTTGCAGATGCGGGCGCTCGACTGCGGATCGGGGACAACCTTGACCAAGGAGCAGGCGGACATTGGTGAGCGGGATGAGGTCGTACATGAATTAGGAGTCACAACCGCACGACTTCGCGTGAAGCTGGGAGAGCCCGCAGATTCGCTGGCGCGCTTCAATCAGCCGCTCGAAAAGGCGCTCAGCTCTTCGCTGGAGGCTTTGCAAACCGGCACTCAAGGGTACAAACTCTACCTCGCCGGCGACGCTGAGGGAGGGCTCAAACTCTACCAGCGAGCTCTCGAACTGGATCCAAGCTTTGCCGTAACGTATGCGCGCATGGGCGCGGCCTACCTCGTCCTTGGTAACCTTGAGTTGTCGGCGGCTTCGTACACGCGTGCGTACCAACTCCGCGACCGATTGACCGAACGAGACCGGTTGGGTGCCGAAATCACCTATTACAGTAATGTGATCGGCGACTGGGAGAAAGAATATTCGTCCGTGCTTCGTTTCTTAGAGATATTTCCCCGGGATCCCCTCGCTCATCGCAACCTGAGGGCTGCATTTGTCCATCTCGGCCAGCCCGACCGGGCCGCTGACGAAGCGGCTGAGAATGCTCGGTTGCAGCCAAGCTCATATTATTTCGGTAGCGCGATACAGTCCATCAGGTACGCGAGCAGATTCAATGAGGCAAAATCATGGCTCTCCAAAGCGGACGGCCTTAAATTCGACGATTTACTAATCCGCCGGGAGAGACTAATTGTGGCATTCGCTACAGGCGACCGGGGCAACGTCGAAAAGATCCTCAAGGAGGAGGAGCGAGGCAGCCATCGAGAAGACTTCCTGCATGAACATTCTTTGATCGAGATTCAGCGGGGTCGCTTTCACTCCGCCGAGCGTCTGCGACTGCAAGATTTGGGGCAAACCTCGAAAGCTAGCTATCCTGACTGGTGGGTGCTCCTTTCGGCCCTGGAGGATGCCGAAGTCGGAAAGGGCGTGCAAGCTCGACGCACTGAAAGCAAGATAACTGGAAGCCCGCTCGATCGCAATAGCAAGATCGTCGTGGCGCTCGCGCTCGCGCGAACAGGAGGAACAGAGCAAGCCGGTAAACTCGCAGACGAGGTGAGCGCGGAAAGGCCCGAGGACACTCTGGTGCAGCATTACTTCATTCCTACCATCCGGGCCGCGATCAAGCTGCGGCAACACGATCCGGCGGCAGCCATCGATCTGCTCCGGGGCACGGCCAAGTATGATCTGGCGTTCACGGGATTGTTCGACTATGTGTACCCCGCCTACATCCGCGGACTGGCGTATCTGGAGCTTGGCGATGGCCAATCGGCCGCGGCGCAGTTCCAAAAGCTGATCGACAATCGCGGTTTTACCGTGAGACATGTCATCGGACCCTTGGCTTGGCTCCAACTTGGCCGCGCGCAGAAGATCATGGGCGATGAAGCCGCTGCACGGAAGTCCTACGAGACTTTCCTGGATTTGTGGAAGGACGCCGATCGCGACATTCCCATCTACCAACAAGCCAAAGTCGAATACGCCACGCTCCAAAAAAGAATTACACAGACTCAATCGAGTCGGACGCCGCATTGACTGAATTAATTACGAAATGCCATGCAATTCAAGCCGTCAAAATTGACGAGGTTAATGTTTTTGGGAAGTAGTCCGAGACTGTGGGAGACCGGAACCCTCAAGTTCCCGCATAGCCCCTAAAGCGAGTCTTGTCGATTTTCAGTGAGCGGATTTTCGATTCCAGCGTAGACCGCGGGATCCCCAATTTCGCCGCGGCTCCTGTGGGTCCGAAGACCCGGCCTCGGCTTTCTTTCAGCGCAGCCTCGATCATGCTCTTCTCTTGTGCCACGAGTTTCAGAGGGAGCTGAGCTTGGCCTTTCGGTTCTGCCGGAGACGGCTGCTGTGGCAACCAGCTTTCGTCGATCGAGAAACTTTCCGTTTCGCAAAGTAGCACTGAACGCTCGATGACATTCTGTAATTCGCGTATGTTTCCGGGCCAAGGATAGGACAGAAGCAATTCGAGCGTCTTCTTGCTGATATCCCGTATATTCTTACCGGCTTTTCGCGCGTAGCGATCGATAAAGTATTCGACCAAGAGGGCGATGTCCTCCCCTCGCTCTCGAAGAGGTGGAATCGCGATCGGGAAAACATGCAGGCGGTAAAACAAATCGTTACGGAAGGAGCCGGCGCGGATGGCAGCCTGTAAGTCGCGGTTCGTGGCTGCGATTACCCGAACGTCAGCACGGAGTCGACGAGTGCCGCCGACACGCTCAAATTCGTGCTCCTGCAACACACGCAGAAGGGCAACCTGAGTCTCGGGAGGAAGCTCTCCTACTTCGTCAAGAAAGATCGTGCCTCCACTTGCCAATTCGAATCGACCCAAGCGCTGCTGAGTCGCCCCTGTGAAGGCCCCCTTCTCGTGGCCGAACAACTCCGAGGCGATCAAATCTCGCGGGATAGCGGCACAATTCACGCTAACGAATGCGCGCGAGGCTCGGTTTGATCGTCGGTGGATGGCGCGTGCAACAAGCTCCTTGCCCGTTCCCGTTTCACCGGTGATGAGAACGGTAGAGTCACTTCGCGCAACTTTAGTGACGCGCGAGAGTACAGTCTGCAAGGGTGGAGAGGTCCCCACAATCTCTTCGAACATCGAGGCCTTGTCGACTTCTTCTCGCAGAGCGACGTTTTCTCGGCGAAGAGTGTCCTCGGCCTGCTTTCGATCTTCGATGTCCGTCCCCGTAACGTACCAACGCGTAATCTGCCCCTGTTCGTCATGCAAGGGGTTGTAACGGGCCAAAAACCACCGGTAACCTCCGTCGCTTTTGCGCAGTCGCATCTCCAGCTCAAAAGCAGAGCCGTTGGAGACAGCACGAGCAGAATGACTGGTGACCCGCTCCCAGTCATCGGGATGAACAAACTCGGTGGTGTAGCTCGGAACGGTGCTCTTAAATCTCTGCCTCCACTGCTCAAGAGTAAGACCGAGGTAATCTAGCAGGATGCGGTTAGCGTAAAGATTTTCGCTATCCGGTCCGAATACAGCAACATTTTGGGGCGCGAGGTCCAGGACCTGCCGAAGCCCTGCTTCTTGTTCTCTGATCACCGCTTCTGCGTGGCATTGCTCGCTGATGTCGGTAACTGCTCCTACAAACTCGAGGTTGCCTTCGTTATCCCGAGACGGATGAGCAGTAACACGAACATGCTTCACGGGGCCGTGTGGCATTTGTAGCCGAATCTCAAAGTCAAAAGCCTTGCCGACACGCGATGCTCGCTCGAATTGTAGCTGCACCACTCCGCGGTCGTCCGGATGAACTCGGGTGAGGGCAAACTCGAGCGTTGGATTCGTATCGGGATCGCACTGAAAGATTCGGAAGGTCTCGTCCGACCAGAGTATCTCCCCGCTGGCAACCTTCCATCCGAAGCTGCCGGTATGGCTGAGTCTTTGGGCTTCGGCCAAGTAGGCTTCGCGCCGTCGGAGTTCCTGGGTCAGAAGCTCGTGCTCCGTGACGTCGATGGCGCTGCCGACGTACTTCTTGAGGCCTTGGCCGTCGACTAAAGGAACACCGACGCAACGAATGTAGCGAAGCTCGCCATCGGGTCGTACGATGCGCTTCGCGGCGTCGAAGGGCGCGTTTTCCGCCACGAGCCGGTTGATCAGATCTGCCATGGATTCGTGGTCCTGTGGGTGGATGAAACCCAAGTATTGCTGAACGCTAGGAGCCTTGCTGGCCGGATCGAGACCGTGCATTCGAAACAATTCAGGAGACCAGTAGTCGAATCCATCAGGGCTGAAGGCCCAGCTTCCCATGTGGCCAAGACGCTGCCCTTCGGCGAGATAGAACTCGTTCCGCCGCCAGGCTTGCTCAGCTCGCTTGCGCTCCTCGATATCCATGCTCGATCCGTACCACTTGACGATGTTGCCGTAATCATCCCGGAGCGGCACTTTGCGATGGAACATCCAGCGGTATTCCCCATCTGCCCGGCGGACCCGAGTTTCATATTCGAAGACCTCTCCGGACGCGAGGCAGGCGAGCCACGTGGCGACAATCCCGTCAACGTCCTCAGGATGAATGAAAGCTCTCCAGTTCCAGCCGCTCACTTGTTCCAGTGTGGCGCCCAGGTATTCCAGCCAAGGTTTATTGAAGTAATCGAGGTAGCCGTCGGGCATACCGGTGTGTATCAGCGCGGGAATCGAATCGACGAGAAGCTGAATATTCAACGACCCGGGTTGCTGTCCTGCGGAGGCCATGGCGCGCATTATATTCCTGTTCGATGTTTTTCCAATCCCTAGCGTCGCAGCGGCGGGCTCGCTCTGTCGGTATCTTTACAAATGACGAAATGTTGGCACCTGCGCTGGAAACCGCCGCCCTTCCGCTGCTATAAGCGGCCTTTTTTCATGGGGATTCATGTCACGCCGGCTCGGCACCGGAAGTGCCTTTGACATCCTGCACCGGCAAGTGCGTCGAGGTACATTGACTATGGCCGCAGAGAGCACACCACCCTCCACAACGGGATCAGCGCAGAAGCCAGAGCCGGAGCACTCTTCGGCCCGCTCCAGCGCGAATCTGCGGAAGTACGGCATACCCCTACTGGTTGTGCTGCTCGCTGTTGCGATCCTCGCGACGATCACTCGGAACTGGAACTCCTGGGAGGGTGGTCGGATTGAACAGGTCACGGACGACGCTTACGTCCGTGGCGATATCACTCCACTCAGTACAAAGGTCGCTGGCCTCGTCAAGGAAGTTATGGTCTCCGACTATCAATCGGTTCACAGCGGAGACCTCATCGTTCAGCTTGATGATGACGATTTCAATGCTCAAGTGGCCCAAGCGAGCGCCGCAGTGGAAGCAGCAAAAGCAGCGATAGAAGACGATCGACGGCAACAAGAGCTTCAAGACACACGTATTGAGCGTGCTTTAGCGGGAGTTGACCAAGCGAACGCCCAAATCGCTGCGGCCCAAGCTGGCAAAGAGGCCGCTCAAGCGGAGGTTGTGCGCACAGCATTGGAACGCAAGCGGCAAGAAGCACTCCTCCCGACGGGTTCGACCACGCAGCAGACGGTAGAGCAGGCAGTAGCAAACGAGCGACGATACAGTGCTGAGTTAGAAAGCCGTGACGCTGACTTGGTACAAGCGAAGACATCGCTGCGGAGCAGCGAACTAGCCGTTGAGGCCGAGCGCCGGACCAAGAGTGTATTGGAGTCGCAGGAGGCACAACTGACGGCGGACCTGCATGCCAAGGACGCCGCGCTGGTCGGAGCAAAGGTAAATCTAGGGTACACGCGCATCACAGCACCTGAGGACGGCACGGTCGGTGAGAGGCAGGTCCGGCGCGGGCAATTGGTATCTCCAGGGACGCAAGTGATCTCTTTTATCAGCCGGATCAAGTGGGTGGTAGCAAATTATCGTGAAACACAGCTCACGAACATGAAGATCGGAGACCCCACCGAGCTTCGCATCGACGAATACCCTGGGAAAATCTTGAAAGGCAAAGTCCTGGAAATCGCTCCGGCAAGCGGTTCGCAGTTCGCTTTACTGCCACCGGACAATGCAACAGGTAACTTCACGAAAGTTGTCCAGCGTATTCCCGTAAAGATCACCCTCGACGACGAAAACGTCGCCGCGATGTTGCAACCTGGACTCTCCGTGATCGCCACTGTCCGGACGAGACGCTGATCGGAGTTTTCGATGTCCGCTTCAACGGTAGCCTTAACCCAACCCACCCCAGCACAACTCGCGCGAGGAATTGCGGGGGCAGTGCCAGCCGAGCTTTCCAAGAGCCCATTGCTCGGCATCCTCGGCGTGATCATCGGTGCGGGAGTCGTCACTCTCACGAGCCGGATGATTTCGCTTGGTCTTCCCGATTTCAAGGGCCACCGAGGATTCGGTTATGACGACAGCGCTTGGATCGGGACGGCATATGACGTCGGTCTGATGTTCATCGGTCCGTTCACGGTGTACCTTGGCGGTTTGATTGGTCTTCGGCGAATCCTCTTAACGGCCGCCGGGATGTTTACGCTGATCTTGATTTTCCTGCCTTTTCTTCACAATTACGCCCTCGTCATCCTGGCTGTGGGCTTGGCTGGTTTGACCTCTGGCACCTTCTACCCCCTGACGCTCACCTTTGCTTTGCGCAACATTCCTCTTCGCTACCTTCCCTTCACCATTGCTTTATACGCCTCGTTCGTCGACGGGGCTGTGAACATCGCTCCGTCGCTCTACGGCTGGTACAGGGACCATCTCTCATGGCAGTGGATGTTTTGGAATTCGGCGGTGATCACGCCGATCATGATGATCTGCATCTACTTCGGAATACCGAAATCGGCTCCCACGAAAGAACCCGGCGAGGCGCCAAGCTTCGCGGGATTTCTGTACGCGAGCGCCGGCTTTGCCCTGATTTTGGCTGCGTGCGAACAGGGTGAAAGACTCGATTGGTGGCGGTCGGGGGTTTTCACTGCGCTGTTTGCCAGCGGCGCATTCCTGCTATTGTGCGCTCTCGTTCGCCGCCTGCGCGGCCCCAACCCTCTTGTTGATATGCCCTACCTCCGCCAGCGGAATACGATTCTGCTGGGCATTGGGCTGTTCTTCTTTCGCTTCTTTCTGGTGACCACAATCATCCTGGTACCGCAGTCATTGGCCATCCACGGTTTCGAACCGGATCAGATCGGGCCCGCGGTCATTTGGACGGCCGCTTCTTTCGCGCCGCTCGCGATGGTGGCTGGTTTCCTGCTGCTTTGGGACATGGACCCCCGCTTACTCCTCGCAGCAGGTTTTGCGAGCATGGCTTTCGCATCCCTGCTGAACGCCGAAATGACGAGCGCCTGGGCCGCAGCAAACTACTACCGCACCGAATTTCTGATGGGATTCGGTCAATGCTTTGCGTTCGTCGGTCTGGTGTCAGCGATCATACTGCAGGGGCTTTTCTCGGGCGGGTTGATGAAGCCCCAGCGCATCCTCACCTTTTCTGCCTTCTTTCATACCATTCGGCTTTTCGGAGGAACTCTGGGAGCGATCCTGATGGGACGATTCATTTCCGAACGGGAGAAGTTCCATTCGAACCTATTAGGGTTGCATGTGCAGCACGGTAACTGGATCACTGACGGAAGCATCCGTCAACTGACAGCAGGTGCCTTTGCCAAATCCTCGGGGTTGGCTCAGGCGGCAGGCCGCGCCACAGATATCGTGAGCGAACGCGTTCGTCTTCAAGCCTATACGCTGAGTCTAAACGACGGATTCTACCTGGTCGCGTGGACCTGCGTGGTTGCCTTGCTCTTCGTAGCCTGCTTGCGAGAATCGCCGCTGAAATATGGCGACCTCACCGCTATTCAGCAGCATCCCGACACAGCCAAGGGAGCGAAGCAATGAATCTACGGGGCGGGGCCTTGGCAGTTCTGCTGCTTCTGTCTGGACTTGCAGTGTCCGTTCGACCACAGACGGCCGACACGGCGGCACGACATATAACGCTTGCTGAAGCGGTTCAATTGGCGTTGAAACAAAATCACGTCGTGCGCATCGCCGAGCTTCAAGTTGAAGAAAAACAACACGCGAAGGAAGTTGCCCGGAGCGGATATTTTCCCAGCGTAACGAACGAGAGCCGCGTTTTCACGGTGACGGATACCCAGTTCATTCAGATTCCCGCAGGCAAGTTTGGAACTGTAGATGGCGCTCCCGTTCCAACCCAGCCCGCGACTATCAATCAGGGTGGCAAGACGTTCGTAACAAGCGGCACGATGCTATCGCAACCGCTTACAGACTTGTTTACCAGGGTCAAACCCGCCAATGACGCTGCCCAGGCGGAGGTGAATGCTTCTCGGGCCGACGCTCAGGAAACACAGAATGAAGTTGCGTTGAAAGTACATCAGATCTACTACCAGTTGTTGGTGGCCCAACTCCGCCGCAGCGCGACTACGGCCAAAATCCGAGCTGATCAGGGCCTTGAAGGCGAACGCGTCGAGCAGGTGAAGTACGGCAGCGAGCTAAATGAAGCGCTGATCGAAACCCGCGCTCAGGTGCTCGAAGCCAAGCAGGATTTGCTGACAACGGAGTTACAGATTTCGGACCTGACCATGCAGCTCGATGACGTGATGGGATTGCCGGTGACGACTCAGCTCACGCTCGATTCGGAAGTTCCTGCGGTTCAGGAAACGTGCGCAAGAGAAGAATGCGTGAAGATCGCTTTGGAATCGCATCCCGAAGTCGTGGCCGCCCGTGAGGAAGTGAAAAAAGCTTCCGCCGGAGTGCGTTCGGCCAAGGCCGACTATTTCCCCGATGTTGTCGGTTTCGCGCGATACAGTTATCAGAACGACGTCCCATTTCTCGCGCGCAACTTTGGGACCTTCGGAGCTTCACTCAACTATGACATCTTTGACGGAGGCAAAAGGCACGCGGCCCTGGGAGAAAGCAATTCTAAGCTCGCGCAGGCCAGGGAAAACCTCGCGCGAGTAACGGACAATGTGGAACTTGGGGTCGAGACAGCCTTGAACAAGCTCGACCGCACGAAGGAAATGGTAGATGTTTCAGAGCAAGTTGTGGCTTTGCGAGACGAATCCAGTCGCGTAACTACACAAGAACTTTCGAAAGGTGAAGCGCTCCAGTCACAAGCTGACGCAGCGGCCGCTCAAGACCTTGATGCCAAAGCGCTGCTTCTCCAAGCACAGCTGGGCTATGTTCAGGCGCATGACGAACTGCTTCGGGCGATGGGAGTTGCACCCCAATAATCCGGAGGAGGGGAGCAGGCACGCGGGCGCGCTCCCAAGGAGGCGAGTTTGAGCTATCAACTTCAAATCGTGGCGGATCCGTCCGATCGGCTCGATTCATTCGCCCAGATCGAGGAGGCGATTGCGGCGATACGCGCGGGTAAGATGGTCATCGTTGCGGACGATGAGGATCGGGAAAATGAAGGCGATTTAACAATCGCCGCCGAAAAAGTGACGTCCGAAACCATCCACTTCATGGCGCGGTATGGCCGCGGGCTTATTTGCCTCGCGATGACGCCCGAACGGCTGGGTGAACTCGAGATTCCGCTGATGGTGTCCCAGAAAAGCGCCCGTTTCGAGACTGCATTTTGTGTGAGCATCGAGGCGAGAGCGGGCACGACTACCGGGAATTCGGCTGCTGATCGAGCGGCAACGGTACTTGCAGCAATTGACCCGGAGACAAAGCCTTCCGATCTGAGTCGTCCCGGCCACATCTTTCCATTGCGTGCCTGCACGGCCGGAGTGCTAGCGCGAGCTGGGCAAACGGAGGCCGCTGTGGACCTGGCGCGCATGGCCGGTCTGCGTCCGGCCGGAGTAATTTGTGAAATCATGAATGAGGACGGCACAATGGTGAGAGTACCGCAACTTTTTCGTTTCGCACGCCGCCACGAAATTCCGCTGATCACAGTGGCGGATCTGATTGCCTATCGCATGCGCACCGAAACTATCGTCAGCAAGGTGGCGTCTGCGAAGCTGCCAACCGAGTACGGTGAGTTTAGTCTACACGCGTTCGAAAATCAGATCGACAAACAGGCGCACATCGCTCTTGTGTGTGGAGATATCGGAGATGGCCAGGATGTGCTCGTTCGGGTGCATTCGCAGTGCCTTACGGGCGACGTCCTTCATTCCGTGCGATGTGACTGCGGCGGCCAGCTCGACAAGGCGTTGCGTCGCATCGCTGCGGAAGGACGAGGTGTGTTGCTCTACCTGAATCAGGAAGGCCGCGGAATCGGTTTGGCGAACAAGATTCGCGCGTATGCCCTTCAAGACCAAGGACTCGACACCGTGGAGGCCAACGAGCGGCTTGGGTCCAAGGCAGATCAGCGGGATTACGGCGTCGGCGTGCAAATCTTGCGGGAACTCGGAATTTCTTCGATGAGACTTCTCAGCAACAATCCCCGAAAACTCGTCGCCATTGAAGGCTACGGTCTTTCCGTGTCGCAGCGGTTACCGCTTGAAATCCCAGCGTCACCTTCGAATCTCCGCTATTTGACTACAAAGCGAAACAAGCTCGGTCACACGTTGCGTGCATTGTAGTCCTCAACCTTCTCGTCATTGCTGGGTTCCAGGCAGCCGAGTTGTCTTCAACACGACGACTCCGGATTCCACTCCAACTCACAGCCCGCTGGAGGAGCCCGGTGTCAGTATCTGCGCAGCTGCGAGGATGCTGTCAGGGCCGCAAACGCTTCGGGTAAGGGTGAACGTCGTAAAACACATGCTTTCAATGTCCAGGGCTTTGGTTCCCCAGATGCCTCTGAGTGCTTGGACGGACGCGCGGGGTCGCATTCCGTGCCGGCCGGCTGTTCAGCGTTCCTCGGCGCTCCAGCCTGCCGTGCCACTAACCTCGCTCGTGATGCCGCGGAGTTCATCGGCCGAAATCGGCGTGAGTTCTCGGCGCAAGCGTGACAGATGAGATGCAGCGAGCAAACTCGGATTCTGATCAGCAAAGCAACGGGCGTCGTCGTGTTGCTCACGGGGTTCATGCTCGCCGTACGACTGTGTTTCGGTGCGCAAGTAGACTCCTCTCAAAGTCCCAATATCTTCAAACCGGAGTCGACCCCTGCGGACTCGATTTTCCATTTGTCATTGTTGGTACTCGCCATCACGGGCCTGATCTTCTTGGTGGTCTTTAGCCTGATCGTCTACTCCATCGTGAAATACCGCAGGCGTGAGGGCGGGGACCACCGCGAACCTCCCCAGGTCTACGGCAGCAATCAGGTAGAGCTCGCCTGGACGGTGATTCCGGTGCTGATCGTCCTTGTATTATTCCTCGCCACCGCCCGCGTGATTCACTCAGTTCAAGACGCTCCAGAGCCTCCCGCATCCATGCGAGTCACTGCAATCGGCCATCAGTTCTGGTGGGAGTTTCGGTACCCAAGACTGGGAATTGTCACGGCAAATGAGCTTCACGTTCCTGTCAGCGATCCGTCGCGTCCGACACCAACGTTTCTCACACTGCTCTCAGCTGATACCGATCACAGCTTTTGGGTGCCGCGTTTGGCGGGAAAAACGGACCTGATTCCTAACCGCATCAATGACACTTGGATTGACCCGCGCCAGACAGGAATCTATCTCGGTCAGTGCGCCCAGTACTGCGGCCTGGAGCACGCAAAGATGTTGCTGCGCGTTTACGTCGACTCGCAGGAGCAGTTCGATAAATGGGTTCAGCACCAAAAAACGACGGCGGCGAGCGATCGCTCGGTCGAGGAGGGCCGCCGTGTCTTTGAATCAACCGGTTGCATTAATTGCCACACCGTTCGGGGAACCGTGGCTAGCGGGCGCTTTGGCCCCGATCTGACTCACCTGATGAGTCGCGACACGATCGCCTCGGGGATCGCACCAAATACGCCCGACAACCTCCGCAAGTGGATCGAGGATCCCGATTCACTAAAAGAGGGGTCACTGATGCCTGCCATGAAACTGAACGATGGCGATCTCGACGCCCTCGTCGCCTATCTCGGGACTCTCCGATGAAACCAAGGGCATAGCTATGGCCTCTGACTCCATCGCGATAAATTCCCCCGACGTTTCCACGAGACCCGTCAGCGAAAGGCTGCACGATTGGGTAGTGACCGTGGACCACAAGAAGCTCGGCATTTTGTACATCGTCTACGCGCTGGGCTTTCTCGTGATCGGTGGAATCGAAGCGACCCTGATGCGGATCCAGCTCATGGTTCCAAACAATCATTTCGTCTCGCCAGAAGTTTTCAACCGCCTTTTTACGATGCACGGCACCACCATGATCTTCTTCGTGGCGATGCCCATCCTGTTTGGCTTCGGGACCTATCTGATTCCTTTGATGATTGGCACGCGGGATATGGCCTTTCCCCGGTTGAATGCTCTGAGCTTTTGGCTGACCGCTTTCGGAGGATTCCTTCTGTATTTCAGCGTGATTGGCGGAAATGGACTCTACGGCGCCGGCAACGCGCCGGACGTCGGATGGTTCGCCTATGCTCCCCTTACATCGCGCCCCTTCTCGCTCGGTCACAGCACTGATTTCTGGACACTGGGCCTGCTTGTCTCCGGCATCGGCAGTATTGGAACGGCTGTGAACTTCATCACCACGATCCTCTGTATGCGTTGCCCTGGGATGACCCTCGGCAAGATGCCGTTGCTGGCATGGTTAAACCTGGTGATGGCCGGCATGGTGATCCTCGCAGTTTCTCCGCTTACCGCAGCCCAGATCATGCTGTGCGTCGATCGCTATCTGGGCGGACATTTCTTCGACACCCAAGCCGGAGGATCGGCAGTCCTGTGGATGCACTTTTTCTGGATATTCGGCCACCCAGAGGTATATGTGCTGATCATTCCGGCGTTTGCCTTTGCGTCAGAAATTATCCCCGTTTTCTCGCGCAAGCCGATTTTTGGATACCCCGTAATGGTCGCAGCGACCATCTGCATAGGATTCGTAAGCCTGAGCGTTTGGGCGCACCACATGTTTACGGTCGGCATGAGTTCGTATGCGAACAGTTTCTTCACGATCACGACGATGGCCGTCGGAGTTCCGACGGGAATCAAGATCTTCAATTGGATTGGGACTATGTGGGGCGGAAAGATCCAGTTCAAGGCACCCATGCTCTTTTGCATCGGGTTCTTGTTCCAGTTCCTGATTGCCGGTCTGACCGGGATCATGCTGGCCGCATCGCCGTTCGACTGGCAGCTCGGCAATTCCTATTTTGTGGTGGCGCACTTTCACTACGTAATCGTCGGTGGGATTCTCTTCACCCTCTTCGCCGCCTTTTACTACTGGTTTCCGAAAATGAGCGGACGAATGTACAGCGAGACCCTCGCGAAATGGCACTTTTGGTTGTTCTTGATCGGATTTCATCTCACATTTGACTTCATGCACATTCCAGGGTTGCTGGGCATGCCCCGTCGTATCTATACCTACGAACCAGGCCGCGGATGGGAAATCTGGAACCTGATCGTAACTGTCGGAGTGCTCTTCCAAATCGCGGGCGTCCTTGCATTTGTCGGCAACCTCTTGTGGTCACTGGCTAAAGGGGAAGTTGCGGGAAATGATCCGTGGGATGCGTGGACCCTGGAGTGGTCTACGACGTCACCCCCTCCGGAATATAACTTCGCCAGAATTCCCGTAGTTGAGAGCCGCCGGCCGCTCTGGGACGTCAAGCATCCCGAAGATCCGGACTGGAAATATGAATAAAGAGGAGAACTCGTTTGAGTAGCGCAGGCCTATCAGGTTCGACGTTTGAACCCCAGTGGACCCTTCCTTCACGGGGACGCGTCGGCATGGTTTCTCTCATTGCTGCGGAGTCGGCGATCTTTACGATTTTCGTTGTGGCCTACATTTTCTACGTCGGAAAGAGCCTATCAGGACCCATGCCGGGGGATGTGCTGACGATCCCGATTTTTAACAGTATTTGCTTGCTCTCAAGCAGTCTGACGACTCACTTGGCCACTCGAGCATTGCGAAATGCAAAGATCGGTTCATTCGGATTCTGGTGGTTCCTAACACTCGGGCTGGGCATGATTTTTCTAATCGGAACAGGCCGCGAGTGGCACAGGTTGATCTTTGAGGAGGGCCTAACCGTCAGCACGAATCTTTTCGGAACCACGTATTACTCGCTTGTCGGTCTACACGCATTTCACGTCACGGTCGGCCTGATCGTAATCGCGATCGTCATGATGTTCACTCTTCTGGGCAAGGTGAGAAGCAAGTACAGCGAGCGGCTGGACGTGTTTTCGATGTATTGGCATTTTGTTGATGCCGTGTGGGTCGTTGTATTCACCGTAGTGTACGTCATCGGACGTTAAGGAATAGCGCATCTCATGAATCCCGCAACTGTAGAGCCGGAACGAACGAACGCTATCGTTTCCCTCCCGTCACCTACAGCTTGGCCGATAGTCTTGGCATTTGGCATCACGCTGATGTTCGCAGGTCTCGTTACGAGCGCTCCGATCGGCATCGTGGGAGCAGCCCTGGCTGTTACCGCCGGAGTCGGTTGGTTTCGTGACCTGCTGCCTCAGGAGAAGGAAGAGACGGTTAAAATTAAAGAGCTGCCCGCCGCTGCTACAAGTACTCGACCTGAGGTCGAAAGGCTGCCGGTAGCACCGGAGCTCCCGCGTGCCTTGCTGCCACTCGAGACATATCCGGTCTCGGCGGGAATCAAAGGCGGGCTCGCTGGAAGTGCGGCCATGGCCGTGCTCGCCTGCCTCTACGGTTTTCTGAAGCAGGGAAGCATCTGGTACCCCATCAATCTGCTCGCCGCGACGGCTTACGCTCAGTCGCTTAAGTTCGGCAACACATCCCTCAGTGCTTTTCATTTGGGAGGCTTTCTGCTCGCGGTGGTCATCCATGTTGTTACGTCACTGCTTGTCGGACTGCTCTACGGGGCGATGTTACCGATGTTTTCTCGCCGCCCAATTCTCCTTGGCGGCGTGGTCGCGCCGATTCTCTGGACGGGATTGCTCCACAGCATTCTGGGGCTCATCGACCCGCTGCTGAATCAACTGATTGATTGGCCGTGGTTCATTGCTTCGCAGTTTGCGTTTGGCGTCGTGGCGGGACTCGTCGTCGTCCAGCAGGAGCGCGTGCGCGTTCACCAGTTCCTGCCTTTCTTGATGCGTGCCGGGTTTGAAGCTCCGGGCGTCGCCGGGCGTAACAGCAGCGGAAGTGGATCTCGATGAGGCTTACTCTCACGATTTTCGGCCTTGTGATTTTAGCGAGTCTCACTGCGAGCGGGTGTGGTGATGCCCCTGGGCGCTCCGTCGCGGAGGACACGCCGATAACTCCGGGCGCGATTTCCGATTTCGGCGTTTTGTACCGTGCGAACTGTGCGGGGTGTCACGGCGCGGGGGGAGAAGGGGGAGCCGCGATTGCTCTTGCGAATCCCGTGTACCTGGCGATTGTGGATGATGCGACTCTGCGCCGCGTCGCAAGCGATGGAATTCAAGGCACGTCGATGCCGGCGTTTGCGCAAAGCGCCGGCGGCATGCTCACCGACAAACAGATTGATTCGATCGTCCGTGGTATGCGCGAGCACTGGTCGAAACCCGATGTTTTACAGGGCGCGGTTCCGCCGCCATATTCCTCAGCTGAATTGGGGGACCCTTCGCGCGGTGCGGAAGTCTATGCCACCGATTGCCAGTCGTGCCATGGCGTCGGGGGACGTGGCGGGCAAAAGGCAAGCTCCGTCGTCGACGGGTCGTTTCTCGCACTGCTGAGCGATCAAGAACTTCGAACAATCGTAATCGTTGGCCGCCCTGAACTTGGCGCACCAGACTGGCGGGGCGACCTGCCCGGAAAACCGCTGTCTGCGGAGGATGCGTCCGACGTCGTGGCCTGGCTTGCCTCTCAGCGGCCGCAATTCCCGGGCCAGCCGTATTCGGGTTCGGTCAATTCGACAGGAGAAATTCCATGACTGTGCCAGCGGAACTGACGCGGCGTGAGCTCTTCATGAAGATCGGAATCGTGCTCAACGGCATCGTTGGAGTGATTCTCGCCGCCCCGATCTTGCGTTACCTCCTCTCTCCGATTGCGCGCGACTCGAGCAAGAGCGATGACTCGTGGGTTGGCCTCGGGGGGATTGAGCAGTTTCCGTCCGGTGAGACGCGCCTCGCCACGTACCGGAATCCCGTCGTGACTACTTCGGATGGCCAGACGGCAGACATCGCCTGCTGGGTTCGAAATATCGATGGAAAAAGTTTCCAGGTCTTCGCCGTCAATTGCGCGCACCTCGGGTGCCCTGTCCGCTGGTTCCCGCACTCTGGCCTTTTCATGTGCCCCTGCCATGGCGGTGCGTACTACCAGGATGGCTCCCGCGCTTCCGGTCCTCCAGAACGCGGGTTGTTCCAATACGACTACAAGATTGAGGGAGGACAGCTGTTCATCAAGGCCGGGCAGTTGCCGACACCGGGAGAGCCGAGTCAGGCCTCGAATCTTGTCCGAGAGATACGGCCATGCGTCTGATTGCATCGATCGCGAAATGGCTGGACGCACGCCTGCAGCTTGGAAGCTCGATTCGTGAAACTGCTCAGCATGCGGTTCCCCGCGAGACTGCTAGCTGGTCTTATGTCTTCGGCAGCGCTGCCTTTGTCGTTTTCCTACTTCAAATTGTTACCGGGATCTTGCTGGCGCTTATCTACGTTCCATCTGCGGGAGAAGCCTGGAGCAGCCTGCAGGCGCTGAATCACAACGTTCCTCTGGGCTGGTACATCCGCGCCCTTCACGGGTGGGGCTCGAATTTCATGGTGGCGATCGTTCTCATTCACATGGTTCAGGTCTTTCTTTTTGGTGCATACAAATACCCGCGTGAGCTGACGTGGATCGTGGGTGTGTTCCTGTTGCTCGTTACCCTTGGAATGGCCTTCACGGGTCAGGTCCTGAGATTTGATCAGGACGCCTATTGGGGGCTCGGAATCGGCGCATCGATTGCCAGTCGCGTGCCCATCCTCGGGCCTTCCATCGTGCACTTGATGCTCGGTGGCCCGATCATTGCGGGAGCAACGCTCTCACGCTTTTTCGCTCTGCATGTCTTCGTCGTCCCTGGGCTTCTGATTGCGTTCGTGGTGGTTCATCTCCTGATGGTTGTAAAGCTGGGAATCAATGAGTGGCCGATGCCCGGACGCCTGGTGCGGAAAGCGACATATGTAAAGGATTACCACGAACTCACCAAGAAGGACGGTTTGCCGTTTGTTCCCGGAGCGATCTGGAAAGACCTCTTCTTTGCCGCGTTTGTCTTGTTCGCGATAGGAGCCTGCGCTTATTACTTTGGGCCTTTCGGGCCTTCCGGACCGCCAGACCCCACGATTATCCAAACAGCTCCCCGGCCGGATTTCTTTTTCCTGTGGCTCTATGCCGTGCTTTCGTTTTTGCCGCCCTCTATGGAAACTCCTGTTTTGCTGATTGGTCCAGTTCTGGTAATCCTCGCTCTGCTGCTGTTGCCATTTATCTTTGGCGAAGGAGAGAAGAGTTGGCGGCGCAGACCTATCGCAGTACTCACAATTCTGCTGGTGGCGGTTTCATTGACAGCGTTTACGCAGCTTGGCGAGCACACGCCATGGAGTCCCGAGATGGATGCGTGGAGCGGGATTCCGATTCCAAAGAATTTCTTGGATGACCGAACTGCACTGGAACGCCAAGGAGCCTTGATCTTCCAGATCAAGCAGTGTCACAACTGTCACTCGCTCGGCGACGAAGGCGGAAAGCGCGGGCCGGCACTCGATTCAGTGGCGGTGCGGCTAACGCAGGATCAATTGATTCGGCAAGTGATCCAGGGCGGGGGGAACATGCCGGCCTATGGCAAGAACCTCAGCCCGGCAGAAACAACGGCCCTGGTTGCATTTTTGGAAACGCTCCATCCTCGAGGCCAGCGGCCTGCCCAGGACGCCTCGCGTTCGGTTGTACTCGAGGAGAATACGGCTCAGGGCGCATCGAAACCCCGGTAGATTGCGATGATCACAAGCACGCAAGCTCTGCTGCAATCGTGGTCGCCTCCCATCGTGGCGAATGCGTCGTTGTGTCTCGCAAGTTTGGTGTATGCGAGAGGTTGGGTTCGGCTCCACGCCAGTTTTCCCAAGCTGATTTCCGGGTGGAGGCTTGTTGCTTTCCTCGCAGGGATGGCCGGCATATGGATCGCCGTCGGCTCGCCCCTCGAAGCCTTGGATGACGTGTCGCTCACTGTTCATATGGTTCAGCACTTGTTGCTGATGAGCTTTTCTCCACCGCTGATCCTGCTGGGTTGGCCGGCTCTGCCGTTTTTGCGAGGGCTGCCGCGGTGGGTGGTTCGCCGCATCGCCGGCCCTGTTTCCCGTTCCGGCTTCTTCAAATCGCTCGGGCATGCCGTCACGCACCCCGTGGTTTGCTGGCTCGCTGCCGCCTTGGCCCTGATCGTATGGCATATACCCGCCGTGTTCGATAAAGCGGTGAGTTGGGATTGGCTGCACGATTTCGAACATGCATCGTTCGTTGCGACCGGCCTTCTCTTTTGGTGGCCGGTGGTTCAACCGTGGCCGAGTATCAACAGATGGCCGCGTTGGTTGATTCCGCTCTATCTTTTCTGCGCCACCTTACCCTGTGACGTCCTCTCCGCGTTTCTTGCATTTTGCGACCGGGTTGTGTACGCGTCTTATTTATCTGGGCCGCGGATTCTGGGAACTTCGCCGTTGCAGGACCAGGAGGGCGCGGCCGCGCTCATGTGGGTTTCCGTCACGCTGATCCTTCTCGTGCCGGCAATCGTGGTGACGATGGAGATCCTCTCTCCCATGAAAGCACATGGGCCAGAGAAACCGCGGATCGTGTCGCCAGAACTCGTCGACCAATACCTCCACGTCTCAAAACTCGAGGTTCTCTGAACGTGGCAACCGAGCTAACGACTGCCGTCATGGCGAGAGCGCCGTCTGCGCTAACAAACAGGCCGGCAAGCTGGTACACAACTGCGGCCGACTATTGGGCTTTGACCAAGCCCGAGGTGAACTTCCTGATTCTCATCACAACATTGGTGTCTTTCCGTTTAGCTTCTGATCCGGGTGCCACTCGCACCCTGACGATGATTCACACGCTCGTCGGCACCCTGCTTGTAGCAAGCGGAGCAGCAGCGCTGAACCAGTTCCTCGAGCGTTCTTTCGATGCGAAAATGCGAAGAACGGCCCGGCGGCCTCTGGCCGCTCGGAGGCTCAGCCCGCTAAACGTCCTTTGGTTCGGAATTGCTCTTTCGGTGGCAGGGGCGCTTTACCTGGCAGCGCTAAATCGGCTGACGGCTCTGCTGGCTGTGCTTACTCTTCTGGGTTATCTGTTCCTGTACACGCCGCTCAAACGGAAGACGCCGCTGTGCACACTGGTCGGAGCTTTCCCCGGAGCTGTGCCGCCTTTGATTGGTTGGGCCGCAGCGCGCGGGCGGCTTGACCCAGAAGCATGGGCGCTCTATCTCATCGTCTTTCTTTGGCAGTTTCCTCATTTCATGGCGATCGCCTGGATGTACCGCGAAGATTACCTGCGGGCCGGCTATCAGGTGCTACCTGCGCAGCGATCGCGCGCCCGATTTGTAACCTGGCAAAGTTTTGTTTTTTCACTCGCTCTGATCCCTGTTGCGTTAATTCCAAGCGTCACGGGAGACTCGGGTGCCGTTTATTCGGTCAGCGCAGCCCTGCTCAGTTTGGTCTTTCTGTACTTCAGCGGACGCTTTGCTTTCCACAGATCGAACACAACGGCGAGACAACTCCTGTTCTCCTCCATCCTTTACCTTCCGCTGCTGTTTGCTTTGTTGGTTTTGGACAAAATATGAGGCCCGCGCAAATGGTGACAATGAATCCAGCCATGGCGGCCCTTTTTGGTTCGTTGGTAGGAGCGCTGGGGTCAAGTGTGAGCACCTGGATTACGCAGAGACATGCAGATCGGCGGGACTTACTCGCGAGAAGGATTTTCTATCGCGCGCAGTTGTATTCCGACTTCATCACCGAAAGCACACGCGTTTTGGTCGACGCATTGGAGAACAATTTCAAGGATCCTGACAAACTGATACCTGCGTATGCGCTATTGAGCCGGATTCGACTTACTTCTTCGAATGATGTGTTAGCAAGCGCAGAGATACTGGTAAAAGATATCGTAAAGAACTATGGCGAGCCAAACCTGACACCGGACCAAATCCGGTCCAGGGCCTTGAACGGCAACGATCCGTTGAAGCGTTTCAGCGAGACCTGTCGCGCTGAGCTCGACTCGCTGCGAGGCGACCTGTGAATACGCGCGATCGTCGGAGGCCAACAATGTCACGATACCTGCGAGTCGCCGTCTTGCTCGCCCTGATTGCAGCAGTCGTCTCACTGTCGTTTTCGCAGGCGAATCCTGACTTGCGGACTTACTTCAAGGAGTACATCGGGCTGAGCGATGATCAAATCGCGGCCATCCGCAATGGCGACGCTGTTAGCAAGAACCTGCGATCCCGCACCCCGGACGAAATCTTCGTGTTCGGGGCGGTGTACATCAAGGCAGAAGCGGACAGCTATCTGAAATTGTCGCGCGACTTCGACCGCCTCCGCACTCTTCCGGGGTATCTCGCCATCGGCCAATTCAGTAATCCTCCTCGGCTCTCTGACCTAAAGGGTTTTACGTTTGATAGCGAAGACATCAAAGCGCTGAGGAATTGCAAGACCGGAGACTGCGAGATTCAAATGCCTACAAGCTCGATTGAGGAGCTCCATCAATCCATCGACCTTTCCGCTCCCGATGCGGAAGTACAGGTAAATCGGTTGCTCCAGCAAACCGTGCTCGAGCGCCTCACAGCGTACCAACGCGAAGGAAACCAAGTTCTGGGAGTGTACAACGATAAGCGCCACCCCACCGTCGTGCCCGAGCAGTTTAAGTACATGCTCAGCTATTCAAAAGCCCTGCCGAGGTACTTTCCGGATTTCTATAGCTATCTTCTTACCTACCCTGACGGACAGCCGTCTGACGTCGAAAATACATTTTACTGGGCTAAAGTGAAATTTGGACTGAAACCGACTCTGCGTGTGGTCGACGTGCTGACGTTGCGGCGAGAAACTCCGGCAGGGCCCGTAATCGTCATAGCCGAAAAACAGCTCTATTCGAGCCACTATTTTGAAACTGCGCTGGACCTTACCTTTTGTATTCCCGAGACGGCCGATTCCTCAGATCGTGGGTTCTACCTCATTATGGCGATGGGCTCTGAGCAGGCCGGTCTGACGGGTTTCAAAGGATCGATCGTCCGAAAGGTCGCCGTGGATCGTTCAGCGTCTTCGCTTCAGAAGTCGCTCATGGCCATCAAGAATACTTTAGAAACTAGATAAGGGCGTCCAGACGGTCACGAAATAGACATCTTTCAGACCACTTGATGTGTTCTCCTGAGTCGACAACGAGACTGGCGCCTAAAAACCACCAGCCGTGCCCCGGTTCAAGCGACGTTGCCCGCATCGGCCCTGACTGAGTCCCACGATTCCTTCCTGTCCGGACAACGCCGAGACCACGACCCGCAGTTTTCTTGACGCCTCACGAAGGTCCCGGACGAGTGTCAATACCTGAGCAGTTGCGAGCACGCTAACAGAAACATCGGAACTCAACTTCGTGCGAGCGACGTAAACCGCGCTTATTCATCACTCTAAACGAATGGCCAATTGGGCGATGAAATGCCTCTTGTCTGTGTGTCTTGCTCCTTCGTCCTGAATGTTAGGCGACAAGGGAAGCGGGACGGATTACGCCGCCGGATGGGAGATTGATCTCTTCTTCCTGCGGAGCAAAGGTTCACAGACCCATGAGCACAGTTGCGGTAGAGCAAAGTCAGACGGGGACCCAAACACGCGCCTTTGTGATTGCTTGGGCTTTCACGGTTATTTTCTACTTCCTTGAGTATGCCGTGAGGTCTTGCCCAGCGGTGATGATTCCAGAGTTGGAATCGTCATTTAATACCACGGCGCTCGGCCTCAGTGCGATTCTCGGGGCCTACTACTACACCTATTCCACGATGAGCTTGGTCGCCGGAGCGGCCCTTGATCATTTGGGAGCTAAGCGCACAGTGCCTGTGGGCGCCGCGATTTTGGGCATCGGATGCCTCTTGTTTAGCGCAGCCGCCGTATCGGCAGGTGGAGG